>Ga0118677_10015381_pt1 | contig 10638 bp, 8 predicted proteins | sample AliMusrvi5mmetaG_FD_86154 | JGI IMG/M metagenome (GOLD analysis project Ga0118677, IMG submission 86154)
GTTCCAGGTCGTCGGACGCCCGCCGGGATGTCTGTGGAGGCAGCGTCAGTTCCTCCGGATCGTCCCGGTCCGTGAGGCGGCGCGCAAGTTCCATCGACCCGCGTTCCAGCAAGTGCCGAAGGCGGTTCAGATCCTGGATCGCCTGGCGCTGGTGGGCTTCTGCCGCCGCCGGGTTCCACTCGGCCAGGCGCCGGGACGCCTCTTCCATGTTGCGCCGTGCCGACACGGCCACGCCCGCCGCCTCGCCCGCTTCCCCCCCCGCAGCACGCCGCATGGCCTCGGCCACGCGGGTCGCCGCCGCGAGCGCCCGCTCCTGGACCTTCTTCTGATCCAGGAGATCCGAACGATCCCCGGATTCGATCAAGGCCGAACGATCCCGCCGCCAGGCCGACAGCGTTCGCGCCACCTCCGCCAGGGGCGGGGCGGCATGCGCCATCCGGGAGGACACAGCCCGGAGCGCGCCGGGATCGCCCGGGGTGTCATCGCGGAATGACGCTTCTTCCCGCAAGTCACCGGCCAGCCGAGCCGCCCCGGCTGCTGCGTCCTCGGCAACCCTGGCCGCGGTTTCCAGGTCGCGTCCCGCGAGCAGGTCTGCGAGGTTCGCCACGTCGGTCATCAACCGGACCACGTCCTCGGCGTCGTACCGATCCAGGCGGCCCACTTCGGGCCTTCCCAGCAGATCGCGGGCTTCGTCGACCCGGCTCTCCATCGCCCGGATGTCGGGCGCCCGCGCCTGGGCCAGGGCATCGGCACGCCGCTTCAGCACGAACGCCGATTGGGCGGTCCGGTCCATCACCTCGCGCTGAAGGCGCCCCGCCAGCCGAAGGTTGGAACCCACCTCTGCCGGCAGCACCGCATCCCGGGTGCCGGCCAGCGATTGCTGATCCATCGCGGAACGCCAGGAGGCGACCACCTTCGCCAGCGCCTCGGCCGCGGACCGCAGGGCCGCCGGCGGCGCCCACCCCGACACGCGGCTGGACTCGGCCGTCAGGACCGCGTCCCGGGCCAGGATGGCCGTCTCACCCAGCCGCCGCGGAGCCAGCCTGGCCGACCCTCCGTCCAGCGTGGCGTTGGCTTCCATCTGGCGCCAGGCCCCGTCCACCAGGCGCAGCGCCCGCCGGGCCCGGATCAGCAGCCGCGATGCCTCCTCGGCCGCGCCCGAGGTTCCGGGCCCCGCCGAGATCTCCCGCAGCCTGACCGACCATCGTTCGATATCCGACAGCCACCCCGACAACAGCGCCCGGCGCTCCCGCATGACGCCGTCGTCCAGGGCCAGGACGGCCTGTTCCACCTGCTTCAGGGCCAGGTCGCGCGGAATCGAGACGCCCTGCCCCGCCTCCTCCAGCGCGCCGGCGGCCTGCTCCAGCAAGGGTCGCATCGCGGCAGAGTCGTTGTCGACGGTTGCGGCCGTCGCCGCCTTGCGCACCTGGTCCGCCAGGTTCCGGAGGGTCTGGAGGGACGCCGGGGGAATCCCGGGATTCCCGGGTCCCGGAAGGTCCAGCAGGTCGCCCAGCAGCGTCACCGCCGTGGCGTCCAGCCGCTCCCAGCCTTCCACCTGGTCCAGCCTGCGCACGGACGGGACGTCGACGAAGAAGCGCACGGGCCCGCTGCGCCCCGTGCCGTCGGGCCGGCGGGACAGGCGCCCGAAGCCCTCGATGGCGACGTCGACCCGGCCCCCCAGGTCCAGGGCATCGGACGGCATCAGGAACACCAGCTCGCCCGAGGCCTGCCGCAATCCAGGTGCGACGTCCCGCTGGTGGACGCGAAGCAGCGGGCGGTCGGGTTCCAGCGGGAAGTTGTACACCGCATCGACGCCCGCGATGCCGTTCGGGGAATCGACCAGCCAGCGCAGGACCGCCGATTCCCCCGGCGCGATGCCCAGTCGCGACGGCGCGACCACCGTCACCACCGGGGGATCGGGGTCCGCGACGACCAGCCGGCGCCGCGCCTCCTCGTCCAGCACCAGGCCCGGAGGAACCACCACCGACAGGTGCCAGCGGCCCGAGGCCCGCACGGGGAACGTCGCCGTGAAGGCCCCGTCCGGGGCCAATTCCAGCGGCACGCGGGTTTCGCGATCGGCGGACAGGACGACCAGGTGCCCGGTCGAGGCCGGTCGGAACAGGCGGCCCGAGACCTCCACGGAAACCCCGACCGGGGCCGTGATGTCGCCGCTTTCGTCGCCGGGAACGCGCTCGGGTTCACCGGACGGCGAAGGGAGGAGCACGGTCGTCCGAAGGTCGTACGCCAGCACACCCACCGACGTCGGAGGCCCGACCAGCCACGACACGGGGAAGCGCCCGGACAGTCCGAGAAGGTTCCTGACGCCGCGAGCCGTGAACCAGGGCACGGCGCTCATCGCCAGGAGGGCCAGCACCGCCACGACCACGGCCCACGCCATGCGCTGGCGGGCCCGGCCCGGAGGACACAGGACGGCAGGCGAGGCCGCCGCCAGGAGGGCGGTCAGCCGGCGCGCCTCGGCGGCCAGGAGATCCGGCGAAAACGACTCCCCGTCGTCCATCCGGGGACGCAGGCCCGCGACCGCCTCGATGCCGAATCCCACGTCGGGAACGCGCAGCCGCAGCACCCGCCCAAGCCGTTCGGGACGCGCCAGCCGACGCGGAAGGTCCACAAGGAGGTGCGCGGACATCCCGATCGCGCCGGCCAGGAGGCCCACGAGCAGCGCGAGGCGCAGGGGACCCGCGTCGGGCGTGACCGCCGCCAGGCCCACGGCGGAGGCCATGCAGGTCGATCCCGCGATGGCCGCCACGGCCCCCAGGTCGCGCGCTCGTTCGCGGATCAGCATCCGCCGGGCGGAAGCGAGGCTGCTGTCGAGCGCGTCGAACGGGTCCATGTCGGAAGTCTAGCCCCTTTTCGAGCCCGCGGACGAATCACGCGCCCCCGGCAAGGCCGAACGGGCACAAGTCCCGCAGCCGGCACTCGGGGCAGCGCGGGCTCCGGGCCGTGCAGAAGGAGCGCCCGAACCACGTCACCCGGTGGCTGAAGACGGTCCACTCCGACCGGGGGAGCAGGTCGCACAGGTCGGATTCGACCTTGTCGGCGTCCTCCTCGACGGTCAATTCCCACCGCTTCGACAGGCGCAGGACATGGGTGTCCACCACCATGCCGGGCACCCCGAAGCAGTTGCCCAGCACGACGTTCGCGGTCTTGCGCCCCACGCCGGCCAGCGCGGTCAGTTCCTCCATCGTCCGGGGCACCTCGCCGCCGTGAAGGTCCACCAGCTGCCGGCAGCATGCCTGGACGGAACGGGCCTTGGCGCGGAAGAAACCGGTCGTCCGGATGATGGATTCGACCTCATCGGACGGGGCCGAAGCCAGTGCCCGCGCGTCCGGGAACCGCGCCAGCAGGTTCGGCATGACCATGTTCACCGTGTCGTCCCGCGCCTGGGCGGCCAGGATCGTGGCCAGCAGCAGCTCGAGGGGCTGGCGCCAGTCCAGGGGCGTGCCCGTCGAGTCCGGGTACCACTCCGCCAGCATCGACGCGATGGTCGCGGCCCGTTCCTTCCTGCGCTTCAACGATTCCACGACGCCTCCTCGCCGGTCCCTCCTCGGGAGGCCGGCTACGCCTGCGGTCGGCGGTGCACCCGGGTGAACGCGGCCTGGTCCCGGGGCTTCACGATGATCTCGTCGATGTTCACGTGGTCCGGCAGCGACAGCACCCAGCGGATGCATTCGGCGATGTCCTCGGCCCGCAGCGGCGTCATGCCGCGGTAGACCGCGTCGGCCTTTTCCTTGCTGCCATATCGCACCACGCTGAATTCGGTTTCCACCATCCCCGGGTCCACGGTGCTGACCCGGATGGGCTCGCCGCACAGCTCCAGGCGCAAGGTTTCGCAGAACGCCTTGACCGCGTGCTTGGTGCCACAATAGGCCGATCCGCCGTCGTACACGCCGTGGCTGGCGGTGCTGCCCAGGAACACCACGTGGCCCCATCCCGCAGTCCGCACGTGCGGCAGCGTGGCCTGGGTCACCCGCAGCACGCCGTCCACGTTGGTGTCGAACATCTCGCGCCAGACGGCCTCCGGCACGGTCGCCATCGGGTCGACGCCCCGGGCGAGGCCCGCGTTGTTCACGACCACGTGGATCGCCCCCAGCAAAGCCGCTGCGGCATCGACGAAGGTCTTCACGGACCCGGTCGAACGGACGTCCAGGGCGCTCGCAAAGGTCCGGATGCCGTGCTCGGCGCCCAGTTCCTCGGCCAGGGTTCGGACCTCCGCGACGCGGCGGGCCCCCAGGGCAAGGTGGTATCCCTCGGACGCAAGGGCGCGTGCCGTTGCAGCCCCGATGCCAGTGGATGCCCCCGTGATCAGGGCGACGGGATGCTTCGGTCGCATGGGAGCCCTCCCGGTTCCGACGGATGGGAATTCTACACCGGGCCGACCCGCGGGATCCGCCCCGTCAATCGACACGAGCAATCCTGAGGGACAGGCGGGAGTGGCGCAGGTTTCCAGCGGACCGCCGGGGCGTCAGTTGGCCGTCGGCGGGGTCGCCGGCGGCAGGTCGCGAGTCGCCAGGATGAACCGAAGCACGCTTTCGCGCTGCTCGTCTTCCAGCTTCGCGTTCCTGGCCATCTTGATGATGATGTGGTTCCACTGCTCCACGGTCCGGCTCTTCGGCGTCGGCAGCTTGTGGCAGAACCCGCCCCTCCCGCACGACGCCACGAACAGGTCGTGCCCGTGCTGCAGCGACGCCTGCGTCGCGTCGGGCCACTTGGACTGGCCGATGCGCACCAGGTCGGGCGACACGTCGGGGGCGATGAACGCCGCGCCGCACGCCACCAGGATTGCCGCGGCCGACAGGCCGGCGACCAGGGACCCCGTCTTCCTGAACGTCATGTCTGCAACCTCCTCGGACCCACTGGCTTCATTGGACGACGCCCCCCCTTCGAAGTCAACGAGAGGAGGGCCCCCAGGCTTGCAGGCACAAGGGCTTTCGGTGCGAATGTCGCGCCGCGAGCCTTCATCGACGGCAAGCCGTCCGCCGTCACCGCACCCCGGGTTCCTTCAGGCTTCGCTCCAGCGCCGCCCCCAGGACCTTCGCGGCCGACGCCTCTCGAACCTTCAGGCGGATCATGGCCTGTTCGCCCGGGGTGGGCGCGCCGCAGACGACGACCAGGAAGGATATCGGGCCGCGACCGTACACTCCGCCCCACGGGGACCTGCAGTGCTGCGGCATTTCGGCCTCCCCGAGGCCTCGCAGGCGATCCCAGCCCAGGTCGGCCAGGGCCCTTTCGTAGAAGCCGGAAACATTGCGGGCGCCATCCTTCGACAGCAGGACGAATTCCATCGCCCCACCCGCGGATTCCTTCTTGTCCAGATCGGCCCCGGGGTAGACGAGGGTCTTGAACGGCTTCAACGCGCCGCCCAGGCCCAATCGGCACAACGCGAGGTGGGCCGCGACCACGACGCCCGGATGGCGGTCCTGGGAGTGCGCCTGAAGGAGATCGGCGGCCCACCGCGCCTGCAGATCCCCCAGGCGCTGGGCCGCCGCCATGCGCCACGGGGCGTCGACGTGACGCAACGCCTCCCGCAGGAAGGGCTGCTCGTCCGCCCCGGCCTCGCCAACGTGGACGAAGGCCTCCTTGTCGTTGTTCCGGAGGGCCCGTCCCCAGTCCTTGGGCTCGCCGGCCTGGGGCGCGGCCTGGGACAGGCCCGGGAGGCTCGCGGCGATTGCGACGAGGATCCACGTCGACGGAAACCGGCGCATGGGAACCTCCGGACATGGGTGCGTCGCTGGAATGCTATCACGCTTGCCGCGGCGCATCATAACCGGCGCTGCGCCTTGTCCATGGTGGCCGGGCCGCGCGAAACCTTGACCCCCCGGTCGCGTGTGCTAGAAGCAGGATTCCACCTCATTGGAGGGACGACATGTCACCTGCGGACGTCGTTCGACGCTTCCTCGAAACCTCCCAGGCCTCCATCAGGAACGATCCGCCTCGTCAGGATCTCATCCAGGACGTCATATCCCGCCGGGAGGCGTTCGTGTCGGCCTGCGGCGCCCTGGCGACCTGGGCCCCCCCTGCTTCCACGGGTCGCAGCCCCAAGGACACCGTCACCGTCCGGCGCCCCGAAAGCGAGGCCGGGATCGACTGGGACTCGCCGAACAACGTCGCGATCGAGCCCACCACGTTCGACATGCTGTTTTCCGACGCCCTCGCCATGCTGCGAAGGAACGGCACGATCTGGGTGACCCATCGCGTCCTGGGAGCCGATCCCTCGTGGGCCCTCCCGGTGACCACGGTGACGGATCGGGCGTTGACCGCGCTGTTCACGGACAACATGTTCCGCCCGCTCCCGCCGGACCTTTCGAGCAGCTGCTTCGCCGATCAGCCCTTCACGATCCTCGCGCTGCCCTGGGACAGGCTGGATCCGGACCGGTACGCCGGGCGCCTGCGCGTGGACCCGGCGACCGGGCGCACGTCCCGCATGGCCGTGGCCTTCGACTACGACCGTCGCATGGGCATCGTCATCGGCTCGGCCTACCTGGGTAGCGTGAAGAAGATGGCCTTCACGGCGATGGACTACTATCTGCCGGCCCGGGGCGTCCTGCCGATGCACTGCTCGGCCAACGAAGGCAGGGGCGGCGACACCGCACTGATGCTGGGCCTTTCCGGCACGGGCAAGACCACCCTGTCGGCCGACCCGCTCCGCGCCCTGCTCGGCGACGACGAGCATGGCTGGGGCCCGAACGGCATCGCCAATTTCGAGTATGGCTGCTATGCCAAGCTGATCCACCTGGACCCGGAAAGGGAGCCGGCGATCCACCACGCGGTGTTCCACCAGGCCGATCCCCTGCGGCACGGCTCGATCGTCGAAAACGCCCTGATGTATCCGTCCGGGGATTTCGATCTGGACGACGAGCGCCTGACGCCGAACTCGCGAGCCTCGTACCTGTTGTCGGCGCTGCCGAGCATCAAGGAAAGCGGCGCCGGCGGGCATCCGAACACGATCCTGTTCCTGACGGCCGACGCCAACGGCGTGCTGCCCCCGGTGTCCCGCCTGACCCGGTCCCAGGCCATGCTCTGGTTCCTGATGGGATACACCAGCAAGCTGGCCGGTACCGAAACGGGCGTGTCCGAGCCGGGCTCCACATTCAGCCGATTCTTCGGCGAGCCCTTCATGCCTCGGCTGCCGTCGGTGTACGCCTCGATGCTGGGAGAGCGCCTCGACCGCCACGGCACGGACGTGTACCTCGTCAACACCGGCTGGGGCGGAGGCCCCTATGGCATCGGGCGCCGGATGGATATCCGCCTGACGCGCAGCATGGTGAACGCGGCCCTGTCGGGCGCCCTGAAGAACGTCGCGTACGAGGAGGACCGCCGGTTCCACCTCCAGATTCCGCTGGCCTGCCCGGGCATCCCGGACCCGTCCGTACTGCGCCCGCGATCCACCTGGTCCGACCCCAGGACCTATGATGCCTGGGCCGACCGGTTGGCTGCCGAGTTCGCCGCCCACTTCAAGCGGGCCTACGCCAACAAGGGCCTGGCCGTCGAGATCGCCGAGCAGTGCCCCGGCATGTGACCCGTCGCCCCGCACACTTGAACAGAAAAGAGGGGGTTGCGCCTCCTTGCCCACATGCGGCAGGATCGCTCCGTTCCCCCGGGTCGTCCTCCTGCATGCCTTGCGGTGAGGCCCCGCCCCGGCCAGGAGGCGCGATGCCTGACCCTGGACAGACGCAACCGACCCCGCGGCCCGCCATCGCGACGCCGATCCTCGCGTCCACGGTGGTGGTCCTCAGGCCTCGCCCGGCGGGTCCCGAGGTGCTGCTGATCCGTCGACCGCCCGGCGGCCATGTCCCCGGGGATTGGGCCTTCCCCGGAGGACGGGTGGAGCCCGAGGACATGAGGGCCCCGAGCGGCTCGCTGGCGGCGTGCGAATGCGGCCGAACCCTCGGGCTGGAGGACACCGCGGTCGCCCGGGGGGCCTGCCTTGCAGCCGTTCGCGAACTGTCGGAGGAAACCGGCCTGCTGCTGGCCCGTGACCGTGCAGGACGCATGGCCGACGCCGAGGCCGCGGCGGCCGTGGCCGAGGCGTCCCGGCACGGGGCCGCTTCCTGGCATGCGGCTCTGGCGACACGAGGCCTGGTACCGGCGATCGACGCCCTCGCGCCCTTCGCCCACTGGGTCACCCCGGAGGGCCTTCCGAAGCGCTTCGACACCTGGTTCTTCGCGACCCGGTCCCCGGACGGCCAGGAGGCCGCGCCGCATAACGAGACGACGGGCCTTCGCTGGATCCGCCCGCGGGACGCCGTCGCGGACAACGCCCCGGGCGGCGAAGTCACGCTGCCGCCGCCGACCCTGGACGCCCTGCTGCGATTGGCCGCGGTTTTCGATGCCGGTACCGCCGGCGACAATGCGGGGATCGACGGCCTGCTGGCCGCCTGGGCGCGCCGCGGCCCGCCGCGAGTGCAGCACCCCGTGATGCTGGTGGACGCCGCCGACGGGCCGATGGTGGTCCTGCCGGGCGATCCGCTGCACCCCGAAACCCCGAATGCCAGGCCCACGACCCGCTATCGCTTCGTCCTGCGGGAAGGCCGCTTCCACCGGATCCGGAACGACTGAAGGGCGCCAATGAAGGCCTGTGCGCCCAGCCTCAGGCCCGTCGCACGGCCGCCTGGATCACCGATCCGGCACCGCGACGCAGTTTGAGGGGTTTTCGCGGAACCAGGCCCGCGTCCCGCTGCCATGCGGCGATCTGGTCGGCGCTCCACGCCCCCGAAACGCTGGTCATGCCGAAGTAGAGATCCATCAGGGCCGAGGTCTGGCCCTTGCCGCCCGGCACGTCGGGACGGCTGAAGTCGATCACGGCGAACACCCCCCCGACCTTCAACGAACGCGCCACACGGCGGGCCAGCGAGGCGCATTCCTCCGCCGTGAAGTGGTGGACCACGCTCGAGGTCACCACCACGTCCCAGCAGGCCTCGCCGAGGTCGTCCGCCAGCGCATCCCCGGGGCGGTGGACCACGCGATCCCCCATGCCCTCCTCGGCCAGCAGCGGCGCCGACGCCTGCACGGCCTCGGGCAGTTCCAGCACCACGGCCTTGAGGCCGGCGTGTCGGCGACAGAAGGCGACCGACAGGAACCCGTGCGCACCGCCGATGTCCAGCATCGTCGATGCCCCCCGGGGGAAGGGCGTCCGGGCCGCAATCTCGGTCGCTCCCAGGCGGGCCAGCCCACGCATGGCCCGCTGGTAGGTGTCCCAGCCCTGCGCGTCCAGTTCCGGCCTGCCCAGCATGCACGAACCCGTGCGAACGTGGTCTTCCAGCCGGGACACCCACTCCCATTCGTAGTACCGCCACAGGAGGTAGTCGCGAACCGAATCCGGGCTCCCGGCCAGCAGCCAGCGCCGGGCGGCGGGCGTCAACGCGTAGGCGTCGCCCTCCCGGACGAGGTAGCGCTGCGACGCCACGACGTCCAGCAGGCGCCGGGTCGGCATCGGCGCGGTCCCGGCCCTGCGGGCGACCTCCTCCGAGGACAGGGGCCCATCCGCCAGGACGTCCAGGAGCCCCAGGCGGCACACCGCCATCAGGGACCTGACCGCCAGCAGGCCGTTGAACGTTTCCAGGACCGGCGTCGGGACCTCCCCCGACCACAGGCCCATCTGCTCGAACGCAGACTCCGGGATCAAGCCGACTCGCATGGCGCCTCCGGATGCAACGGTGCGATCTTCGCGGACGGAGGAGTCATGTCAACCGGAATGAGGAGGTGCCGCGCTTGCGCGGGCCAACCGCGGTTCCCATGTTGGCAGTGTGCGTGGTCTGGAAGGGGGGTGCCGGGTGGACGAAGAACGGACGGGTGGCGGCTCCGCCGAGGCCGTTTCGGCAACGAACGTGTTCCGGGTGCTTCGGAACGGGCCCCTCCTCGCGCGAGGCGACCTGGTGTTCGCGGACGAGGCGGGCAAGGTGCTTCGGCGCGAAACCACCGCGGCGCTCTGCCGGTGCGGCCATTCCGGAAACAAGCCGTTCTGTGACGGAAACCATCGGCAAGTCGGGTTCACGGAGGGCGAGACAGCCGCCCCGGGAGACAGGGTCCAGCCCATCGCCGACGGCGCCGCGGGTGCGGGACCGGTCACGGTGGTCTTGAAGCCGACGGGGTCCTTGCGCCTGCTGGGCCCCTTGAAGATCATCGACGCCGACGGACGGGAGCACGCCGGCGGCCGAGCCTCGCTGTGCCGCTGCGGGGCCTCCCGGACGAAGCCCTGGTGCGACAACGCACACCGCGACATCGATTTCCGGGCGGATTGATTCGAGCGACCTTCAGGGCAGCGAACACCGGAACCGCGACACCCGGTCGACAGCCGCTTCCAGCCGATCCCGGGGCAGCGACCCGTCCCGGACGCCCCGCTCCAGCGCCTCGGCCAGGTCGCCGGCCACCAGGTCGGCCAGGCCGGGGTCCACCTCGAAGGCCAGCGGGCCGAACGTCTTTCTCGACTGCCTGGCGGAGAAGACGCACGCTGACACCGGTCCGCACCACCGCTGGGCCATGGGCATTTTGTGGGACAACTTGAAAGGCGGGGCTTTCAACGCGCAGGACCGGCAGAACATGGGGACGGGACACGGCTGGGCGGGCGCGCAGCAGGTGTTCTGGAATTGCGAAACCTCCGCCATCGCCTGCCAGCCTGTC
>Ga0118677_10015382_pt1 | contig 10637 bp, 9 predicted proteins | sample AliMusrvi5mmetaG_FD_86154 | JGI IMG/M metagenome (GOLD analysis project Ga0118677, IMG submission 86154)
GGGGCAAATACAGGATCGTGCGCCTGCTGGGGCGTGGCGGCATGGGCACGGTGTATCTGGCGGAGCACATTTTGCTTGGGCGGGTGCGGGCGCTGAAGTTCATTTCGAGCGAACTGAGCCAGGATCCAAAGTTCTTGAAGCGCTTCCGGCACGAGGCACAGGCGGCCATCGGGCTGCGCCACCCAAACATTGTGCAAGTGGTGGATCTGGACCAGGCCGAGGATGGATCGCCCTACATCGCAATGGAATACGTGGAAGGGCCGGACCTGCGCAACGCACTGGCGGGCGGAGCCTTCCCTGTCAAGCGGGCGCTGGCCATTGCGCGGGGGGTAGCACTTGGACTGGGAGCGGCCCACAGCAAGGGCATCATTCACCGCGATGTGAAGCCGGAGAACATTCTGCTTGCCGTGGGGAATGATGTCCTGGAAATTCCCAAGCTGCTGGACTTCGGCATTGCATCCATGAAGGAGAGTGCAACCGCCATCAGCCGTACGCGTGGGCTAATGCTGACCCCGGAGTATGCGGCTCCCGAGCAATGGAAGGGGATGGCGGCCGAGGAACAGGACGGGCGCTTGGACCTCTACGCGCTGGGAGGCGTGCTCCACGAGATGCTGACCGGGCAAACCGGCTTCCATTCGCACAATACGGAAGGCTGGATGTATCAGCACTTGCAGGCCGAGCCGCAAGCGCCGAGCCGGTTGCGGCCAGAGCTGGTCAATTGGACAGGGCTGGATGCCTTGGTGTTGCGGTTGCTGGCGAAGGATAGAGAACAACGGCCAAGAGATGCCGCAGAACTTGTCCGGATACTTGACAAGGTACGGAATGGTGCTGCCGAGGTGCGTCGAGTAACCGAAATAGAAGAGGCAGCGCCGAATGCCAGTCAGGAACCCGGTGAACGTGAACATCTGGAGGCGTACTCCAAGCCTGGTCAACCGGCAAAGTCAGTTTTTCAAAGCCCGGGAAGTCTGCCTCCAATAGAGCAAAACTCGCCAACACTTCAGGAAATCGGTAGACCTGAACCGAGATATTCTGAAGTTCCTGATTCTCCTCAGCCTAGTAGACTGGCTTCGAAGCTCTCCCAGATTAAGGTAATCGGCTCAGCAATTGCCCTGATAGCAATAATTCTCTTTGCTGCAGCATGGCATTTCTGGGGCGCTGAAGTCGATCTGACCACTCATCCCGGTGGGGCTGACATTTCCATTGACGGGAAGCCTGCTGGGAGCACTTCTGATTCGGGCGGTACTTTAATCTTGTCGCATATCCACCGCGGCCAGCACACACTCACTTTAACGTATCCAGGATACGATACCTCGTCGCAAGCGGTAAACATCGGTTGGTTTGAACTGAAACATCCATTAGAGGCCACTCTAGGGAAGACTGTACAAAACGTGGCGGCAATTGCGAGCGCTTCCTCATCGGGGAGTTACCCATCAGTAGTCCAAGTCCAACAAGACGCATCGCACCTCACACAGGACCAGCAAGAAGCATTAGAACTTACTAAGATTGCTCAAACACATTTTACTCCGAATCATCAAATTCAATTCGTGAAACCTACTGCGCAGGAAATGGCGATGTTCAAGGACTGGGGAGAGGATTTTGAAATCGCCCACGAAGACCTGAAAGGTGACGGAACTAAGGATATTATTGTTATGGCTACTGGCAGTGATTATTGTGGCAGTGGTGGATGTGCGACGAGTGTTCTCGAAAGGCGCGGGAGTAAAGATGTAACCATTTTTAGCCAAAATCTCTATGATTCCCTAGCGGTCACAAATGAGAAGATAGGTGGGTATGCAGCACTAGCAATAATAGATGACAAAGGAAAAATCGCTATCGATGGAAAGGAAGGAACACCAATGCATGGCAAGCAAATGGTGTATCCAATGAGACCTGAGATGTATCCTTAGAATTCAAGGCAGTAGGGTAGAGCTATACTGTTCGCGTGGGAGCGACAAAGGGAGTCTTTCAGGAGAAATAGTCATAGGAATTTGCAGCAGAGAAGTTAGTGTAGCTCACAAAATAATAGTCAGCGGAGCTGCAGAACATTAACAGCAAACCTTGTACTATCAGGAGCCGGCAATGTCTATTCCGCAGTCTGATGTCCGCGTAGGGGGTATCTATTCCGCCGGCAATAACCAGCATCGAAAAGTTGTGGCAATTGAAAACGGATATGTTCACTGGGATTCTCGCGGCGGCAACGTACAGAATGATTGGGCGCCGGGTCATCCCAAAAGCAGTCCGACCCCTCTGGCAAAGTTCGGGGAAGACTGCACAGGTGTTATCTCGCTTCCGAGCCGACTTTGAATTCGGGTTGGGGTATGTCGTAACCTGGCATCAGAAGTTGGGCCGAGTAACTGACGCAGGACAGCCAACCGCATCAGCAGCATCTTTGAAGCGGATGTGCGGCAGCGCGGATGGACAGATATCGTACTGTACGATCCTGCCAGGCATTGGGATCACTTCCCTCTTGCGCTGGGTGCGCCCAAGGGAGTCCGCCCAATCCCGCATCGTTCTGGCACGCGGTTTGAGGCACAGCGATGGGAACGCGACGACACCTCAATGCATCTCCGCCACACAGAAACGGAGACCTTTATGGCGAAGAACCTTGCAAAGTACCTGAGCTACCGTGAAGCATGGCGCCGAATTAAAGCTGCTACAGAAGGAGGCTTCTACTTCGAAGTAGTCACGCTTTGCGAAAGCATCATCTCTGATCGGCTTCTTTCTTACATATTGGGCACCAACGCAAAGAGTAAGGCTAGTCTCAAAACCAGCTTCGCCGACCTAATCAAGGAGTGGCGCTTGCTCGCTAAAGGGGCACTACAACAACAAGACGGATCAGATCTCGGTGCCACGGTCGATGAATGGCGGATTGAACGCAATGCCATAGTTCATAGTCTTACGAAGTCGGCCCCTGGAACCCCGACACCACCGGTGTTGACATTCATCGAACGTGCGAAGAAAGCCGCAGGCGACGGCGACCTGTTAGCAGCGGCGGTACAAAAGTGGCACAAGCGTCAACAGGCCGGACATCGGGGGGACGGTCGCATGATGCCGCGGGAACGACATGCAGACCGTCCCAATGCAAAACAAGGTTGTTGATGACCGGTTCACGATGCCGGACATGATTGATGGGCTTTGACCTTGAATGGTCCGTTGATGCCGGTCGGGTGACTGGGCTCGACGGAATGGTCAAATGGTTTGGTGCGAGAAAATGTGATACGTTTTGCGATACGCTGGTTCTCGGGGTTTTACGTTCTTACAAGGACTTAGGGAGCCACCGGGGTCTTGTAAGTTGTTGAAAAGCCTAGTGTTGGTTCTATGGCATGGAAGAGGTCATCGGTTCGATCCCGATCAGGTCCACCAAATCAAATAAAATCAATAACTTAGTAGACGGGCGAATTTGTCTGAGGCCGCTTTCGGCTTTGGATGCAGCCTTTGCGTGAATCTAAAGCAGACGTCACCTTCGTGGTTTAGACAAACCAGGTCTGTGCAACCTGGTCACGGATGGCGTGGCCTGAGCGCTCAACTCCTTCATCTTCCACAACTCTCCCTTTCTCGATGGGGCCGCAATTCGCGCGCGCCAGGAAAAACTTTCCAATTCGCATGAAACGCAACGGGGCATGGCGGCACTACTAGTCTGCGTACGCTGATGCAGCGTGACGATTCGACATTGCAAGACTGGGCCGCTGAGTGATCTCGGCCGACCAGCTTTCACGATTCTCGCGTTCACAGAGCCACAGAACCTAACCGGTAACTGACCTGAGACCTGCGCCCGAATTCACTTGCCCTTACACGCTCCGTGAAGGGCCCAACCGCCCCCGAGGAGGATCAACATGGCAAAGACAACGAACCCTGAACATGCGCAATTGGAAGCCTTCCAGACAAGCAGGCTCAAGTTTTTCGAACTGCTTGCAGCGAACCCGAACTATTTCGGTAACCTGAAGAGCAGCGTATACAAACCGGTTTTCCCAATCATCGGCAACACAAACTACGAGCAAGTGACGTGTGTGGGCTTCAATCCTTCAACGAACGTGCTTGAAGCAGTGGTGCAGGTCAAGCAGCCGTCAGGCTACAACGGCTCGCTCTGCCAGATCGGTTCGTACGAATACGTACGGTTCTTTGTGGACTACGGCTCAGGGTGGGAAGACGCCGGCCTGGCGGCCATCAATGTCCACGACATTGCGGACGCAGCGGACTGCCACAAGGATTCGGAAAAGCCACTGAGCTATGCGGCTTCGGTTGTGCTCGCGCCCAAGTCGAACTGGTGCTTCTTTCCCGTGCTGCCCAAAGTGCGAGCGATACTTTCGTGGAACTCGATCCCCACGCCGGGCGATGCGGGATACACGCCGATATGGGGCAATACGCTGGATAGCGAGATTCAGATACAGCCACGGCCATTCTTTCTGGGCGAGGTTGTCGCGGCCCTGAATAAGGATGTGAAGCTGGTTGTACCGCCTGAGATTTTGGAACAGACCCTGAAGCTTCCGATTCCTCTGCCCGACCCGCCGCCGCTGTCGTTCTTGGAGCTCAACAGCCTTTATGCGGCCAAGGAACCAGGGAAGACGGGTGCGAAGGCCGCCGCGGCAGCGAGCGCAGTACCATCGCACCGGTACGGATTTGCTGAACTGCATCAGGCTCTGAACACCAAGGCGGCCGATCCCGCGGCGATCGAGATGAAGATTGCCAACTGGAAGAAAGTTGGCCTGGACTGGCCGGCGGCGGTCGCGAGCCTGAAGGAGATTGACGCCAACGTCAGCTACGAGCAACTGGAGTGCCTTGGTTTGGAGGGTGGCTTCGGACTGGAACGGCTGGTGGCAACCTTCGTCATCAAGCAGCCGGTGGGCTATGGCGGCGGACTGTGCACGGCGGGCAGCACGGAATATGTCGCATTCTGGGCGGACTGGGACAACACCTGCGACTACACCTATCTGGGCACAGTGGGCGTGAAGGTGCATGACATTGCCAGCATTCCCAAGGATGGACTGGTGTATTCCGCGGTGCTGCCGGTGGACTTGAGCAAGCATCGCAACCCTTGCAACACGCCGAAGATCGGACGCGTGCGGGCGGTGCTTTCGTGGGCCACTCCACCTTCGACGAGCGACCCCTACGCGCTGACTTACTGGGGGAACCTGCTGGATGCGCATGTGCAGATTCAGCCGGGCAAAGAGCCGAATTATCTGACCCCCACGATCAGCATACTGGGCGGAATTCCAACCAGCATGATCGACAGCACGACCGGACAGACAACGTCGAACGCGGTGTTTGCGCTGACCAACACGGCGGCGGACAGCCTGGGACGCGCGTGCCCGTTTGGCGGGCGAGTGTCGGTGCAGGGAGAACTGTTTCCTGGGTACAAGTACAAGCTGACGGTTCAGGACAAGAGCGGCGGACTACCACAGGATCTGATCACGCCATTGACGCTGACCCGCTGGGACGGGACTACTTACCTGAGTTTCCCGGATGCGCAGCACTACTACACCTACCAGGATCCGACTCAGAACATCGATTCTCTGCTGGGTGAGTGGGACACGGGCGGTGACGATTTGTGGCAGATCTCGCTGCAAATCGCAGATCTGGCGGACAACCCGATCTTTGGATCGCTGCCGGATACGCACGTGATTCAGCTGGACAACACAGCGCCGCAGGCGGTTGTGCACCTGGATAACAACCTGGATTGCAGCCGGTTCGTTGTGGGCGCGAAGTTGCAGGGGCACTATGTGGCGTATGACCTCAACTTCGGATCCTTCAGCCTGGGTTCGGAACCGTATGCCGGGCCAGTGTCTCCATCGGGTGGCAACTCGGCCACCGCGCCGCTTCCGTCCTCAGGTAATGGATGGAGCCTGAACACAGCCGGGATGACGCCATGCGGGTATGTGGTTCAGCTGACCGTGGCCGACCGCAGCATCGTAAACAGCTCGCCTGGAAACCATAACTGGGGTTATGCATCGGTAGGCTTCTGCCTGCTGGCTTCGTAACACTCTTCGCTAACGATCGCCTTCCTTGCCTGACAACCATCAGGCAAGGAAGGCAGGAGGCTTTATGGATCTCTTGCGTATCGCCATCGCGGTTCTGGCGGTGTGGAGGGTAACTCATCTGCTGCAGGCCGAAGATGGTCCGTTTGATGTTATCGCGCACTGGCGGAACGGGCTAAGGCGGCTTTCACTTGCAGGGCTGGCAGACTGCTTCTATTGCCTGAGCATTTGGCTTGCTGCGCCGGCTGCGTACCTGCTTGGTTCGCTCTGGATGGACAGGCTGCTGCTTTGGCCTGCGCTCTCGGGAGCGGCGATCTTTCTCAATCATTTCGCGGAATCATCACAGCAAGTCCCCTCGTACTATGAGGAACCAAATCGAGAGGAGAAGGCACAATGCTTTGTTGCGGAAATGCCAGAAGGCAGCCGGTGGGAGGCACTGAAGCCCACCCCGGCACCGTCCGAGTTCACAATTCTGTCCTGCGCGCCTCGCTATTCCGGTACACAGGCACAACAAGGTTGACCGCGGTTGGAAATGCAACGCGGTCAGTTTATCGATTCGACGGGCCAGGCGCGACTGCCATTGTGGATGGCAGGGACGTTGCATCGATCGCGCGCATTCCAATGCTGGTGAGGGCTTGAGAGAACTGCGCACCCTGTGAAAACTCCGGGGCCGAGGCGTGGTCCAATGCCAAGGCCTAATTCCATGAACGCATTCCCCGAGCGGAGATATTTGAGGAGAAGAATCATGCATTTTGGTCAAAAAGCACGCACGTCGAGAGATGAAGTAGCCCCACGGAACTCCACGCTCATGCTCCATTACTCCGGTCACCAGGCTGTGAACGTTCGTGGCGCGGCGACCGGCAATTTTTATAGATTCACGCAACATCAACCGGTGCAGGCAGTCGATGCGAAGGATGCTGTGTTTCTGCTTGGCACCCAATTGTTCAGGCTTGCGCGATGAACTCTGGATCTGGGTATGCGGCACCTCGACGCGGCTCCGTGGCGCGGCGACTGGTAGCGCCAGTTGCCGCGGATCGAGGATTTCAACCGGTAGCCACATCGACGATGCTATACTGCTTTCCACTCTGGTCTGCGGAGCCGGTTTTGCAGTTTCAATCGTTCGATGCAGGTTACATCGAGAGTTTGTGTGCAGGAGACCACCGGACACAAGATCATTTCGTTGGTTACTTTACCGCACTGCTCCAACTGAAGCTTCGCTCGCGGCTGCAATCTCCGCACGCGATCGAAGACGTGCGTCAGGAGACCTTTGCGCGGGTGTTCGCGGTTCTACGCAAGGACGGCGGCCTGCGCCAGCCGGAGCGCCTGGGCGCTTTTGTCAACGCGGTCTGCAACCATGTGCTTTTTGAGCATTACCGCTCTTCCAAGGGGAGCGAATCGCTGGATGCGGAAGGACGGCCTGAACTGCCCGCCAAAGGCGCCGATGTTCTGGACATAGTGGCCGCAAGGCAAATGAAGCACAAGGTCAGGGAGATTCTGCTTGAATTGCCGGAGCGCGACCGATTGCTGCTGAAGGCTGTTTTTCTGGATGAGCGGGACCGCGACGAAGTGTGCGAGGAGTTCGGCGTGGAGCGCGATTATCTGCGCGTGCTGCTTCACCGTGCCAAGCAGGAATTCAAGACCGAATATGTCAAACGCATCGGAACCGAGGCGTCCAGCGGCGCATCGTCCAGAAGAGCATGAAACGAATTGCCGTCCGCGCTCACTATGAATCATGCGGACTGGACGGGAGATTGAGCGATGGATCACAAGGAAGCAATAGAAAAGATGACCGCGGAGCGATACCTCCTGGATGAGCTCGCGGCCGAGGAGCGCGAGGCATTTGAGGAGCACCTGTTCGATTGTCCGGAGTGCGCTCTGGACCTTCGCGCGGGGGCAGCGTTTGTGGATGAGGCTAAAGTCCAATTGCCAGAGCTGACGGCAACCCAGCCGGCATCGGCTCCGGCGCGAGATGCGAAGCCCAGGCCGAAGCCAAGTCATTGGCTGTCATGGTGGCGTCCAGTGTTTGCCGTTCCCGTTTTTGCGACGATGTTGCTTGTGATTGGCTATCAGAACCTGGTTACATACCCTGGGTTGCGCGCTGAGGCAAACCAACCGCGCCTACTGCCCATGGTTTCGCTGCATGGAGCGACGCGGGGTGGCAATCATATCGCCGTAACTGCCGATCACAAGCATGGAGTAGCGCTTCCGTTGAGCCTGTCGCAACTGTCTGGAACGGTCCCTTACGCATCCTATTCGCTTGACCTTGTCGATCCACAAGGGAAGATTGTATGGACAGGCACCGTTGCCGCTCCCCCCGTTGGAGATGGCATGGTCCAACCTTTTTCTCTGGCAATTCCGGGCGCGATGCTTCAGAATGGCGCTTATTCATTGACGGTGACCGGGGTCGGGCAAGATGGGGCACGCTCAGCGGTTGACAAGTATGACTTCGACATACGCGTGACCGAATAAGGGATGCGGAAATTTGCCCGAAGGATGACCAGGGCATGCAAGCAGTTCATGACAGACGGACCTTTCCAAGTAATATTCAAGACAATGCAAAACTCCTGATTATGCAGTAGAATTCCTGCAACCACGAGAAGGAAGGTGAGTGCGCAAATGTCCGAAGTGAACGGTAGAAAGCATGTTTACCACGCGGAAGCGACTGTGCTGAAAGGCCATCTGCGGCTTCCGGTTGCCCAGGAGATTAAACCCCAGGCCTTTGCCCAACTGCCGGAGCGGGGAGGGTATATCACACAGCGCCTTGCGGATTACCGGCTTGAATCGGTTATCTCATTTCGCTCCGCATACAGCCAGGTCTCAGGGAATCGCAGCACCAAGCAGGGCCAGGGTTGGAGTACCTTGACGACCTGTGTGATCGAGGGTCTGAATGTGCTGGACGTGGTGACGGCTGATCGCGTGGTGGGGCAAACTATCACCGAGCATCCGGTTGAGGGATATGTGCCATCGATTTCATTTCTAGGCACCCGCTTTGAGAATCTTCGGATTGGCGGCCATCCTGTGAAGCTGGATCTGGATCTCGATCTTTTTGGCTCCAAGCCAGCCGGCGATGCGCCTTATACGAAGGACGCTGGCTTCGTCTCCCGTGTTTCAAGTCAATACGAGCGCATTCACCAGCACAAGGACCTTCCGGACGAGATACATGAGCGGTACAATCGACTTCCTGCGAGTTTTGAGAAAAGCGGCTCGAATCAGGAGAAGGTCGAATGTTCCCTGGTCAACAATGCGGAGGGCACTTATCCTGGCCGGACCTTTGGACACGTGATCAAGGTCCCCGACTTCGGCACAATCACGCTGGCCAGGCTGACTCTGGAGCACGAGGACTTCAAAGAAGAAACGGGCGCCCCGAAGCGGACGACCGTTCATCTGACGATGCTGGATTTCAAACTTGGCTGCGTGATCGACGGTATCGCTCCGGTAGGGACGGGTTCAACCAATGGCGGTACCCAGCCGTAGCGCGCTACGTTTTCCCTGTTGTCCGGTGGACAACCAGAATCGAAGAATATTTTTCTAACCTCGGTTACGGGCCTGGCGGTTACAGGGGTCCGCTCAAAACCGGCGTATTCGCGTGCGCTTCGGTGTTGCTGTTGCTGCTCATTCCGTTAAAGGACACGCGGCCTGGCGGCGCCCAAGCTGCATACAGCCATGCTCTGAAACTCTTTCAGCATGGCAGATTGGCCGACAGCCAAAGGGACGCTGAGCGTGGATACAAACAATTCAAGTTTTCAGATCCTGAATGGGCAGGAAAACTCCAACTGCTGGAAGCGGAGGCCATGGTCTGGCGCGGCATGTATGACGATGCCCTGCGCGTTCTGGCTGCTTTCCGCGGCTCCGGCAATCCGGAAGACGAAGTCCGGCAGTTGGCGATTGAGAGCGTAATCGACACTCACCAGCAGGAATATGGTGCAGCGGAAAAGAATATAGCGCAGGCCGAAAAAATCTGCCTGGGCGGAGACTATGCAGTCTGCGGTGACGTATTCAGGGCGCGCGGAATTCTGGCAGGAAAAAGGGGGAAATTCAGCGAGGCGCGGCAGTCGCTTTTGAAGAGTTATGCCTTTGCTAAGGCTCATCATGATCAGTTGCTGGAGGCCAGCGCATCTTTGAATCTTGGCTGGGCGGCGCTTCAGACCGACCATTTTGACGAGGCTTTGGATTGGTCGATGACCGCCTACCGCGCGGGGATCGAGCTAGGCGCGGAGGATACGGTCCAGATAGCATCCGGCAACCTGGGATGGGCCTACTATCGGTTGGGAGATACGGAGAGAGCTCTCACCTTGTTTCTTGAAGCGGAGAAGATCTCGACACGGATCGGGAATGTCCGCATGGAACTCAAGTGGATTGCAACGGCCGGCTATGTGTATCGGGATACTGGTGACTTGACTCGCGCGGCGCAGGCCTATCGCAGGACTCTTGCACTGGCAAGGCAGATTGACAGCAAGGAAGACATCGTAAATGCGCTGGAAGATCTGGCACAGATATCCGTTGAAGCAGGGAAGTTGGACGAGGCAGGCGCTTATGTCCAAGAGGTCGCGTCGACGCAGAGTTCAGGCGGCAATCCCTTGAGTACGTATTTGACGTTAACGCAGGGAATGCTGGCCAGCGCGCGGCGCGAGGACCAAAAGGCAGAAACCATCTTTCGCACCATCGATG
>Ga0118677_10015384_pt1 | contig 10636 bp, 7 predicted proteins | sample AliMusrvi5mmetaG_FD_86154 | JGI IMG/M metagenome (GOLD analysis project Ga0118677, IMG submission 86154)
AGCCTCGCGCGAAAAAACGCAGGCCAAAGAACTATCATCTGCTGACCAAACCACGCCGCGAGATGATTATCCGAGGTCACCGGAACCGTCCCAAATCTGTCTTAAGTTAGCGCCATTCGGGACTGACCCCAAAGTAGGGAAGTCTTCTCCCTTCATGCATGGGCGAGACGTCCATGCTCCCTATTTGGATAGAGCTCTCATGGTGATTTCTTATCCGTGGTTGTGAAGTAGCGAATCAGTTCATCCTCGAAGGAGCCTCCTGTTTTCGTTTGTTGAATGGATTTGCGCAGGCGCGTTTCGACATCGGGCGAGTCCGGTTCGAGGTCCGTCATGTGGCGGCCGATGATCAGTCGGTCATACAAAAGCGTACCACGCACGGCCACCGCGAGTTCGGCATGGTTTGGCAGATCGGGTTTTGAAGCACAGATTTGGGCGGCGAACCAGGCGGCTTCGCCAAGCGCGGTTTTGGCCCCCGCATCGAAATGGCGCAAATCGGGCACTTTGACGATGAACAGGCAGTGGTCGCCGTGAGCTTCGCACCAGGTGAGGAAGTCGTTGTGGCGGGTTGTGGTTTTTGACGGTTTGCTATCGGTGATCGCCTCGTTTCTGAATCTTTGCATCAGGGTGGAGAAACTCCGTGCGGCCTCGCTGGCCGCACGCGTATTTCCCTGGCTGTCGATTCCTGCCGACGTCGCCAGGAAATGTTCCGCCCGGGTGAGTTGGGCGTATCCAGGTTGTGCCGCCCGCTCTTTTGCATGTCTCGAATTGCTGGCCGTCGCCAGGGCGATGAGCAGCGGAATCACCACCAGAGGTGATAGAAACAACGCACGCAGTCCCCAAAGGGCTCCGGTCGGGTGTTTGGGGCGGTGTTTGATGAGCGCATCCGCTTGTTGTGGTCCGATCAGTTGCGCCAGGATCGGCTCCGTCACGTCCACACCGCCGCCGGAATTGCGCCACAACGCGGCGATGGTAAAGACAATTCCCCACGGAAATCCCCACCAGCCGACACTCAAGGGAATGAGCGACCATGCGAGGGCGGCACCCGCCCCGGAACGGCCGGGTGGCAAGTAACGGATGGGTGAGTTCCTGCGGAAAGTGAGGATGATCAATGAGAAAACATATTGATACATCACGAATCGCCCGCCGGACGGCACTTCATCGATGATTTGGCGCACAGTCCTGCCATCCGTGCCGGCCATGATTTTGCCACCCGCGAGAAACGGTTGGTCCAGGAAACAGGGATCCGGTTCCGTTGGCAATGGCGGCGGTGTCCTGAGCGGCGGCGGACCGCCAGGCTGGACTGGCGATCCGGTGGGCAGACTCAGGAGTTGGGATAGCGGGTTCCAATCATCGGCACCCGCGTGGGCGCCCAGATCGTTGGGGGTCAGGAGCCCTTGTTGCAGCATCGCCTGAACCTTCGCAATGGAATGCGGTCCTTCAACCACACCGGATCGACAAACATATAAATCCATGGCCCGAGCATCGCCATTCGGGCGGCATTGCCAAGGAAATCTTTGGTCCTGGATTTCGCGCTTGCGGAAAGGTTCGAAGTCTTTTCCCCGTAGGATCACCCGTCCAGCCATTGCCCATTCAAACCCAACCACCACCGCATCCCATGAACCACCGCATTCTTCCCACCTGTGGCATCGTTATCTCGCTGTTAGGTCTTGCCGTATGCGTCCGTGGCCAGAACCCGGCCGGCCTCAAGGAACTCCAAATCGGCGACCCGGCTCCCACGTTCAAGCTGGTCGGCGTCGATGACAAGACCATGACCTTGGACAACTTCAAGGAGGCCAAATTGCTCGCGGTCGTTTTCCTATCCAACCATTGTCCGGTTTCCCATGCGGCCGAACCGCGGCTGATCAGGATCTATCAGGAATTCAAGGGTCAGGGCCTGGCCGTTGTGGCGATCAATCCGAATCACCCTGACGGCCTGCGGCCCGACGAGTTGGGGTATTCGAAATACGGCGACAGTTTCCCCGAGATGAAACTCTATGCCAAGGAAGAGGGTTTTCCGTTTCCCTTCCTCTATGATGGCGAAACGCAGGCGGTCGCAATGGCTTACGGATGCCTCGCCACGCCGCATGTCTTCCTGTTCGATCACGAGCGCAAACTCCGCTACAAAGGCTGGGTGGACGACTGCCATTTCCCCGGCGAGGCCTATGTGAAAAAGCCCGACTTCCGCAACGCCGTGGCCGCGCTGATCGCCGGCCAGCCCGTGCCGATGGCCGTCACCACGCCCATCGGCTGCTCCACCAAGTGGCGCCTGAAGAAATCCGAGGTCGCCAAGGACGACGAAAAGTGGGCGTCGTTTCCGGTTTCCATCGACCCGATCGATGCCGCGGGCGTGGCCAAGCTGCGGGCCAATCCGACGGACAAATACCGCCTGATCAACGTCTGGTCCACGTCGTGTGTCCCTTGTGTCGAGGAGTTTCCCATGCTGGTTAGGGTCGCCCGCCGCATGGGCCTGCGCCCGTTCGAGTTCATCACCCTTTCCACCGATCTGCCCGACGACAAGGCCAAGGCCGAAGAATTCCTCCTCAAGCACCATGCCGGCCTGCCCGGCCACCTCAAGGCCGGCCTCGCCAAGGAAGGCCGCACAACCAACAACTACCTCTTCACCGAGCCCAGCATGGACTCGCTCATCAAGGCGCTCGACCCCGAATGGACCGGCCCCGAACCCCACACCATCCTCGTCGCTCCCGGCGGCGCCATCGCCTTCCGCCACACCGGCAAACTCACCGAGGCCGAACTGCTCGAAAAAGTCATCAACGTGCTCACGCCCTACTATCAGCCGGACAAGTGAGGTCATAAATCATGCCGTGGAAAATGCAATTCTTGCTGTGGAAGTTCCTCCCGGACGACCGGGCGGTGAAGCTTTCGCTGTATGTGTTCGGCTGCTTGCTTGCGCTGGCCCTCGTGGTCTTCGTTGTCGGCCGTTTCCTCAAACGGCGTTGGTTGTCACGAGGAGCCGCCGCAATGGCCGCGCTAGTGCTGCTCATCTGGGGACTTCTCTTTGTCACCCAGGCGGAGATCAGCAATGGCTCAGACGTGCTGCGGGCTTTTTGGCATGAGCACTTCGGGAGGTCCTGGACCTTGCCCATTGTGCTCGTCGCGGTGCCTATCACGCCCTGATCTCGCGGTGGATCGAACCCCGTGGACTGCGGCAGCCGGCTCTGCCGCTGTTAGCCCTGCCAGCCTGCTGGCAAGGGCGATGGGAAAGCCACTTTTGGCGGCCCTTGAAAACACGGGCGGGCCGCCCAATACTGTTCGTATAGGCGGCGCTGGAATGGAAAGGAAGAATGGCGGCGGGCAGGATGCCCGCGCCACCGTGGGCCGGGCATCCTGGCCCGAGCCATCAATTGCCAAACAATCTGCTAACCGAACTGTATTGGGCGGGCCGCCCGCGCCCCTCTTGCCGTAGCAGGCTGCTGCCGGGGTAGGCAGAGTTGCCGCTGGAAGCGTCAACTACAGTCCGTCCCGCAAACGCTCGACATGCGCTGTGGTGGAATGGCCGGCCACAAAGGGCAGGAAGCGGATTTCCACGCCGGCGGCTAGCAGCGCGGCGCGCTCGGAGGCGTCGAGGGTGTCGAGGGTGTAATCGCCGGCTTTGGTGTAGATGTCGGGTTTGAGCGCGGTGATTTCGTCGGCGAGGCGGGGACCGGGAAAGATGAAGGTGGCATCCACGCAGCGCAGGCAGGCCAAGGCATAGGCGCGGTCGTGCTCATTGTTCAGCGGGCGGCCCTCGCCTTTGAGTGCGCGCACCGAGGCATCGCTGTTGACGGCGACGATGAGCAGGTCACCCAGCGCGGCGGACTGTTGCAGATAAGTTAGATGGCCGCGATGGAGGAGATCGAAGCAGCCATTGGTAAGCACCACGCGGCGGCCTTCCGCCGCCGCCTGCGCGCGCAAGTCGAGCAAGCTTTCTAACGAGAAGACATGGGTGAGGGGATCGGCGTGGCGCATGGCTTGGGGGAAAAGATAACGGATTGCCGCGCCAATGGAATCAAAAACCGGGAACTGCCCGGCCAGTCCCAGCGCATGCAGTTCGGCGCGCAGGTCATCCAGCCCGCTGGCGATGCCAACTCCGCGGGTGCCGGCCGCCCGCGCGGTGGCAAGGTCGCTGCCACGGTCCCCGAGATAACAAAGCTGTGCGGCTTGCAGCGAAAAATCCCGCATGATCTCCTGCGCAAACCGCGGCGACGGCTTGCGATACGCCGACGGCTCGCCAGGCTCTTCCGGCGCGATGCAAATCCGCTCGAACGGTCGCGGCCCCAGATCTAGCAACTCGATGAGCCGCTGGTTGCACGCCTCCACCGCGCCTAGATCAAAATACCCGCGCCCGATGCCCGATTGATTGCTGTGCAGAAACAGGCGCGCCCCGGCAGCCCGGGCCGTTTGCAGCGCCTCGCGCACGCCCGGCAGCAGCCGCACCTCCGCCGGCTCTCTGAGGTAGGGCACATGCTCGATGAGCGTGCCGTCGCGGTCCAAAATCAAGGCTGCCGGGTGCATGCGGTGTGTTTGCTAGATAAGGCTTTGGATGGCGGCGAAAACCTCCTCGGCAGTTAGATCGGCCAGTTCGTCGCGTTTCAACCAACTCACCTGCGGGCCGCGTGGCAACATGCGCACCGGATCGGTGACCCGCGACATCAACACCAGCGTGGGCGTGCCGACCATGCCGGTGACATGCATCGGGCCGGTATCGTTGCCCACCGCCGCCACGGCGCGGCGCGCCAGCGCGGCCACCTGGCCGAGGTCGGTGTGGCCCGCCAGATTGATCAGGTCGGGTGCCAGGGCTTGGATTTCACCGATGGCATCGTTGTCCACGGCGGTGCCGACGGCCACGGCGGCGACACCGTGCGCGGCGAGCTTTGCCACCAGTCCGGCGAAATGTTGGGCCGGCCAGCGCTTGTAGGGGTGTTGCGGGGCGCAGCCGGGGACGAGCAGAACGTAGCGGGCCGGAAGCGAGAATTTAGATAGATCTCCATCCAGCCAGGCGAGGTCGGCGGCACCCGCGCGCGGCACTCCGGCAGCCTCGACCATCCGCAGCAAGCGCTCGGTGACCGGCAGGTTCTCGCCGCCGAAGTCCGGGCGCGGATGCGAACAACCCCGCGCCACGCCGCACCACTCCGGCCGGCCGGGTCCTAACAATCGGAAGTAGAATCCGGCGCGGTCGTTGCACTGGAGGTCATAGACGCGGCTGAAGTTCCCGCCGCGCAACCGCTTGCGCCAGGCCAGCCATTTGGGCACTTGCAGGAGTTTGGGCGCGGGATCGGGCCACACCGCGTCGAACCACGGCATCCGTTCTGTTAGTGAGACGAACTGCCGGCGCGTCAGCAGCGTGATGCGGTCGTCGGCATGGCGTTGGCGGATCGCCTGGAACACATCCATGGCCAGGATGATGTCACCCAGCGCGCCGAGCTTGATGACGAGGATGTTGCGGGTGGAATGTAGGTCGTGCGGCGGGGTCATCCCGAACTCCGGGGTTTGGGCTGCATTGTCAGTTAGATTAGCCACGGATTGAACGGATTAAGATTGGGGCGGCAGCGAGACCAGCGGAATGCACTCGCGGCGACTGGCTTTTGTCAGAGCCTTCGGGGCGCCACTGGTGAGGATGTAATCCACCGGCAGGGGCGCCGTCAAATCCATCGCGGCGATGAGTTTGCGCAGGTTGTTGCGAGTGGCTCCGCGCGGCGCGGTGTGTTTCAGGGTGGCGTGCGGCAGCCATACGGGCAGGTCCCGACCCGGATCCAACACGGCTTCATAGACCACATCCGGATGCACCCATGCGTCGGGCAGGCGCCACGCCGGCGGCGCATCCGCCAGCCAGAGCAAGGCGCGATGCGGCTTGCCGCTGCCATGCGGTTCGGAGCCGAGCCAATTGCGGATGGTGAAGTCGGGTTCGATATAGACTTTCCAACGTTCTTGCAGCCAAAACACGTCTAACGGACCGCGCTGCATCGATTGTTCGAGTGTCACCATGCACCCGTCCGTACTGCGCGGGCCGGCCATTGCCACAAACCGGGCGCTCCACCTGCCCGCCGCGACGGTGGTTAGAGACAGCGCCAGCACCGAGCTTTTCGCCCGCCGCGCCAACAGGCTCGGCAGCGGACTGGCCCGCGTGAGGCGGCCGAAAAACCGCACCACCTCGCCGGGCGCGCCGACCCGCTGGTCTGCCAGAATCCCGACGATGCCGCCCTCGCGCAGAAACCCGGCGACCAGGTGCGGATTGTCGCGTTTGGAAAACATCCGGGTGCCGTCGGCCTGGCGGCGTTTGAGCACGCCCTCATCTAGCAACGGATTGTTGAGCGGCCGGTAGAACGCGCCGGCCCGCGCACCCGGCGGGAACAGGTGGACGATGCGGCTGAGAATCTCCCAGTTGCCCATGTGCGAGAGCAGTAACACAACCCCGTTGCCAGCCGCGAGCGCCTGTTCTAACAGTTCGAGGTTTTCGATTTGGATCACGCTGCCAAGTTGCGCGGGTGCCAGGCGGGCGGTGCGCGCCGCGGAAAACAGATTGGCCCCGGTCCGGCGGAAGGTGTCCTGCGCCATGCGCCGCAAGGTCGGCAGGTCATGCTCACCGCAGAAGGCGATGCGCAAATTGCGCAGCACCGCCTTGCGGCGTTGCGGCATGCACCGCCAGACCAGCGAGCCTAACAACTCGCCGAGGCGGAACACCAAGGGCCCTGGCAGCCAGCCCACGGCCTTTTCCAGCCCGGTTTGGAACAACCATTCGAAGCGCCAGCGCCAGCGCTTCGGGTGTTTTACCTCGGGGTTGCTCATATCACAGTGTTCTTGGTAGCGGGTCCTGTTGGTTATCAGCGTGCTGCGAGAGGGATCTTCAAGCGAGGGGACGGTCGGCAGGCACGCCTGCTCGGCTGCGGCAGTCTATGCCACCTGCCCCGGACCAACGAAATGAAAAAAACACCCGAAAATTCTGCTTGACACACCGGCAGGATGCCGAACTCGCTCCAACGCGCGTCGATTGACGGAGCGGAGGTGCGAAATGAAAAGTTCCGCAGCTTTCCGCATAAGCAACCAGATTTGCCGCAGGCATGCCATTCTGCTGAAACAATCCTTGGCAACGCGGAGCGGATGAGTATTCTCGCCGTCGCGGACTCCGCCCCATGAATCTGGCGATGCTCCACCAAGAACATGAAAGTCGTCGTTGTTGACCCGCCATCCATTCTGCCTATCGTCAACGCTTCGGTAATCCAAGGAGATGTTAGATCCATCCTCCCCAAACTGCCGTCGGAGTCGGTCCAATGCGTGGTCACTTCGCCCCCGTATTGGGGGTTGCGCGATTACGGCATCGAGGGACAGATCGGATTGGAACCCACCATGGCAGGTTTCATCAACTCGTTGACTGGGGTGTTTTCGGAAGTGCGGCGCATTTTGAAGCCGGACGGAATTCTGTGGTTGAACATTGGCGACGGCTTCACGAGCGGAAACCGAGGTTGGCGGGCTCCGGACAAGAAGAACCCCAATCGGGCGATGAACGTGCGTCCGGATAATCCACCCGGGCTCAAGGACAAGGATCTTATGGGTATTCCCTGGAGGCTGGCGTTCGCCCTACAGGACGACGGGTGGTATCTGAGAAGCGACATCATCTGGAACAAGCCCAACGCGATGCCGGAGAGTGTGAAGGACCGTCCGACGCGGGCGCATGAGTATTTGTTCATGTTCACCAAGTCGGACAAATACACTTACCACGGGGAGCGGGTGAAGGAAGTGGGGGAAAACGGAGTCCTGCGTAACCGTCGCAGTGTGTGGAACATTAATACGGCAGCGTCCGCCGGCGCGCACATCGCCTCATTTCCGGAAGCGCTGGTGGAACCCTGCATCCTGGCTTCCACCAACGAGGATGAGGTCGTTTTTGATCCTTTCTTCGGTTGTGGTACGGTGGGGCTGGTCGCCCGAAAACGCAATCGCCACTTCCTGGGCATCGAACTTAACCCCGAATATGTTGCAAGCGCGTTGGGCCTTCTGGGCCCGCCAACCTTCGGCACTGGGAGAAATGGAAAGCCTCTGACAACCTGCAACAACGAAAATGATTTTACCCTCCACGACGCTCCAAGTCTCTGTGACCAATGCCTTGGAGCAGGTCCGAAATCTGCATCTGCGCAAGGCTCTGACTCAAACGGTCAAAAACGTCGAATTAGCTACCCTAAACAAGGAACTGGACAAAAACGCCCCGGCAAATGACCTCAAGGAACTGGCAGCTTTGGGGATCCGCGGGGAGTTGGTGTTTCCAGTGCCATGCTTGATCGAGGCGAATCCGCGTCTCCTCGGCTACTATCGGCTGCTGATGGGTTTCAGCCAGAAGGAATTCTATAACAAAGGCGGCCTCGGTCGCTTTGATTCCCTCGAGTCGAAAGGGATCATCCCCGCTCGCGTTCGGATTGAGATAGAGACTCTTTGCCGAGCCTTTTGCGAGCGTGCCTCTCAGTTGATTGCTGGATTGGGCGTCCAACATCTGTCGGCGGCCTTGATCGACGATCTTACACTGCTGACACTCGGACCACAGTTGCGGGGTAGTAATAACACGCTTATCGGGAAATTAGCCAACCAGGCGGTATTTGAAATCATCCGGTCGATTGTGGAGCATGCAGTGGTCAAGCGGACCGATTCGCGACTGGAACTGGAGAATGCGGCGGGACGCAGGGTGGTCATAGCTTTTTCTGCGGATCCGGACATTAGTATCACCGAAAAGACGTCGGACAAGGCCACGCGTAACATCATAGCCATCGAGATCAAGGGAGGGGCCGACCAGTCAAACATCTGGAACCGATTGGGCGAGGCGGAGAAAAGCCACCAGAGCGCGAAACAAAGCGGCTTCGTGGAGTTTTGGACCATCTACAATGTGGGTAGTCTCGACGAGAAGAAGGCGCGTGAGAAATCGCCAACAACGAACCGATTTTATTCTTTGCCGGAATTGGCGCGGAATGAGGGAAGCGAATACGATGACTTCCGTGATCGCATTGCCTCCCTCGTGGGAATCCGGCTTTGAAAAAATTTGTTATGCTCCTTGCGCACCCTGTTGCGCTTTTCCGGAATCAAGGCGTGTGGCGTGAACTCAGGCACTCGCACCTCCCTCTTCAGCTCTGCTCCCACTTGCCGCGAACCTCGCAGGTCATCTGGGCGTTGAGGGCCTCGGGCGCTTGGATGCGATAGGCCTTGGGGTCCCATACCACTTCGCCGCCGGACTTGATGGCCAGCAGTGAGAGGTGGCTCAGCGCATCGGAGCGCACCGCGTCCTCGATGGGCGCGATGGACGGCGTGCGCTCGCGCACCGAATCGACGAAGGACTTGTAGTATTGATTGTGATAGAGCACGCGCTTGGTGCCCTCGCACTCGCGCAGCTTGAGCCAGTCCGGAGTGCTCGCCTCGACGCCGCCGCGGCTCAGGCTGACCCAGCCCTTCGATCCGAAGAACGTCGTGCCATCGCCCTCGAAATTCTTGCGATACGTTTTGACGATGGGTTCGGCATGGTTGTGGCTCATGAAATGCATCGGCAGACCGCCGGCGAATTCGATGTTCACGTCCCAGGTGGCGCAGGTGTCGAACAGCGCCTTGGGTGTCGGGAAATCACCCGTGCCGCGGAATTTGGCCGGGCCTTTCTGGTCATAGTCCATGCCCCAGATGGCGATGTCCAGCGGGTGCGCGCCCCAACCGGCGATGAAGCCCAAGGCATAGTCCGAACAATACCACGAACCGGCGCTGGTGAGCCGATCCTTGCTGCACGGCTTCATCGGCGCCGGGCCGATGTAGAGGTCGTAGTCGAGGCCGGCGGGCACCGGGATTTCATCGAGCGAGCCGCCACCGCTGCCCGCCGGTGCCCACACCTCGATGCGCTGCAAATCGCCGATGTAGCCGTTGAGCACCAGCTCGATGCCGCGCTTGAGCAGTTCCTGGCTGCGTTGCTGCGTGCCGTATTGGAAAATCCGCTTGTGCTTCTGGCACGCCTCTAACATCGCCCGGTTCTGCGCGAGGGTGTGGCCGAGGGGCTTTTCGATATAGACGTCCTTGCCCGCGCGCACCGCCGCCAAGCCCACCGGCACGTGCCAGTGATCGGGTGTGGCAATGACCACCGCGTCGATCGACTTGTCAGCTAACAGCTCGCGGAAATCATTGTAGAGCTTCGGCTCGTGCTTTTGCGATTCCTTGACAATCCCGCCCGAACGCTCGCGCCGCTCCTTGTAAGGATCGGCGATGGCAACACTCACCGCGCCCTCCACGCCGAGGAAGTTGTGCAGCAGACCGGTGCCTTGGCCGCCGGTGCCGATGTGGCCGAGTTGGATTTTGCGACTCGGTGCCGTCTCGCCCCCGAGCACGCGGCTGGGGATGAACTGCGGGGCCACCGCCGCGGCAATCACGCCACCCAAAAACCGGCGGCGGCTGGTCTGATCTTCTGACTTCATTTCACGAACGTGCATTTCGTTTTTCATGTTAGTTGCTAGGACTCTGCCTGCACAGAGCATATCGCCCCCACCCGCCGTTCCAAGGATATTTTTGGCTTTCTTGCGGTGCCACCGCCCCCTTGAGGCACTAGCGCAGCGCCTGTTGCGGGGCTTCACAGGCGGGGCTTCACAGGCGGGGCTACGGCTCAGGGAGTCCTTTTCCGCGGTGCCGGCTC
>Ga0118677_10015385_pt1 | contig 10636 bp, 9 predicted proteins | sample AliMusrvi5mmetaG_FD_86154 | JGI IMG/M metagenome (GOLD analysis project Ga0118677, IMG submission 86154)
GACACGCATGAAGAGAGAGTTGAGAGATTATTGTGCCTCTCTCAACTACTCTGCCCGATTGATCGTGTCGATGATTTCGCCGAGAACTTTTACAGGCGACTGCGTGGCGTCGATGGTTCGGATGAGATTGTCGCCGTAGAATTGCAGGAGCGGTTTGGAGAGGTTTTCGTAGACGTCCAGGCGTTCGCGGATGATCTCCTCGTTGGCGTCGTCGAGGCGGTTATCCTTGAGCGCGCGCCGCTGAAGCCGTTTGACCAACGCTTCGCGGTTGGGGCAGGTGAGATGGAAGACTTTGCGCACGTCGATCATTTCTTCCATGATCTCGGCCTGCCGGACGTTCCGGGGGATACCATCGAGCACCAAGGCGTCCAGATCTGGCTTGAATTGGTGGGAGCGGACACAATCGGCGATCCTCACTTTCCAAAGCTTGATGGTGATTTCATCGGGAACCAGTTCGCCTTTGCCTGAGAAATAGATAAACGCCTGGCCGAGTTCAGTTCGTGTGTCCAGTGAACGGAAGACGTCGCCGCAGGCGCAATGGAAAAACTGGGGAAGTGTTCCGAGCGTGACGCCTTGGGTTCCCTTCCCGCTGCCGGGAGGGCCGAAAATCAGATAGGTTTTATAGCGGTGCATGTGAAATTTTCAATCCATCTGCCGCTCACAGAGATACCATGGAAGGACTTGGGTGACGCAATCCAATTCACCCAAGTTGCACGTATCTGATGAGCGACAAAAAGACTAGGAATTCAAGCAAGCAGGAGAAGAAACGGAGGTCAATTTTTAATTTCTAAATTTGGATTCAGTGAAAGGGCTAATGTAATGTGGAATTCTGCCGTCCCCACGAGAGCGCCCTGAGCAAAATCTCGGCGTTAAAACACCGGGCTACTTTCAGGGTATTTCGACAGAGCAAATATTACGCTTTTAACGTAATATTTTCAGGAAGGGATTCCATTCCTGGTTTTTCCAAAAAACGGCGCAATTCTCATTCCCTGCATGCCATACCGCCTATCGAGGATAAATGGCTTTTGAAAGGGGGTCATTTTCTTCGAGAGTTGGCACCATTTCTTCTGCCTCTCCCCTCCCCTACTTCTTGAGCGTGATCTTTTCGAGTTCGGAGATGAACGCTTGCGGCCCCCCCGGCGTGTAGCCGAGTTCCCCCGCCTTCGTTCCATCCGGTTTCAATACGACGATGGTTGGATAACCTTGAATCCCATACTGGGTGGCCAATTTGTCATTTTGCTGCTTTTCCGCCGCCGGGAGTGCTTTGCGACGCGGAAAATCGATCTTCAGAAGGACGAGCTTTTGTGCGGCGTAACTTTTGAACTGCGCGACGCTGAAGACTTCGCGGTCAAGCTTCATGCACCAGCCGCACCAATCGGACCCTGTGAAGTCGATGAGCACCGGCTTGTTCTGGGTTTTGGCTTGGTCGAGGGCTTTGGTGTAATCGGTGAGCCATTCGTCGGCGGAAGCCAAAGTGCCGAGCGTCAGGATGGAGGCAAGGGTAAGAAATAAGCGTTTCATATTTGTGAAGCATCGTCCTGATTTCACAAAAAGAAAGAAAAAGAGGGAGGGAAATGTAGCCTTTGGAGGCACAAAAAACGCCCCCGCAGAATAATCTGCGAGGGCGTTCACTAAAATTACTCGACATGTTCGCCTTACAGCGTCCGACAGAATTCCTCGAACCGGTCCATGCCCTTCTTGATCACGTCCATGCTGGTGGCGTAACTGAAACGGATGGTGCGGTCGTCGCCAAAAGCGATGCCGGGAACCACAGCCACGTTAGCCTTGCTCAGGAGGCGGTCAGCGAAGTTCTGCGAGGTAAGCGAGAGCTTGGAGATGTTCACGAGGATATAGAACGCGCCCTGAGGCTTGACCACGGAGATGCCTTTGATGGCCGAGAGGCGGCTGAACATATAGTCACGCCGCAGTTGGAATTCCTCGCGCATGTCAGTGACCTGCTGCTGGTCGCCCTTGAGCGCGGCAATGCCACCCTGCTGGGCGAACGAGCACGGGTTGGAGGTGCTGTGGCTCTGGATGGAGTCAATCGCGCGAGCAATCGCTTCGGGAGCGCCCAGATAGCCCAAGCGCCAGCCGGTCATCGCATACGCCTTGGAGAAGCCGTTGACGGTGATGGTGAGGTCGTAGGCTTCCGGGGAAAGCGAGGCGATGGAGACGTGTTTGACGTCATCGTAGGTAAGCTTCTCGTAAATTTCGTCGGCCAGAATGAGGATGCCCTCTTCGTCCGCCACGGCCACGATGGCTTCGAGTTCCTCGCGGGTATAGACCGCGCCGGTTGGGTTGCCCGGAGTGTTGATGATGACCATCTTGGTAAGCGGGGTCATTGCTTCTTCAAACTGCTTGGCGGTCATCTTCCAGCCGCTCTCTTCGGTGGTCTGAACGAACACCGGTTCGCCGCCAGCCAGCCGGACCATTTCCGGGTAGCTCAACCAGTAGGGAGCGGGGATGATGACTTCGTCGCCGGGCTCGATGGTGGCGAGGATGGCGTTGAAGCAGGAGTGCTTGGCACCGTTGGAGACGATGACTTGGTGAGGCTTGTAGTCCAACCCGTTCTCGGCGAGGAATTTCTCGGAAATGGCCTCGCGCAGTTTTGGGATGCCCGAGCTGGGGGTGTATTTGGTGAATCCGCCTTCCAAGGAGGCCATTGCGGCGGCCTTGATGTGCTCAGGAGTATCGAAGTCGGGCTCACCGGCGCCGAAGCTGCAAATGTCAATGCCGTCAGCCTTCATCGCTTTGGCTTTGCTATCGATGGAAAGGGTGAGCGAGGGGGTGAGGATGGTGGCGCGTGAGGCAAGTTCCATAGGTTATATTTGGTTCGATTTTAAAAAGGGTGAAAGAGGGGTGAAATTACAGTTTCCCGTAAAAGGATTCTACGAAGGGCTTCAAATTGTTTTCGTCGATTTTCAGAATCTTCAATTCGCGGCGGGCATTGTCCGCCGAATCCGAAGCATGGGCAGCATTGACCATGATGGTCTGGCCGAATTCACGGCGGATGGATCCGGGAGGCGCTTTGGAGGGGTCGGTTGGCCCGAGAACTTCGCGAATCTTGCGCACGGCATCGATGCCTTCGTAGATGAGCGCGATACATTTTTCCGAGCCGGGTTCGTCGCGTTTTTCCGTGGGACACTCGCTCGGCTTGCAGCCGGACATGAAGGCCACGATGGACTCCCAGTTCTGCTGGCCGTTAATGGGGCCGAGGATGTCACCCAACTGCTTTTGGACTTCGTCGTTAAGCATGATGCCCAGCTCCTGCTCAATGGCAAGCCGGGCAATGGGGGCTGTACGCTCGCGGTAGATATTCTTCAAAACGTCGAGCACCGGGCCATAGAATTCGCAAGCTTGGGCAACGCTCATGAAATGGACCTTCGTGCCGACGATGGTCAGGCCAGTGCGAGAAAAGACGTCGATAACGGCGCCGGGACGGGAGTTCGGAAAGCGGAAGTTGTCTGGCTTGATGAGCACCAGTGTCCGTTCGACGTTCGCGCCTTCGGGGCGGGGCACCACACCTTCCAGGATGCCGCCGTCGGTATCGGAAAAACGGGCCCAGAGCTTGAGGTTACGCTCGGCGGCTGCGGCATCGGGCGGACAAAGCACGGCGGGCTCAAAATAGACCACCTTTCCGGTGGCATCGGTGATGTAGTCGCCGTAAGTGTCGCGGATGTTTTCGCCGGAAGGGCGCCCGGGAGCGATGGAGCCGACGGCCGAGCGAAGTTTCGCCACGGCGTTTTCCCCGCGGAACAAGAGGAGGAGGACGCGCGGTTTCGCGTCGGATTCATTGGGTTGAAAGTGGTGGAGAACGTAGTCGCGAATCAGTTCCTGGGTAGCTTGATGGCGGGGATCAGCGTCCGTGACGAGTGTGGAGGCGTAGGTCTCGACGAGTTCCTTGCTGGGCGCAAACATGCGGGCCCGGACGAGATCGAGCCCGGTGCGGGAAATAAGACGGGAGATAATGCCACCTGTACGCGATTTACGGATCGAGTACGGCGTTACCAATACATAGGAAAGTTCTTCGGCCATAGATGAAAATTGCCTGCGCTGAGGGTCCTGAAACGGGTGTTTTTCAGGTGAAACCAGCGTAGGCAGGGTGGTTTTTTCTGTAAAATTTTCGATGCAAAGGCTAACGGGCGGGTAAGCCGTGCGTCAACGTGTTTTTTCCGGTCCAACACAAGAGGCGAGAATTTAGAGACGGTTGGGCTGGTTACAAGCCGCTGTCGGCTTGTTGCTCTCTTTCTCCGCGTCTCATCCTCTCCATGGCGCTTTTCCCAATCCGCACAAACCGCCAATGACCGTAATAGCGATGGCCACCAACACTTCGCCGGGACGGGTTAGAAGCAACACCGCGCCAAATCCGAACAGCAGCCAGCCGAGAACCGCGAGCGCGGCTCCGATAAAAAAACACCGGATGGCGAAGAATACCATGGAAAGAGGGCGACGGGCCGGTAGTTGCCGCCAGGCTTCCCATCCGCTTGAGTCACTACCGACAACGGACAGGGTTCAATAAATAACCTATCCCACCGGACTCAAAAGTCGATCCTTATTCCCTCCTTTTCGCGTCTCTGCGTGAGAAAAATCGGCTCGCTTTGCTCGGTGTGCTTTGGAAATCGCGCCCGGAGGTCGCGATCCACCCACCCTGCTTCTTGATTGCTCTTAGCTCCGCGCCGACAGCACTTCGCGCTCGTAGCGTTTCACTTCGTCAAGCCATGCTGCGCCGATGGGCGCGTTTTGGCGGGCGCAGTATTCGTCCCACACTGCGCTGAACGGAAGCGATTTGGATTCTTCCAGGAGCGCGAGGCGCGTGGTGAAGTCGCCAGATTCCTCGGCCTGGCGGAGTCGGGCCGCCGGTTCGAGCAGGGCGAGGAGGAGGCACTTGAGAGCGTTGCGCGTGCCGATGACCCAGGCGGCGATGCGATTGATGCTGGCGTCGAAGAAGTCGAGCCCGATGTGGGTGCGGCCCAGGAATTCGCCGCGCACGAGTTCTTCCATGATGCCGCGCGTGGGGTCGTCCACGAGGACGACATGATCGCTGTCCCACCGGACGCCCCGGCTGACGTGGAGCAGGAGTTCTGGGACGAATTGCAGGACGGAGGAGATTTTGTCGGCGAGGTTTTCGGTGGGGTGGAAGTGGCCTGCATCGAGGCAGAGGAGCTTCTGGTTCTTTACGGCGTATCCAAGGTAAAATTCGTGAGACCCGGTGACGTAGGATTCCGAGCCTATGCCGAAGAGTTTGCTTTCCACGGCGTCGAGGTTGAACGCCGGGGCGATTTTCTCGGCGAAGATGGCGTCGAGCGAGGCTTCCAGACGCTGCCGGGGGGCTTTGCGGTCCACGGGGGTATCTTTGTAACCATCGGGAATCCAGAAGTTGGTGACGCAGGTTTTGCCAAGTTGCTTACCGATGTCGGCGGCGATTTTGCGGCAGGCGATGCCGTGCTCGATCCAAAACTGCCGCACTCCGGCGTCCGGGTGCGAAAGGGTGAAGCCGTCGTTGGCCAGGGGGTGGGAGAAATAGGTGGGATTGAAGTCAAGGCCGAGTCCACGTTCTTTGCTCCAGTCAATCCAGCTTTGAAACTCGGCGGTAGTGTAGGCGTTGCGTTCGAGTTTTTTGCCGCCGAGATCGGCGTAGCAAGCGTGGAGGTTGAGGCGGTGTTTGCCGGGGATGAGAGAAAAAGCTTTATCAAGGTCCGAGCGGAGTTCGGCCAGCGTGCGGGCTTTGCCGGGGTAATTGCCTGTGGTCTGGATGCCGCCGCCGCTGAGGCTCGCCCCGGCGTGTTCCGTGCCTGCCACATCGTCCCCCTGCCAGCAGTGGAGCGAGATGGGGATGGTCTGCAATTTTTGGAGGGCGGCTTCGGTATCGACGCCGAGCGCGGCGTAGGTTTCTTGGGCGAGGGAGTAGGATTTGGAACTCATGGGGCAGGATATAAGCAGTCGAATGTTTAGGAATACGTTAGGTGATTTAGGGCGCAACGCCAAGCCCATTGAGACAAGAACGAATGCCAATCATGATGGTGGATAGATAAATGTGTTACCCAAAAAGGCGTTTTCAACTTCGCAATTTTTGACATTTCAGGGATACAAAAACTCGAGATTTTTCGCTACCTAGGTGCCCGTCGAATACCCAGCAGTGCCAACTGGCGAACGCCAGGACCGCCATTGGGGTCCTCTGGGTGCGATTTGGAATAGCGCTTCGATCCATACCCCTATTGAGGATAAATGGACTCTTGAAAGTTGGTATCACTCTCGTTAGCAATTTTACCATAGCAATCAGCCCTTTCCCCACTCTCTTCCTGATTTCCCTTGTGAGAGCCCCGTGTTTGCTCCATTTTCTATGGAATGTCATTTTTGGAGTTTGGTCTTTCTGATTCTGTTATTCACGGGGTGCAGTCGATGGGATACGTCGATCCCTCCCCCATTCAATTGCGCGCGTTCCCGGTGGTGCTTTCCGGGCGCGACCTGATTGCGTCTGCACAAACCGGCACCGGCAAAACGGCGGCGTTCGGCCTTCCGATCTTGACGAAACTCGGCAAACACAAGCCGGGCGGCAAACCGCGCTGCCTTATCCTGGAGCCGACACGCGAACTCGCCGCCCAGGTGGAAACCGCCTTTCGCGACTTCAGCCGGTTCAACGATCTAACCGTGAGCGTGATGTATGGCGGCGTCGGCTACGGCAAACAACGCGAAGATCTGCAAAAGGGCGTCGATACAGTAGTCGCCACGCCTGGACGGCTTCTCGATCACCTTGAACAAAAGGCCATTGATCTTTCCGAACTGGAAATTCTCGTCCTCGATGAGGTGGACCGGATGCTCGACATGGGGTTCCTGCCGCAAGTGCGCCGCATTGTGGAGCAATGCAAAAAGGATCGCCAGACGCTCTTTTTCTCCGCCACCATCCCGCCCGAGCTTCAGGGGCTCACGCAATGGGTCGTACGCGATCCGGAGATCATCGAGATTGGCCACCATCATTCGCCCGCCGATACCATCACCCACGCGCTCTATCCGGTGTCGCGGGATCAGAAGTTCGATCTCCTCCTGGCGCTGCTGAACAAGATCAACTACACGAGCGTGCTGGTTTTTTGCCGGACCAAGGTGGGCGCGGACCAGGTTGCCGCGAAGATCAAAGCCCAAAAGCTTTCCGTCGTGGCGATCCACTCCAACCGCACCCAGAACGAACGGATGGATGCTCTGGACGGCTTCAAGTCGGGCAAATACGACATCATGGTCGCTACGGACATCGCCGCGCGCGGCATTGATGTGGCGGGGGTCTCCCACGTCATCAACTTCGATGTGCCGCAACATCCGGAGGACTATGTTCACCGCATCGGACGCACGGGCCGCGCGGAGGCCGTCGGCGACGCTTTTACCATTTTCACCGGGGAAGACCTGGAGCACGTCACCAAGATCGAATACTTCATCGGCGCAAAAATCGACCGCCAGAAACTGGAGGGGTTCCCTTACCTCTATTGCGCCCTGTTCGCCTCGGAAGTTCCCGGCGCCGCGCCCAAGCCCATCCGCCGCAAGACGCCCAAGAGCCGCCGTCGGTAGGTTACTACGAAAAAGGCATTCCGAGTTTGCACTTCTTTTGCGGGCTGTCGTTTTGGCTTGCCCATTTCAGCTGCCATCGGTTCATTGGAACGCATGGCTACTGAAATACCGACTTCCTTATTCGACATCCGTGGACGGGTTATTGCGATTACCGGTGCGCTGGGGGCTCTTTCGAGTTCCGCCGCCGCGTATTTTATCGCGCAGGGGGCGAGGGTTGCCTACCTCGACCTTGGAATGAACCCGGAGAAGTTTGCAGCGGTGGAAGCGCGAGCTCGTGAAATTGACCCGAAGAGCGAGGTGATGGGCGTCGTGGCGAATGTGCTCGAACGCGCTTCGCTGGAGAAAGCGCGGGATGCGATCCTGGAAAAATGGGGACGCATTGATGTGCTGCTCAACGGAGCGGGCGGGAACATGGCGGGAGCGACCATTCCACCGGAGAAAACATTTTTCGACCTCGATTTCAGCGCGTTTGAGAAGGTGGTGGATTTGAACCTCCACGGAACGGTGCTGCCGTCGCTGGTTTTCGGCGAGGTGATGGCCAAGCAGGGCAAGGGAGCCATCGTGAATTTTTCGTCTGTCTCGGCGGATCGGGCGCTGACCCGCGTGGTTGGGTATTCCGCAGCAAAAGGAGCCGTGACCAATTTCACTCGCTGGCTGGGCGTGGAACTGGCCCGGCAGACGAACGGCGGTGTCCGCGTGAACGCGGTGATGCCAGGCTTTTTCCTGGGCGAACAGAATCGCGCGCTGCTGACCAACCCAGACGGCAGCCTCACGGCGCGCGGCCATCAAATCATCGGCCAGACGCCGTTCAAGCGGTTCGGCGTGGCGGAAGAATTGCGCGGGGCGCTGCACTTCCTGGTAAGCGATGCCGCCGGGTTTGTCACCGGCGTGGTGGTGGCGGTGGACGGCGGCTTCACCGCTTTCTGCGGCGTGTAATCTTAAAAACTTTCTTACCATGAATCCCGCGCTCCCTCCTGAACTCCAGGCCTCTTCGCACCTCCTGATGGAGGAATCGTTCCGCTGGTATGGTCCGAACGATCAGGTGCCGCTTTCCTACATTCGGCAGGCCGGAGCGACGGCGGTGTTCAATGCGCTCCACGAGATCCCGTATGGCGATCTCTGGACGCGCGAGGCGATCCGCGCCCGCAAGGAACTGCTCCAAAAGGCGGGCCTGCGCTGGACGGCCGTGGAATCGGTGCCGGTGCATGAGGCAATCCGCACGGGAAGCGGCGATCTCGACACGCTCTACCGCAATTACGCGCAAACGCTCCGCAATCTCGGTGCGGAGGATGTGCGGGTGGTGATTTACAATTTCATGCCGGTGCTCGACTGGGTGCGGACGGATTTGCGTCATGTCTTGGCGGACGGCTCGGAGTGTTTGCAGTTTGATCCGGTACATTTCGCGGCGTTCGAGGTTCACGCGCTAAAGCGGGCGGGCGCGGAAGCAGACTACACGCCGGATCAACTCACAGCGGCGCAGGCTTACTGGGAGAGCATGGACACGGCTCGGCGGGAGGCGTTCATCTCGGGACTCATCGACGTGTTCCCCGGTTGCAAACTGGGGCTGACCTTGGACGACCTGCGCGCAATGCTGGCGAAGTATGACAGCATTGATCGCGACCGGCTGAAGGAGAATTATGCGCGGTTCCTGAAGGCGGTGGTTCCAGCAGCGGAAGAAGCGGGCGTGCGGCTCGCGGTGCATCCTGACGATCCACCCTTCCCGATCCTTGGCCTGGCGCGCGTGGTTTCCACTGCGCAGGATGTCGCGGATATTTTCTCAATGGTGGACAGCCCGGCCAATGGGCTGTGCTTCTGCACCGGGTCGTTCAGCGTCCGCGCCGACAACAAGCTGCCGGAGATGGTGCGGCAGTTCGGGCCGCGCATCCACGCCGTGCATCTTCGCAGCACGAAGCGCGAGGCGGACGGCTCTTTCTACGAGGCCGATCATCTCGGTGGCTCGGTGGACATGTATGCGGTGATCCGAGCATTGCTGGAGGAGCAGGACCGGCGCAAGGCGGAAGGGCGCGCGGATTGCCAATTGGCGTTCCGCCCCGACCACGGCCACACGATGATGGACGACCTGGCCAAGCCGCCGGTGGCGAATCCCGGCTATACCGCTATTGGGCGGATGCGCGGGCTAGCGGAATTGCGGGGGCTGCAAGTGGGTGTCCGGCGCGGGATGGTGTAGCGCTCAGGAAATTATAGGACCTATTGCCTTTGGCAAATCTGCTTTACTGCCCAGCAGGCGTGCTCGACGATGAGCGGCTCGGGGTCGGCAGCGGCGTGTTCCAGCGCCGGGAAATCGGCGGGCGTGCCGGTGTTGCCCAACGCCACGCAGACGTTGCGCAGCAGACCGCGCCGTTTGATGCGCTTGATAGGCGAGCCCCGGAAGAGCGTGCGGAAGGCTTCGTCGTCCAAGGCGAGCAGTTCGCGCAGACTGAGCTGCACGGCGGGTCGCGCGGCGAATGCGGCTTCCCGCGAGGCTTGGGCGAAGCGGTTCCACGGGCATGCAGCGGCGCAGTCGTCGCAACCGTAGATGCGACCTCCAATCAGGGGGCGCAACGCTTCGGGGATGCTCCCCTTGTGCTCAATGGTTAGGTAGGCAATGCAGCGCCGGGCGTCGAGGTGGTGCGGCGCAGTGATGGCCCCGGTGGGGCAGGCGTCCAGGCAGCGCGTGCAGTGGCCGCAGCGGTCGGGGATGGGCTCGTCGGGAGGGATTTTGAGCGTGGTGAAGACCTCCGACAAGAAAAACCACGCACCCAGCTTTGGGTGAATGAGCATCGTGCTTTTGCCGTGCCAGCCAACTCCGGCCAGCGCCGCGAAATCGCGTTCCAGCACCGGCCCGGCGTCCACGTAGCTGCGTTGGATGCCGCCGTGCTGGGTCAGAAATGCGTCAATTTGGCGGAGCTTCGGCTCGATCACGTCGTGGTAATCCTCATTCCACGCATAGCGGGCGATGCGGTCCATCGCACCGATCCGCTCGACGGCTCCCGGAGAGTAGTTCATCACCAACACCACCACGCTTTTCGCGCCCGGCAGGACGAGTTGGGGGTCGGTGCGGCGCTCGGCGTTGTGCTCCATC
>Ga0118677_10015388_pt1 | contig 10635 bp, 8 predicted proteins | sample AliMusrvi5mmetaG_FD_86154 | JGI IMG/M metagenome (GOLD analysis project Ga0118677, IMG submission 86154)
AGTATAGAAATGTTCATCACTGTTGAGTAATTGTTTTAAGCAAGGCATAAAATCGTTATTTTTACTCCTCAAAGATTTTCTTTCGTTATTTCTTCTGCAACTTTGTTAATTATCTCCTCAAGCTTTCTGATCAATTGTCCAAATTCAGGAGATGTGAGATCATCAACCGTTGAAGATTCGATCGTCCGGATGTCCTGCTTCAATTCATCAATACCAAACATATCAATATTTGATTTTATACGATGTGCCACCGATTTAACCGTAGCACTGTCCCCTTCAAGCCATGCGGCCTTTATCTGCTTTACGGCAGGAGGTGTTTGATCAACAAAAGCTGCGATCATATCTCCAATAAAATCGGGACTACCATGGCTAAATTGAGAAAGATAATCGAGATTATATAAATTAGACTTCGTGTATGACTTATATTCAGATATTTCAACAACATCGTCAGTTAATTTTAAGCACTTCAGAATCGCTCTGAGAAGAACCTTTTCTTCGTAGGGCTTTGTAATATATCCATTCATCCCAGCCAATTCGCAAAGTTCAAGCTCAGCTTTAAAGGCATTTCCAGTAAGTGCAATTATCGGAGTTTCAAGTTGCATCTCCTTCCGAATTACTTTTGTTGCCTCAAGTCCACCCATTCCAGGCATCTGAAGATCCATCAAGATCAGGTCAAAGGAAGATTTTCTCAACTCTTCAATGGCCTGAAACCCATTGTTCGCCTCAGTTACTTTGATGTTATGAAATGAGAGCAAATCCTGAGCAACTATACGATTTAGATCATTATCTTCCACAAGCAGAATATTTTTATCTTTAAGAGAATCCAGACTTATAGGAAAGGTTTCAACTTGCATTCTACTTTCATCTGCCTCTTCCAGCTCAATTTCGATTTCAACAGAGGTGCCAATCCCCAATTGACTTGAGACGGTAATTGACCCATTCATCAATTGTATCAATTCATAGGTTATGGCCATTCCTAATCCGGTACCCCCATATTTCCGGGCGGTAGAGAGATCGCCCTGCGTAAATTTATTAAAGATATTTTTTACAAATGAAGCCTCCATTCCAATTCCGGTATCTGAAATCTTTAATTTCAGCTGATGAACCTTTGCCTTCACTCCTGTTATATCACATTCAATTGCAATACTACCTTGTTCGGTATATTTAATTGAATTGCTGATTACGTTAATAAGGATTTGCCTGATTCGGTTTGAATCACCAATATAAGCGGGAGCGATTGTTGGGGATATCACTTTCAAAAGTTCCAGTGACTTTTCATCAACAGCCGGCAAGAGTATTGAAATTGTTTCATTAACAACATTCCTCAGACTGAAAGCATGCATTTCAAGGATCATTTGTCCCGATTCGATTTTTGAAATGTCAAGGATATCATTTACGATTGAGAGGAGATGCTGGCTTGCAGTTCCGGCATTTTTAATATACCGGTTTTGTTTGAGCGAGAGTGGCTCGCGCGAAATTTCCCGGATCATCCCAATGATCCCATTTAAAGGAGTTCTTATCTCATGACTCATATTGGCCAGAAATAATTCCTTAAATTTGCTTGAATTTTCGGCATTAACCTTGGCTTCAAGCAGGTCTAGTTCAAGCTTTTTTTGATCGGTAATATCAAGATGGATTCCTGTGGATCCAACCAATTCCCCGAGGTCATTATAATTTGGAGCTCCGCTTATGAGCCACCATTTTTGCTCGCCATTTTTAACTATAACCGGTAACTCATAGGCATCTGCTATATGTTGCTTTCTTAACTCATTTTTGATTTTAATCTGGTTTCTGTTTTCTATCGGAATCAAGACCTCTGAAGCATTTCGACCTGCCAATTCATCAAAATCATAACCACTCATCGTGCAGAACCTCTGGTTGGCGTATTGAATTGTATCATCCTGATCAACTTCGAGCAAACCAAGATTCATATTTGCGATGATGTTGCGGTATTTCTCTTCCTTAATTTTCAATGCCATCTCTGCATTTTTCTGGATTGTAATATCGCTATGCGTGCCTATAATTTTCAGCGGGTTACCTTTTGAGTCTTTTTCGATAACTACCCCTCGGTCAAGTATCCATATTATTTTTCCATCTCTCCGAAGCAAGCGGTATTCCAGGGCATAATAGTCAATCTCATTATTCCTGATTTTTTTGTCATTCTCGATAAGCAAATACAGATCCTTCTCATAAACACTTTGTCTCCATAAATTTTCATTTTCAGAATTCTCTTTAAAGTCATACCCCTTTAAATGTGATGTAGGATTTGAGAATATCGTTTCCCCTGTACTGTAATCGGATTCCCATACATTATCACCCAGTTTTTCAAGCGCAATTCTAAATCGACTCTCAAACTCTTTAAGCTTCTGCTGAGTCTCTTTTTCAGTTGTAATATCTTCCTCAACAGCGAAGTATTTTATTAACTGACCATCCTTATTCTTCAGTGCCTGCCCTTGTATCCTTACCCAATATGGTCTTCCCAATTTATGATAATTCAGGATTTCACATACATAGGGTTCCCCATTGGAAATCTGGGTCTTCAAATAAGCAATTGTTCCCGGATCACTATCCTTACCCTGCAGTAAAGAGCCGGGCTTTTTCCCTTTTACATCGTTAATCGAATACCCGGTCATCTGCTCATAACTCTTATTGACCCACTCAATTTTACCCTCCTTATCGGCGATTACGACTCCATGGGTGTTTTGCGCAGCAATTGACGAAAGAATAAGCAGCTGATCCTCTTTTTCTTTATTCTCAGTTATATCCCTGCCGTAAATATTAAAGTAGCCGTCACTGAGAAGTGGCTTTATTAAAAATGAATACCATTTATTATCCGATTTTACTTCAAAAATTTCCCTCTCTTTCTCTTTATCAGCGCGAATGGTAATCTCACGCCAGAATTCAGTTGCTGAATAATTTTTATTTTTAAACAGAAACTCTGAGAACTCTTCAGCAGCAGGATTTAGCGTGAGGACATTCCCCTGAAGGTCAATCCGAATGAGGGGATCGGGGCTTTGCATCGGGAACAGGGCAATGTCATGGATCTCCTTTGCAGCATTTTTAAGATCATTTTTTTGTTTGTTGATGGTCTGCAGAAGTTTTTTGAGCTCTTCGTTGGTGATCTCCTGTGTTTTTAAAACATGAAGAAGATCTATCATAGGATCATGATAGGCAAAATCATCCAGTCTGAGCTGATTCTCGATCACCTGCTCAATAGATCCATACCAGGGAGATCCAATAAATAAGATTAGGTTTCCTTCGGAAATGAGTTCAAACTGTCCGCGGAGGGAGGTTTTCCTCAAATCATTACACTCTATTACAACCAACTGATTCATTAGCGATTGCAAAGAATTATAATCCATTTTAGGGACTTCAGGTCTTTTTATGATAAAGTTTTCAGAAAAAGACTTTCCAATGGTTCCCGGGAAAAGCTTTTCTATCGTTTTCCCGTTAGATTCGACAACCATTTGTGAATTTATAAGAATATAAAACGGGAAAATCCGATCAAACTGAGACGATCCAAAGGATATGTTATTTACCATAATATTACCAGCTTACTTTAAACACTTCATGAGTATCACCTGCCATCCTACTCTCGATAAGCTCTATTTCAACCGGCGTATTGTACATCTTTCCCAAACCGTTAATCAGACCTCTTACAAATTCCTGTAAACCTTCCCTTTGGGAGAAATAATGCAGGTGAATGCTTTTATCTTCCTGATGACTAACTTTAAACTCTGGGGGGGTAAGCTTAGGATAAATAAGCATAATCCGGTTGTGGAAAATGGGTAGGTTTATTAAAAACTCCTTTAAATTATTACCACCTGCCTCCATTAATCCACCATACTTTTCTTTTCCTGTCTTTAGTACCCACCACTCTCCGAAGGCTTGCAGCACAAGATCAAGAGAAATATCCATCTCTTCACTTACAGCACCTGCCAGTTTGAAAGTGATGTCATCATCATACGGTTCGTTACTGATAAAGAAATCCACTTCCAATCCACTTCGCTCTTTAACCTTTTCCCATCTATCTTCTCCAAAACTGGATTTTACAAGATCTTCGATAGCCTTATTTACAATTCCGTACATATTACAGGAATAAAAGGGTTTTTATAAGTGATTCAATTACTTAAAAACAAAGATATAAAAGAAATCACAATATTTATTTACGAATAGAACCTTAAAATAGGTAGGTTGGCGGGATCCAACAGACATTGGAAAGTTCTTCTCATAAAACTCGCAAATATGGAGAAGAATGCAAATTCACCCTTTGTCCAGGATAATAAGGAGATAATGTAATGAGGGAATATCTTACGCTTAATAGGGTCATTAGAGTTAATTAAAATTTTACAATTAAGATCTTCGCGATATCTGCGTGATAGTAGAATTAACTTTGATTCATAAAAAAATAAAATTTCCATAAGAAAAAGTCATTTCAGGTAATTCACACCAGACTTGGCTTATCCATTAACCAGGTCAGACTTTCACTATCTGCTCAGGCTCGCGTATTAACACAGCTAAATTATGGACCTGAGTTTTTCGGATAAAATAATCCCCCCCTGGGCCATATTTTCGTTGGGATCCTCCCTGATGAAGATGATGACTTCTTCACTTGGAATTCCGATATGTTCACATACCGATTGGGTAAAATCCTTAACAATAATCTCTTTCTTCCCTATTGAAAGAAAAGGACACTCTAAAGTAATCACTACCATGACATTTTTTTTAAATTATTTGAAATTTTGATTTGAAATACGAATAACTGGTCTTAATCAATTCTAATCGGGAATATCACAATTGGTATTCCAAACTTAAAAAACCTCTTCTGGATTGAAAATATTGTATGATTATGAAGCAATTGTGATAAATAAAAAGTTTTAGAAAAGACTAATTGGCTCCCAAAAAACGTTGGATTTGGAATTAGCGGCATGAGCTTTTTCACCATCTTATAAACTTCATCAGCAGGATCAGTTCCAATGGTCCATAGACTCTTGCCATAAAAACCGAAATGATTGGCGATATCAACATATTTCCTTCCATCGTCCTTCACTGACATTTTGAAGTGGTCAAGTTCATCCGAACCCCTATAGAACTTGGAGTTCAGGATACCTACCCTTATAAATATATAATTTTGATAGATCGCCATAAAACTCTCATTAATCCTTAAAAATGTATGAATACCAGTCCCTCCGAACTCCTTTACCAATATGATAGCTGTTTTGGCCTTGGGGTTATATTTCAGGAGCTGAGGAGTCCTGCTCCCATCGTTTTTTGGCAAATGATCAAGAGCGACATGAAGGTCTGCGATAGCTTTCTGACAAACTTTCATATAGCGAACGGTTATATTTAAGTAGTGCCGTTTTATACTGATTGTCAGAAGGATAAACAGGCCAGTAATCAGAAGGGTAATCCATCCACCATCTCCAAATTTAATAATTGTAACCGAAACAAGTATCGTGAATGTCAAAATAAATCCAATTCCGTTGATCGTAAGTTTACCTCGCCATTGGTCCAGTTTAAGGCGCTGGATCCACCAGTGCCTTACCATTCCAAGTTGAGAGATCGAAAAGGTTATAAATACATTGATACTATAAAGGACAATCAGAAAAGATACCGATCCCTTGGATAAGATCATAAGGACAATAGCTGAGATCCCCATCATCATCACTCCGTTCATATTTACAAGGCGATCACTCAGCGATGCATATTTTTTAGGAAACCAATGATCGAGGGCCATATTCGCCATGATCCTGGGACCATCTAAAAACCCTGTCTGCGCAGCTACAAACAGTAGTGCAGCCTCCGATGCCAGCGTAATTCCGATAAAACTACTTGACCAGACCGATCCCCAGTTGGCAGTAACATTGTCAAACAAGACGGCATTTAGAGTTTTTGATGAACTAATTTGCACATTATAAAGCGCATACGAAATCATAAGTCCTAATACAATAAATGACAATGAGAAAGCCATCAGCATCATCGTTCTCCTTGCTGTTTGCACCTTCGGTTCACGAAGTACAGACATTCCATTACTTACAGCCTCAATTCCAGTAAAGGTGCCTGCACCCATACTATAAGCTTTAACGATGATAAACAGGGTCCCCAAATACCCGACTTGCGAAATTGAGGAATGCAGCTGACTTGATGTTTCATGAAAAGCAGCCTGAAAATTATTGGCTTGTAAAACAATGGCATAGAGAATTACAAACACATGCATAATAATGAAAATCACAAAAATTGGAGTAAGAGATATGACTGACTCCTTTACTCCCCGAAGATTTAGTAAAATAAGAATGCAAACACAAGCTATTGCAATACCTAATTTATATACATGCAAACTCTGCGGCATAATGCTGAAAAGAGCATCAGTGCCGCTTGAAATAGAGATCGTAATTGTAAGAATATAATCGATAATCAGAGCGCAACCCGAAATCATCCCAACAGTTGGAGAGATAAGTTTGCTTCCGACGATATATCCTCCACCACCGTGAGGAAAGAGTTTAATGATTTGGCTGTAGCTGGTACAGATTATGAAAATTGTAAAAACAGTTCCTATTGCAACAAAAACAGCGAGCATTGGATGTCCTGCCAGGTGGCGAAATGCCTCTTCGGGGCCGTAGCAGGAAGACGATATTCCGTCAGCCCCAAGACCAATCCAGGCAAAAAATGCGATTAAGGAGAGTTTATGAAAAATGGATTTATCCTGTAAGGTTCGGGCTTTGCCAATAAAAACCTCCTTAAATCTCCCATTAAATAGAGTTCGGTCTTCTGTATCAGTCATAGAACAACTTTATTTAAGTTATTAAATCTCTGACAACCAATAATCTTAAAAGCTATTTAATTAAGATCAAATTGATAAAGTGATAAGCAGCAAACAATTTTAAGAAGTCGTAGAGCAAATCTGAATTAGCTTTACGATTGATTAAATATAATAAATATTTGACGCTATTTGAGTGAAATTGGAATAATAATTTGACTTTAAATTCATCTAATCGGTTCTTTAAAGGGATTTCCTGTAACCAAATTCACCTTTCATTAGGCGTGATTGAAAATATTTTCCGACAATGGCCGGTGAGTAGGCTGACTTATGTATTGATGAATCAGTTAGCCTCCGGGCTGTTACGATCTCAGATTCCTTTTAAATATTGCGTTGAGGTTGTTGGTTGTATCATCTGCTCAAGTTCATCCCTGGCACCTTGATCTCCATTGAGAAAACTGTTAAAAAGTTGGATTAACAAGGATTTATCAATTTCATTTTGGATCTTTGTTTTAATCTCTCTTAAATCGATCATAAAGCCGGTAAAAAGTTTCGGCTCATCAGTTACGACAGCCGTATTCAGGAAATTTATTTCATTGATAAGATTATGGTAGTTTCCCTTCGTTTTATGAATGATAAAAGACTCTCCTTTTAAATTTGTGATCGATGATGATTTCTCACAGTTTTGAATGCAGAAATCAGTAATTTCATTATTCTCACACCCTGTAACCTGATGAAACAGGCATTGCCTGCTTGTCATAAGCACAACCGGATGATAGATGCTATAGTAAAGTTTGAAACCTTCGGGAGGGGAAATTCCGTGGATTTGCGACCTGCTGAGTTCATTTGATATAAAAGCGCCATAACAGTTAAAATTCTCCTTTAGAGTGAGAAGACTAAAAGAATTTACAATATTCAGAAAAGGACCCGCGATCCATTTGATTCCCATCTTATAAGCCTCATAACCTATACCAGTATTGTTTGTCACGATAAGATCCGGATTCACCAGCTTCAGAAATTCTAACGCGGCAGTGTAGTCCTCACCAATTAAAACAGATGGAAACCAGGGATAGAGCAGCCTGTTTTCTAAAAAAAGAGAAATAAGCCCGGAAAGCTCAATTCCAAAACTCTCAGGAAGCTGATAAAAGACATCTGCATAGCACTCCCCCAAAAGGTGCAAATCCTTGATGGAGGAGATTAAAACCGAAAGAGATGGCTTTATTACAGTCCGGTGAGATTTTTCCGGATAAGGTACGACTACCGGATCGACAAATTCTTTTGACCCATTTAGGATAAACAGGATCTTTCTTTTGATTAACGTAAGTTCCTTAAACGGTAAATAAACATCCCTCCTATCAAGGTTTTCAAGAACAAAATCTGCGATGAAATATTCCGTTTCATTTATCGCCTTAAGTCGATTATAAACTATTTCATAACTTAATGGTTCAGCTCCTTTATTATCAAGGATAACATCTGAAAAAACATCAAATGATCGACCGAAAGATAGTACCGAAACTTTTAATGGTGTGCCATACTCTCCCGAAATATGGATAGTCAAAGGTTCCTTCGCGATGGTGATTTGGTTGATTTTATATGCCAGGGTAGTTTTTATCTCCTCCTTTTCTCTGTATAATTCCAGATGGGCCAATTCAAGTGCAGCTGCAGAGGCATATGAATTAACTTCTGATAAATGGTGGATGGAATGATCCCGGGGGTTATCGATAAACATCCCTTTTTGTAAAGTACCACTAAGGAAACCATTTGAGAAATCGCGATTGAAAACTTTGTAAAGATCGCCGTTGTCATCCTGTCTTTTGTCCTGATTATAAAATCGTTGTAGCTTTTGTATCCAATTGTTTACTACCGTATACACGTAATCTGACTTCTTTATTCGTCCCTCAATCTTCAATGAATCCACTCCGGCCTCTGAAAGTTCATTAAGATCAGACCATGCAGAGTTATCCTTCAGATTCAGTGGGTAATCTTTCCCTGCGGTGGTTGTCTTATACCTATCACGGCACGGTTGACTGCATCTGCCACGGTTTCCGGAGTTTCCACCATGTACCGAACTCAAATAGCAAATCCCGGAGAAAGAGATGCAATATGATCCATGGACAAATACCTCTGTGAGTATGCCGTGTTGATGTGCCACCAGGGTTAAAGCTTTGATTTCAGAAATATTCAATTCCCTTGAGAGGTTAACCCTTGAAGCATTGAGTTTATTTAAAAAAAGGATCTGCCCCTCATTATGTGTTGTGAGTTGGGTGGATGCATGTATTTTCAGACTTTTGAAGTACTTGGACAATAAAAAAAATAGTCCCAGGTCCTGAACAATAATCCCATCAATACTTGTATTCACCAGCCTATTTAACAGGGCGATAAGAGCTGGGAATTCAGTCTCAACAATAACAATATTAAGAGTCAGAAAAACCATGCAACTGTGCTTATGAGCCAGATGCAAAATCCCCTGCAAGTCGTCAAAGCTGATATTTGAAGCACGGTTTCTTGCATTAAATTTATTCAGTCCGCAATATACAGCGTCGGCACCGGCAAGAATTGCAGCTTTTATGGAGTCAGTGTCTCCGCCTGGGGCCAGTAGTTCTATTTTGCGTTTCACGTACAATAGTAAGTCAACTTATCTGAAAATTCAAATTTTTTATCGCGTTGGCATTACAAGTTCATTTGATAAATTGGATCCTAGGATTGGGCCCCGCGAATTTTATTCGCGGAAAAAAAACCATTTGAAAGTAAGCGATTGAAAATCGCTTGACCCGGCCGGGTCGCGCGAATTGCGTTCACGCCACATTTAATAAGGGAGTAAATAGAATCTGCCCCATGCTATATCCATATCATCACGATACTAATAATCATCAGACAAAACAATACAATACCTAAAATCAGATGAGCCTCTGCCGATTTCAGCAGCTTTGCAATCCAATCTCCAAATAAAATCCACAAAATCATGCATGGGATACCCACCATCCCAAATATCATTGAAAAAACAAAAACGCTTAAATGAATATTGTCAAAATGGGGTAAAAATGCGCTTGCACCCCCTATTGCCATGATCCAGGCCTTGGGATTCACAAACTGCATGAAAAACCCCGCAAAAAATCCAATCCTGGATCCCGAATCTACAGTATCAACAGAATTAATTTTGCTTAAAATGACAGCAAGATAAAGTAGCCAGAGAGAACTTGCGATTTTAAAATAGAATTCCATTGCAGGATGTTTGGTGATCAAGCCAGCAATACTGTACCCTGACAAATACAATAATACCATAAAGCCCAAGAAAATCCCTGCCATTAGTTTACCTGAATCCCGTAACCCATAATTCCGTCCGTAAGAAAAAAGCATATAGTTAATTGGTCCGGGAGTAATTGTCGTGACAAATGCAAAAATCAAATATCCTGTAAGGTTATAGCCTATCATTTAAGGGAATTTAGCTTATTTAAAAGTCAAAACTAATGTAAATTATCTGTTCCATTCTCTTTCGGGGTTACTCTATTGATATCTCTCAGCAGATTTATTTTTAGTCTTTCTAAATTACATACTCCCGGCCAATTTAGAACATCTGCCTTTCTTGTTGGAAAAATCAAATAATACAGCATTAACAACCTATATTTTAGGATATTGCACGGATCTAAAAATCCAAACAATACGTCACAGACTCTCTGTAAAGTCAGCAATTCCATAGTTAAAATCATTTTAAATACCATCCTGCTCATAGGGTTGATATTAACTATTTTGTATGTTTACGAAAACTTTGAAAAATAAATTTTTTTCTGATGATATTCTTTCTCATAAGGTATGTCACTCTGTACTCACCAAAATTTATATGGAGGCCTTATAATGGAATATGTTGGTACTATTTCAAC
>Ga0118677_10015389_pt1 | contig 10635 bp, 13 predicted proteins | sample AliMusrvi5mmetaG_FD_86154 | JGI IMG/M metagenome (GOLD analysis project Ga0118677, IMG submission 86154)
CTTCTTCGCGCCGCCGCCCTCGTACACGCGGGTCAGCGTCTTCTTGATCCAGTCAGTGCCCTCGCGGCAGGGAATGCACCATCCGCAGCTCTCGTGCTGATAGAACTTGATGGTGCGCAGCGCGAACTCAACGATCGACACTGTCTCATCGAGTACCACAATTCCGCCCGACCCCAGCATAGATCCGCACTTGGCCAACTGGTCGAAGTCGAGGCCAATGTCGATCTCGTCGGCGCGCAGTACCGGGCAGGACGCCCCGCCGGGCACTACAGCCTTCAACTCTTTGCCACCAAGGATTCCACCCGCAACCTCGTAGATCGCCTTGCGCAGTGGGTAGCCCATGGGCAGCTCGTACACGCCGGGACGCTCCACATGGCCGCTGATGCTGAACAGCCGCGTCCCGCCATTGCGTTCCGAGCCCAGCTGGCAGTAGGCCTCTCCGCCCATTAGCAAGATGTGCGGCACATTGGCGATGGTCTCCGCGTTATTGATGATCGTCGGCCCGCCATATAGCCCGACCACCGCCGGAAACGGCGGCCGTATCCGTGGCACGCCGCGCTTGCCCTCCAGCGACTCCATCAGCGCCGACTCTTCGCCAACCTCGTACGCGCCTGCGCCCGTCTGCGTAATAATGTCGAAGCCCAGCCCGGAGCCAAAGATGTTCTTGCCCAGGAAACCGCGCGCGTAAGCGTCGGCAACCGCATGCTCCATAATGTTCAGCAGAGTACGATACTCGCCGCGCAGATAGATAAAACCTGTCTTCGCGCCGATGGCCAGCCCCGCTATTATCGTGCCCTCGATCACCGCGTGCGGGTCTTCGCGGAACAGCATATGGTCCTTGCAGGTTCCCGGTTCACTCTCGTCGCCGTTCACCAGCACATACTTCGGCTTGGCAGAGGTCTTCGGCACAAAGCTCCACTTCATTCCCGTTGGAAATCCAGCGCCTCCGCGCCCGCGCAGCCCGCTTGCCTTCATCGTGTCGATGATCCATCCCGGCATGGCATCTTTGCCCTGCGCAATGGCCTTCTGCGCCGCCGCGTAGCCGTCCAGCGCAATGTACCGGTCGATCTTCGCCGCGCCCTGGCCAAAGCGCCGCTTCAATACGATGACCTCATCTGGATGGGATACAAGTCGCGGCATTACTTCCTGTCCTCCGCGGCGTATTCATCTAGAATTTCGTCCACCTTCTGCGGCGTCAACTCGTCGTGAAACTCGTAGTTCACCTGCATGGCAGGTGCGGAACAGCAGTCGCCGATGCACTCCACCTCCTCCAGCGAGAACATCCCGTCCGCAGTGGTCTGCTTATGCTCGATGCCCAGCCTCCGCTTACAGTGGTCCAGAATCTCGTACCCACCGCGCAACATGCAGCTGATGTTGGTACACACCTGCACGTTGTACTTGCCCGCGGGCTTCGTCCGCAGCATGGAGTAGTAGCTCAGCACCGAGCGTACATCCAAATCGAACAGGTCCAGCCGCTTTGCGATCTCCTGAATCACAGCCTCCGACACGTAGCCCACTTCGTCCTGCGAGTAAAGCAGCATGGGGATCAGCGCCGAACGCTTCAGCGGATAGACCGTCACAAGCCTGTCGAAGTAGGCCGCCAACTCCGGTGTAAAGATCGATTTGGTCACCGTGCTCACTGCATCAACTCCCGCGTTACCCGTTCGGCTGCAAAGTCCATCTCTTCCATCTTACCGTCCAGCGTTACCGTTCCGTCCTCGTTCAGCGCGAAGGGAGATTTGTTCCCGTCGCTCGATTCCATCTCACCGTACGTGAAGCGAATCCATTTGCTTCCGTACCGCACCACAATCTCATCGACACCAACTTCAATCACCGCCTGCTGCGCTCTGCTCATCCCGTGTGCCGCCGCATACGACCGGAGCAGGGAAGTCCACGAGATCAAAAGCTCGCAATGGACTGCTGTATTGATCAAGACCTGAAAATTTCCCGAATCAGTTGCACAATGATGCAGCCAAAAAGTCCGAACACTGAAAGTCCCCAAAGTATTACTTGTCCCGTGGATGGCTTTTTGGAGTTCAGATAGTCCCTGGTCTCCTTAGGCAATTTTCCAACGTGTTGTAGTCGTCTGTCCTCTGTACTCAATGGACCTAACATGTCTCCTCCTAGCGATCGATCTCCCCCAGCACAATATCAATGCTTCCAATCACCGCGACCACATCCGCGATGAGCCGTCCTTTGCACATCGTCTCCAGGGCCTGCAACGTTGCAAAGCTCGGATTCCGCATGTGCACGCGATATGGCTTGGCCGTCCCATCCGAGACGACGTAGTATCCCATCTCGCCGCGCGGGCTCTCCACCGCCTGATAAACTTCGCCGGCGGGGACTCCGAATCCCTCGGTCACAATTTTGAAGTGATGGATCAGAGCCTCCATCTCGGTCTTCATCTTCTCGCGGTTGGGCAGCACGATCTTGGGCGCGTCGGCCACAATCGGCCCGGTCATTCCCTTCAGCATGCCCATCGCCTGCAGGCAAATCTTTACACTCTCGCGCATCTCCAACATGCGCACGGTGTAGCGTGCCCACACATCGCCGACGTTGCTCACTGGCACATCAAACTTGAACCTTTCGTAACCGGAGTAGGGCATATCGCGGCGCAGGTCCCAGTCCACGCCACTGGCGCGCAGCGGAGGTCCGGTCACTCCCAGTGCAATCGCGTCCGCCGCTGAGAGCGTTCCCACGCCCTTCAGCCGTCCCATCCATATTGGATTGCCGGTAAGTAGATTTTCGTACTGGTCGATGTGAGCGGGCATGCTGTCCAGGAACGTCTGGATCGACTCATAGAATCCCATCGGCGGTTCCAGCGCAAGGCCTCCAATGCGGAAGTAGCTGGTCATCATGCGCTGTCCGCTGACCGCCTCGAAGATGCGCAGCGTGGCCTCGCGCTCGCGCCAGCAGTATAGAAACATGGTCAGCGCGCCGATGTCCATGGCATGCGTACCCAGCCACACCAGGTGCGACTGGATGCGCGTGATCTCGTTCAGCAGCACGCGGATGAGCTGCGCGCGTTCCGGAATCTCCAGGTCCAACAGCTTCTCCACCGCCAGGCAGTAAGCCAGGTTGTTGGTCATCGGAGACAGATAGTCGATGCGGTCGGTCAGCGGCACCACCTGCTGGTAGAACTTCGCCTCGCAGGTCTTCTCGATGCCAGTGTGCAGGTAGCCGATGTCCGGGGCAAGCGCCACCACAATCTCGCCATCCAGTTCAATTACCAGGCGCAGCACGCCGTGGGTCGACGGATGCTGCGGGCCCATGTTAAGCACCATGGAGTGCTCGCCCGAGCCCATTCCGGCGTGCAGCTTCGCGTCGGCTACGACGTCTTCCACTCCGGGGGTGATTCTGTCGGGTGCTGCAACCGGTGCCATAGCGTCTTTGCCTTTACCTTGAACCTTGTGCCTCGTACCTGTCTTATCTGTAACCTTCCACCGGGTAGTCTTTGCGCAGCGGATGGCCTTGCCAGTTCTCGGGCATCATAATGCGGGTAAGGCGCGGATGGCCTGGAAAATCGATCCCGAAGAGGTCGAAGACCTCGCGTTCGTAAAAATTTGCCGAGGGCCATGCCGAAGTGATGGATGGAATGCTCGCATCGCTGGAGTCCAGTAGGACGCGCAGCCGAACCCGCTGCTTCAGGCTGTGCGACACGATGTGATACGAAAGCTGGAAGCGCGGCTCCTGCGGATACCAGTCCACTGCCGTCACGTCCTCGAAAAAGTTGTATCCGGCGGCCTTCACCGCCTCGCACGCGGCGACTATGTTCTCTCGCGCCACCGTTATCGTCAGCTCATTGCGGTCGAACTTCGCATCCGCGGCTAGCTCAGTCAGCGCTACCACGGCGGGGTTCTCTGCCATAGCCGAGAAGACGTCAGTCTTGCCGTTGATCGCGCTCGCAGGGTCGTACATTTATTGGTCTCCCCGGTCGTACGACCAGTTCAGAATGCCCTTCTTCCACACATAAAACAGGCCAACGGCAACGAAGCCGAGGTACACCAGCATCTCCCAGAAGCCGAACATCGCCGATCCCGTAATGCCAGGCAGACGGCGGAATATAACAGCCCATGGAAGCATGAACACAGCCTCCACGTCGAACAGGATAAACAGCATCGCAACCATGTAGAAACGCACGGAGAAGCGGCCTCGCGAGTCGCCCACCGGATCCATGCCGCACTCATAGGGGTCAAGTTTTGTTCGATAGTTTCTGTGCCTGCCGATGAGGTACGAAGCCGCTACCATGCCGCCGGCAATGCCCAGCGCGCCCGCGATATGAAGCGCCAGCGGTAGGTAGTTCCAAATGTATGGGTAGCTCGTCATGCGCCATCTTTGACTCTAGTTTTGAGGCGGTCAAGTGTCAAGCAGAAGCACGCATACTGGGCTGTTTCCGCGCAATGCAGCCAGCTACTATCGCAGCAAGCTCACATACCATTCCACGATTCGCGGCCCCCACAGTGCGCTGAACAGCCCCCCGGCCGCCAGAAAGCTGCCCAGCGGCAGTTTGCTGTTTCCACTGGCCTGTCGCCGGGCGAGCAATAGGATGCCGTAGATACTGGCCGCAAGTACAGCAACAAACAGGGCCAACAATGTCTCCCTGAAGCCTAGAAACGCGGCGATCATAGCCAGTAGTTTCACATCACCCAGGCCCATGCCGTCGCGTTTGCGCAGTGCCTTGTATCCCCAGCGCACCGTGAGCAGAATCAACGCAGCGCCGGCGATGGCCGCAAAGCGGCCCATAATCAGTGCCTCCGTGCCGGTCAGAAAGACGTTCCCCTGCGACGCAAAGCTCCCAGGACTGGAGAGCCGAAGCTGGTGCGTCGTGTCGAGCACAATGTCACCCTCGCCCGGTGCCAGAAAGAACGCCTGCACGCAGGTCAGCAAGAAGCCGATGCCGATCCCGGTCAGCGTGAACGCATCCGGCAGCCGCTGCGTCTGCCAGTCCATCACCATTAGCCCAATCAGCAAAAAGCCGAGGATGAACTGGCTTAGAAGGAGGGTCCAATGTTGACCCCACCAAATCCATAACAGAAGGTCTGTGTTAGCGGTCCCCGCAAAGATGTCGTATGTATCAGAAAAAAACCTAAGAAACCACAGCCCTGTGAGCAGTTCCACTGCTGGATAGCGCCACGAAATTCGTGCTTTGCAGTCCCGGCAGCGCCCACGCAACATCATCCAACTCAACACTGGCAGATTGTCGATCCAGCGGATGTGATGGCCGCAAGCCGAGCAGTGTGAGCGCGGCTTCACGATGGAGCGGCGCGCCGGTAGCCGCGAGATGCACACGTTCAGAAAGCTGCCAAACAGCAGTCCAAGAACAAATCCGAGCAGCTCGTATTGGTAAAGCAATGTCACGCATGAAGTATACGGTCTTCCCGTTGCCTCAACCTCGAACCTAGCACCTAGAACCTGGAAACTCTAGAAGTCCACGTGCATCCGCACGCTCTCCACCAGTACCGGCCCGCGTTCCTGGTTGTAGCCGGGATGGACAATGTACTGCGCATCCAGCGCGTAGTAAAGGCCGCGCCAGGTATGCAGCGTGTAGTAGCCCTCAAAAATGTCTTCGCGCGCGTAGTTCAGCTTGCCATCGCCCAGCAAGAATCCTACCCCGCCCAGTTTCAAGTACTCCTGGTGGTCACGCTTGATGGCATTCGAGACGAACGCCATCCCAACCTTGTCGCTGGCGCGTCCCCATTGCCTGATCGCAAAGTCGCCGCCCAGTTCAACTGTCTGATCCACTTCGGTGTACGCGTAGCTTTCGTGCTGCCCCTCGTTCCATCCGAAACGTCCGAAGACGCGCAGGTCCGCTGTCAGCTCCTGCTCGGTGTTCATGCCGAAGCCGTACTTCACCGCGCCAAACGTCTCATGCTTCGTAATGTCCGGCGTCATGTCCACTCCCACCAGATACGCCGCATTCGCCGCACGATAGAGGCCCATGTTGGCATGGTTGACGTAGCCCAACAGGCGGATCACTCCCTTGTGTTCAGGCGATAGCAGTCCGCCCAGCAGGCCATGACGCCACTCGAACTCCATGTTTTGACCGCTGGTGCGTTTAAGGCTCCAGTCGAGATCGATCCCATTGGCTACCGTCGGCATCAACGCCAGCCCGTAGCGCGCGGAGCAGTACTTATCGTCATACTCCACTATGGCGGCGTAGGTATAGCCGCGTGTGTCGGCGGCGTAGTCCCATGCGCCGTTGTTGTCCACCGTCCAGTTCATAAATTGCAAGTGGCTGTCGGTGCCGATGCTGTTCAGGTCGAAGAAATCCGGCAACCCTATCTTGCCCACGCGCAGCTCCAGCCGCCGCTCGGGCACCTCGGTCGCCAGCGAGAACGGTCCGCGCGCCGCATCCACCCTCTTGCTTGAGAAGCCAATTGTCTGATGCAACTGCACGCGTGCCATATAAGGCGTGGGGCCCAGATTGGGATTGCGCACAACGTCCAGATTTGTAAATCCTGCCAGCCCCAGTGCTTCGCTGATGCCGCGCCCACCGGCAGACTCTTCGTCGTAGATAGCCTCCAGATGGCGCGCCGGGTTTCGCACCAGCTCCGCGCCCATATACAGCGTGCCGATCAGCGACGTCTTGTACTCCCCCCGCCCCAGCATGCTGTTCATACCCTCATACGGCGAGTGGAACGGCCCATGTGCCTGGAAGATGATGTTGGCCTGTCCGGCGATGTAATACCGCGTGCCGTCGAGATGAGGAAACATCGTCAGAGATTCTGGCTGGCCAGCGGCATGCGGCTTAGGCTGCACACTTGTCGAATGCGCTGTCTCTTGGGCCGGTGAACCCGAGGCCTGTGCCGCGACCTCGCCTGCCGCTGGGCAAAAGAGCAATACAACCAGCAGAGACCGCATCAGCAGAGCTGCCTGTGTCTTATATAGCCAGGGGAGAGATAGCATCCAGTCTTTATCCGGACTGAGCCGTATGAATGGGGTGCAAACAGTCATCCTGAAATGTGCCGCCCTAATTTGTTGTACGACGGCTTGCTTCTCGCCATCTGAGGCAATATAACATATCCCCATAGGGTATATGCCAACTCAAATATGGGCCCCCATGTCAGTCTCCTCGGTACGTCTCAGCCTTTACTCCCCACTATTACCAGCGCAATTCCACCTACCAGCGCTATCCCGCTTAGTACCGGTGGAATAGGTATCGTATTCGTCGACTGATGGTCGATCTCCAGCGGCCCGATCTTTGCGTCCTGCTTCTCATGCGTATAACTCACGCCGCCCAGGGCAAATCCGAGGATGCCGAGCACAATCAGTAGTAATCCAACAATGGTTAAAGGTTTCATTCGTGCCTCCCGGCTCAAGATGCAACAGCCATTCCATACGATGCTTAATCATCGGTCCGTGCGAGTCGCATACTTGCTTTTCCACAATATCGGCGATACATTCTTCCTACACGGGAAAGGAGGATGGTCCAGCCTATGAAAATTGACAGCAACAGTTGCACAACGCTTCGTGAGGTGACTGAGGCTTAGAGCGTCCTGCTCTAGTCCAGGCGTTCGCAGTACTTCCGCGCCGAGGCCCGTCTGAGTTAGGACGCCTCAGGTCAATCTCAACAGTTCACCGCCGCAAAGCCCGCGCTACACTGGTGCGGGTTTTGTGTTTTTGTCTTTCCCTCGAACCTTGAACCTCGAACCTAGTAAACTTCCCTCATGGAATCTCTCGTCATCGCAGGTCGCACCTTCAACTCTCGCCTCATAGTTGGAACAGGGAAATACAAGGATGGTCCCCAGACCAAGGCCGCCATCGAGGCTTCTGGTGCGGAGATGGTCACAGTAGCCGTGCGCCGTGTCAACCTCGACCGTTCCTCCGAGTCGCTACTCGACTACATCGATCCCAAGCGCTACTTTCTGCTTCCCAACACCGCAGGCTGTTTCACGGCGGACGAGGCGATTCGCGCGGCACGTCTCGGTCGCGAAGTGGGACTCTCCGACTGGGTCAAGATTGAGGTCATCGGCGATAAACCAACTCTCTATCCCGACATTCAGGCCACACTGGAGGCCACCCGAGTACTGGTCAAGGAGGGCTTCACCGTTCTGCCCTACACCTCTGACGACATCGTCTACGCCCATCGCCTTATCGACGCCGGCGCAGCAGCCGTCATGCCTCTCGGAGCACCTATCGGCAGCGGCCTCGGCCTACAGAACACCGCCAACCTTCGCATCCTGCGCGAACTCATCACCGAAGTCCCGCTCATCGTCGACGCCGGCGTGGGCACGGCCTCCGATGCCACTCTCGCCATGGAGCTTGGCTTCGATGGTGTACTGATGAACACCGCCATCGCCGAGGCCCACAACCCCATTCTGATGGCCGAGGCTATGCGGCACGGTGTCCTCGCGGGCCGTCAGGCTTTCCTCGCAGGCCGCATGGCGCGCCGTCTCTACGCTACCGCCAGCTCGCCGCTGCAGGGTATCTCTAAGTAAGAAGTAAGATTTATTCCCTCGCCTCCATCCCGTAACTACTTATATTCAGATGGTATCTAAGTAAGTTCCCGATCATAGGTATTTAAAAATAGCTGAAAGCTTGCGGGATAATGACATATCCCGTATATGCCTACGGTCAACGGGTATGTCGTCAAGCTTCTAACGGAGGATAATCATGGTAGAAGGTTGCAAGTTTCCTGCTACGCTTTTTACACCAACCAAAATCATTTATATCGCCTATGTATTCCTGTTGGCCCTGAAGATCATTCCATGGCATTCGTTCCATGTGTTTGCCTTGCTGTCGCTGGCCTTCTGGATCATTGAAGTTTTTTTCGTTAGCATTATTCACGGTTGGCAGAATAAATAAGCCGAATAAACAAAGTTAGTTGTTGGTCACTCTCCCCCTGGTTTCGTACTAAGATAGACTTCTCCCATGCGGGCCTTTGGCATTGACTGCGGGACGGAGTACACCGGCTATGGCGTGGTGGAGATGGATTACGCCACGCGCGAGCCTCGGCTCGTACACGTCGTCGCCGGGACAATTCGCCTCAATAAAAAAGAGAAAACGCCGCTGCGCTTGGCACAGGTCTACCGGGAGTTGACTGCGCTGATGACGATGCATGCGCCGGATTGCGTGGCCATCGAGGAGGTCTTCTTCTCCGCCAACGCCAAGTCCGCGCTCAAACTCGGCCAGGTGCGAGGAGTCGCAATGCTGGCCGCTGCTACATGCGGTCTCACTGTGGCTGAGTACGCCCCGCTCTCCATAAAATCCTCGGTCACTGGCTACGGGCTGGCCGCCAAAGAGCAGGTGCAGTTTATGGTGACTCGTCTGCTCGCGCTCGACAGCCCACCCGACTCGCCAGACGCAGCAGACGCCCTCGCCATCGCCATCTGCCACATCCACACCTCGCAGACGCTGCTGTTGCAAGGAGCGAACCGGTGAGATCTCGTCGTCTTGGTATGATGGTCGCTTTGCTCGCCGCGCTCTTGACTGCATCATCCACCGCCTACCTGCATGCTCAGCAGAAGACACCCGCGCCCACGGCAGTTGGGGCTCCAGTTCAGGTCGCTCATTTTGACGGAGCGCCCGATTCCGTGGAGTTGCGTTTCGAACGTCCCGGCCTGCAAGTGCCACGTTATCGCCTCGATATTACGAATGCAGGAGTGGGTTCGTATGCGGGCGAGGAATTGCCGATGTCGGCTGGCCATGCCGATCCTTCTCCATCTCCGCAACCATTTGGCCTGAAGATGTTTCATCTCTCTCCCCCCACTGTCACTAAGGTCTTCGCTCTTGCCGGCAGTCTGAATCACTTCAAGATCGCCTGCGCCTACGCGGCGAAGAACGTTGCCGACACAGGCAAGAAGACGCTCACCTACACTGGCATGAACGGCGTCATCGGTTCCTGCGACTACAACTACACTGAGAACAAGGATCTACAGACCCTCACCGATATCTTCCAGCGCATTGCCGAAACATTGGACGAGGGCCGCAAACTGGACTATCTGCATCGCTACGACCGGCTCGGCCTGGACGCCGAACTGGAGAGCTTCAGCCGCGAGGTAGCAGACGGACATGCCATCGAAATGCAATCCATCGCGGAGACACTGCACTCCATCGCCGCTGACCCAGAAGTCATGCAGCGCGCTCGCACACGCGCCGATGCACTGCTGACATTGGTTCCAGCACAGAAGCAGCAAGCCGAGCAGTAGCTGCCTATTCCGCGCTTTGGCGGAGTGCCCGGTACAGCGCAGCCAGCGTCTCCAGGGCAAGCGACTCGGCACGCGCCAGTGGTGGAACCTCTCCAGGCCAAACTTCACGCAGCTCGTCCGCCGTATAGCTACGCACGCTTCCGTGGCCCGCAGAGAGCAGATTGTTCGCCAGCGTCTTGCGCTTCTGCGCGAAACACGCGCGAAGAAATGTATCGAAGCCTACGGCATCCACTCCCAACTCGCGGAAGCGTGACGCAAACTCTAATCGCAGTACAGACGAAAATACCTCCGGCGGCGGCGAGAAAGCCTCGGGCGGCAAGTTGAACATCCTCTCCACGCGCGCATAGATCTGTGTAGTTGCCGAGAGCAGGCCGTACTCACGGCAGCCGGGCTCGGCACTCAACCGGTCCGCCACTTCGCGCTGCATCATCACCACGGCGCGCGCCAGCAGTCCGCGTGCTCCGGCTGCAAACAGCCGCATCAGGAT
>Ga0118677_10015390_pt1 | contig 10635 bp, 5 predicted proteins | sample AliMusrvi5mmetaG_FD_86154 | JGI IMG/M metagenome (GOLD analysis project Ga0118677, IMG submission 86154)
TCCAACACCACCGGTGCCGTTCTCGATCCCATTACTTCCTTGCGGCGCACCGTTACCCTGGCCCCCCACGAAACTGCCCGTGTTGACCTGGTCATGGGGATGGCGGAAAACCGGGACGCGGCGCTGGCGCTCGTGGAAAAATACTACAACCCGCGCATGGCCGACCGGGCCCTGGACCTCGCGTGGACCCACAGCCAGGTCACCCTGCGCTACCTCAATGCCTCCGAAGCCGCCGCGCAACAATACGCCCGGCTGGCGGGTGATTTGATTTATGCCAATCCTGCCCGGCGTGCCCCTCCCGGCGTATTGCTCAACAACCGCCGCGGGCAAAGCGGGCTTTGGGGTTACGGCATCTCCGGTGACGCGCCGATTGTCTTGCTCCGCATTAGCGACCCGTCCCGGATCGAGATCGTCGAGCAGCTCCTCCGGGCTCACGCTTACTGGCGTATGAAAGGACTGCCGGTTGACCTGGTGATTCTCAATGAAGACGCTTCCGGGTATCGCCAGCCATTGCAGGACCAAATCCTGAGCTTGATCGCCTCAGGTATCGAAGCTCAAATGGTCGATAAGCCGGGCGGCGTCTTCGTCCGGCGCCTGGAACAGGTCTCCAGTGAAGACCGCGTGCTGCTCCAATCGGTCGCGCGCGTCGTCCTGGCAGATGAGGACGGCACATTGGTCGAACAACTGGAACGACCGGCCCTCCTGGCTCCGATAATTCCTTTACTCTCGCCGGTCCGTTCCCCGGCGCGTGAAGCGTCCGAGCCGCTCCCGCAGCGGGATTTGATCTTCTCTAATGGGCTGGGCGGTTTTACGCTTGATGGTCGTGAATACGTCATTACGTTGTCAGCGGAGCAGGCAACTCCCGCCCCCTGGGTGAATGTGCTGGCCAACCCCTATTTCGGGACGGTCGTCTCGGAGAGCGGCAGCGCCTACACCTGGGTCGAGAATTGCCATGAGTTCCGCCTGACGCCCTGGAGCAATGATCCCGTCACCGACGCCACCGGCGAAGCCTTCTACATCCGCGATGAGCAGACGGGACAATTCTGGTCACCCACTCCACTGCCGGCGCGGGGCGCAACCCCCTACGTCATCCGCCATGGCTTCGGCTATTCCGTGTTCGAACATACCGAGCATGGCATCGTCTCCGAGCTAACCGTTTATGTCGTCATGGACGCGCCCGTGAAGTTCGCGCTTTTGAAACTGCGCAACGTCTCAGGACGACCGCGCGTCCTGTCCGTCACCGGGTACTGGGAATGGGTGCTGGGAGAGCTACGCCCCAAAAGCTTGCTGCACGTGCAGACCGAGGTGGATCCCAAGACCGGCGCCCTGCTTGCCCGCAATCCATTCAATACTGAGTTTGCCGAACGCATCGCGTTCGTGGACGTGAGTGATGCCAGGCGAACCTTCACGGGGGATCGCAGGGAGTTTATCGGCCGGAACGGGAGCCTCGCGACCCCAAAAGCCCTCAAGCGGGCGCGTCTTTCGGGAAAAACAGGATCGGGGCTGGACCCTTGTGGCGCGGTCCAGGTGACCTTTGATTTGGCCTCCGGCCAACAACGGGAAACCAGCTTCCGTCTCGGGGTGGGGCGAAGCGTTGCCGAAGTGCAAACTCTGATCCGTCGCTTCCGCCCCGCCGAGGCCGGCCGTGCCGCCCTCGAAGGAGTCTGGCAATATTGGAATCGGACCCTGGGCGCCGTGCAGGTGGAAACCCCCGATCCCTCGGTCAACGTGCTGGCCAATGGCTGGCTGTTGTATCAGACCCTGAGCGGCCGCCTGTGGGCTCGCACTGGGTTTTATCAATCCGGCGGAGCCTACGGCTTCCGTGACCAGTTGCAGGATGTGATGGCACTGGTGCATGCCGAGCCGGCCCTCACTCGCGAGCATCTCCTGCGCGCAGCGGCGCATCAGTTCCGCGAAGGCGACGTGCAGCACTGGTGGCATCCCCCCACCAGCCGCGGCGTGCGCACCCATTGCTCTGATGACTATCTGTGGCTGCCCTACGCCACCTGCCGCTACGTCGCATGCGTTGCCGACTCCGGCGTACTCGACGAGTCCATTCCCTTTCTCGAAGGCCGGCCTCTCAAGCCGGAGGAGGAATCGTATTATGACTTGCCCAATCGCTCCGCGACCTCGGCCACCCTGTATCAACATTGCGTTGCCGCCATCGAACGCGGGCTCAAATTCGGCCAGCATGGACTGCCGCTCATGGGTTGCGGCGATTGGAACGACGGGATGAATCTGGTCGGCAAAGAGGGGCGCGGCGAGAGTGTCTGGCTGGGCTTCTTCCTCTACGACGTGCTGACCCAATTTGCAGAATTGGCGCGCCGACGCAACGACACTGCCTTCGCCGAGCGTTGCCTCGCCCAGGCCCAACAACTGCAAACGAATATCGAGCAGCAGGCTTGGGACGGCCAATGGTATCGCCGCGCGTACTTCGATAACGGAGAACCCCTTGGTTCCTCAACCAATCCCGAATGTCAGATCGATGCCCTGCCGCAAAGCTGGTCCGTTATTAGTCGCGCGGGCGATCCCCAGCGCGCACGCCAGGCCCTGCAAGCCGTGGATGAACGCCTCGTCCGCCGTGACGTCGGGTTAATCCGGCTCTTCGATCCCCCTTTCGACCATTCATCCCTGAATCCGGGCTACATCAAAGGCTATATCCCTGGCGTGCGGGAGAATGGAGGCCAATACACTCATGGGGCTATTTGGACCACCATGGCCTTTGCGCTGATGGGAGATACCGACCGGGCTTGGGACTTGTTCGCCCTGCTCAACCCCGTCCACCACAGCGCCACACCCGACCAAGTCGCGACCTACAAGGTCGAGCCCTACGTCGTGGCCGGCGACGTCTACGCTGTCGCGCCCCACATCGGTCGAGGTGGCTGGACCTGGTACACCGGTTCAGCCGGTTGGATGTATCGGCTCCTGTTAGAAACCCTCCTGGGTGTGAATCTGGAAGGCGATCGACTGCGCCTCACACCCAAGCTTCCTGGGACGTGGAGCACGTTCACCCTCCACTACCGTTATCGGCAAACCCAGTACCATATTCGCATCGCCAGGCTCCCGGGCACGCCTCATGGCGCCGGCCAACTAACCCTCGACGGTCAAGCGCTCGCTGGCAATATAATTCCCTTGCTGGACGACCATGGTGATCACTCTGCGGAAATGCTCGTCACTTAACGAACTGCGTCCCCTTCCGCCTGTTCATACCTCCATTGCCCCCTCGGAGCCTCGCCGGAGCCTCGCCGGAGCCTCGCCGTAGTACCCTCGATCCGGATCGAGGGTACTACGGCGAGGCTCCGGCGAGGCCACGGGGAGGCCCCCGGGAGGCTCAAGGCCCGCAAGGGTTCCGTTCCCTCTCCTTATCGGGGAATGAGCCGCCAAGATCCAAAATCCGAAATCCGGTGTCCGAAGTCCGAAACATATGCTAAGTGGCAAGCTGAGAATGACTTAGACCTTTGCCCGGCGGCCGGTTTCGGGCATTCGGTCACCAGGAACTTGGGCTTGTTTCGGGTTTCGAGCTTCGGACCTCGGGTTTCCGCGCTTAGGCGGTCTGGGCGGGGACGCGAGCACGGGCCACTTTTGGGACATCGGTCCAGCCGTCAATGTGCTGGCAGGTGCGAATCCAGATGGCCTTGTTGACTTTCGGCACGCCATACCGGGCAACGTAAAGGTCGGTGATGTCGCTCCAACCGTCTTTCGGGGGTGGCAGCAGCCCCAGGAAGGGGAACTTCTGCGCAAGGCGGACCGCGCTCCCCTTCGGGGAAGGGCCCTGCACCAGGGTGTATTGCGTCGGTTGGCCTGTGACGCGGAGCTTGAGACTAATCGTGCCGCCGATGTTGGTGATGACCAACTCAGCCACGGGTTTGCGCGGGAAGAACGGCTTGGCCGGCGGCAGCTCGAACTGGGGCAAGCCGAGGTCGGCGCGCCGGGTATTCAGGCGCTTAAAGAAGTTGTAGCCATTCAGTCGCACCCGCTCGCCCGTTTCGGTTACAAGATCGTCCTCGGCCGCGGCAATCCCCCAGGCCGCGCGCTTTTCGGACGTGAGAGTGCGCCAGCGGTTGCAGACGGCGACGAGGTTGCGGCGCTTCTCCAGTTGGTCCGGAGTGCGGGGATCGCGAGGCTTCACGTGCTGGCGCACGACGTAGCCATAACGGCCCTTAAAATAAACCGCCTGGCCTACCCGACCTGACTTTGGAATGGATTTGATCTTCATGTTATTTCAGGCACCCGGTTTCTGAGGCGCTGGCTCGCCCTCCCGTAACTGGGCGGGTGCTTGAACCCTAGCACAACCCGGAGCAGTGAAGCCAGCAGTATGAACTGCTCCCGTCTGGAACGCCAGGCCAGCGCGCTGAAAACAGCCTGAGCAGCAGAGATTCATCGTTCGCCGAATGCTCCTAATCCACTACGCGCGACCATGATAGGAAGATCAAGCCAGAAGACGCTCAAGCTCCCAAGGTCTCCGCCAGCTCCTCGCTCCGGCCGATCATTTCATCAACTTCAAGGCGCGTTCGCGCGGGTGCCCGAGGTCCACGAGTTTCTCTAAGTATTCACTTCACGCCGCGCTGCAGTGAGCTTGGCGAATGCTCCAGCCAGTCGCTGCGGTTCGTGGCAAACGAGAAAATCCCATTCGCCCAGCCTTCCCCAATGGTTCACCGCGGATACCCAGCGTCGCGCCGCCTGGTGTTTGGCATCCGTGTCCTCATGCGGCTTGCCTTTGATTTCGAGCACTACATTCAACGCGTTGCGCAGCCGGACGATGAAATCCGGTTCATAGACCTGCGCGTTGCCGTAAAGCTCGTAGGGAATGTTGAACTCAAGCCGGTCATTCCGGGCGTAGCAAAAGACCATGTCCTCCTTTGCCAGCTTGTCGAGTTGGAAGGTCGCTGCCTGCTCCCAGGAATCCGTATCGCACGCGACGAAGTTCAGGTGGCTCGCTCCCGTCACCTGCACCGGCTTCACGGTCTTAAAATGGACGCTCTCGGTGCTGCCTATCGGCTTGTAGCGGTTCAACCTCGGCAGTAGCGGCGCCTCACCTTTGCCATCGTCAGGAGTGATGCCGGCGATCAGCAGCCCGATGATGCGCTGTGCATAAGTTTGCAGCCCCACCTCGCACGGATGCAGACCGTTGAACTCCACTCGCTCCCGGACATAGCTCTGCACGATTTGAAGCACCTGCGGGAACAGGGCGCTCCGGCTCTCGCGCCGCAGCCGCTCTTTGCCCGTGTACACTGCCTCGGTGAGCACGCGCACGATCTCTCGTGCAATCTCAAACTCGATGGTCTGCGGATGGACCGAGTCGTAATAAGTTTGGCGGTTCACCAACTCGAAGCCAAAGCCGCCGTGGGCGCTCGGGTGCCCGATCTGATAGCCTACCTGAGGCCGAATAAAGGCATCCGTTGGTGTGCTCCACGCATCAAGTCCGGTACGTTCGACGTGACGGACATCGCATGTCACGCGGTTCCGCTTCAGCGAAACCACGTAGCCCTCGACTATAGGAAACCGAATCTCATATGCCTTCCGTTCCGGCAGCGCCATCACCTCGTGCTTAGGGCGATCTTCGGGCGGCGCACCTCCTCCTGGCTCGCGGCCCTTGAACGGGATGAGTGAGAAAGGAACGCCAAAGATGTCCACGTATTCCGCCGTCAGCAACTTCGTCTGCGGGTCCGGTGTATAATCCATCCGCCGCAAGCCGCGCCCTACTACCTGCTCACAAAGCAACTGGCTCTGAAAAGCCCGCAGACCAAGGATGTGCGTCACGTTGCTCGCGTCCCAGCCCTCGCTGAGCATGTTCACGCTCACGACGCAGCGGATGTGCTCACCCGCCTCGCCCGGCTTGCCCACGGTCGAAACAATCTTCCGCAGTTCCTCCGCTGCCTCCTTCCTCGTCGCTTTGGGATCTTCGCTCTCCGCAGCGGCCAGCAGGTTCGAGTCGATGCGCAGCGTGACCTCGGCGCCCTTGCGATTCCACAGCTCCGGGAAGCCCGAAAGTCCCGTGCCGTAGTGCTTCTGCGCCTTCGGCTTTTTCGCCCGACGCTTCGGGGTCTGGTCTTCGTCGTCTTCCTCATCGTCGGGCACATCAGCCTCGATGAGTTCCTCGCCGGAGATCGCCTGGTAGAAATGCTTCGCAATGTCCGTGTTGTCGCAGACCACGATCATCACCGGGGGCGTCCGGTCCTGGCCGGGGGCGGAGGAAGTCACCTGGTCGAGCTTCTGCTTCCACTCACCCGCCAGCGTCAGCAGCGCATCTTCCGCTTTGCGATAGACCACCTCCGGCTTCGGCTTGCCGCCGTTAAGCTTCTCGCCTGCTTTCAGGTCGCGGGTGATGGCTTCCCAAAGCTTGAAATACTTTGGATCGGGCCGCCCCGTGTTATCAATGGCCGGCAGCCGCGGAATCTTGGTAATGCCGCTCTCGATGGCATCCACGAGCGAGAAATCGCTCACGATCCAGGGAAACGGTGAGCCTTCCGGGTAGCCGCTGCCTTGGATGTAGAAGGGCGTGGCCGACATATCCACGCAGATGCCAATGCCACAGGCTGCGTTGATCTTGTCCAGCCCGCTCACCCATACCGTGGCCTCTTCGCGGTCGGCCTTTTCCTCTGCGCTCAGCTTCACCTCCTCGCTCACCGGTGCCGGCCGGTAGGCATGGTGGCCCTCATCATTCAACACCATCAGCGGCTCCTCGTCCCACAAGTCGCCCAGCCGATTCCGCGCAAAAGCCTCGGCACTCTCCGCGCCGAGTCTTACTACGGGTGCGCCGCCCACATTCTGCACCTCCGCCTCCGGGGCCAGCCAATGCCAGTTCGTCACCAGCACCTTGCCTTTCGCCAGCTCGGGGCGCAGCGCGGACGGCACAATGTCGAACTGCTCGAAGTAGTTGTTCGGGTCGCCGGGCCGCAGCACGTTCAACCGCTCTTTGATCGTAAGGTTCGGACAAACCACCAGCGCGCGGCGCGGGAAGCGTGGGTCACCGGGCTTGGTGCCGCGATTGCAGAACGCCCACGAAATAAGCATCGCCATCACCACCGTCTTGCCGCTGCCGGTGGCCATCTTGCAGCCGTAGCGGCCGATGGGCTTTAACCCCGGTTCGTTCGGAATGTCGGCCAGCTTCGGATGCTGGGCCACTTTGGCCACCCACTCCTCCGGGCGCGGGTTCCGCCCCAGGCTGAGTGTGTTGAAATCCTCCAACGTCAGCTTCGGCGTCCAGCGCGGCTTCTTGCCCAGCGCCAGAATCTCCCGCAGGTAGATGATCGTTTCCACCGCCTCCACCTGGCAAAAGAAGAGCCGCCGCCCGCGATCCTCGCGCCACCAGTGGCGCAGCAGCTTCTTCGTGGTTTCGCTCGCGTTTTCCCAGCCCGAGGCCCGCCACCGCTTCACGTCCTCGCGCAGCGCGTTCACCAGCGGCAGGTCATCCCGCTCTTCCTCGGCCAGCAGCGACATCTGCGCGCTCCCTGTTCGCTCCGTTTTGAACCAATAGCTGGCTGGCCGGCGTCCGGGCGTCTTTGACGGGATGCCGGTCTTCGTGTCGTAAAGCCAGTGCTGGTCCGGCTCCTGGTAGGGCGAGCAGAGGATCGGGTTTTCGACCGGCTGAATGGGAATCTGGATTTCGGGCATGAGGTGTTTTGCGGCCCCCTATTTTGACTTCCCGCCGGCAGGCGGCTCTTCGCGCAGCGCGAGCGATTCCTGGTGTGCCAACCGAGCGCGGATTTCCTGAGGGGTGCGCAGCACCCTGCCCTTTGGCAGATGGCTCGATTCCCACGCGCGCAACTGCTCGCAAAACACATGGATATCGTTGCCGGCCTCGGCAGCAAGGCGGTCTTTGACGGCCCATATCTCTTCCAAAAGGGGGTTCGTGATCATGGCAGTTCCTCAGCAATTGGAAAATGCCTAGCGCTCCAACAGCGGACGGCCTTCCCTCGCTGCCGAAGGATGGGGGCGGCCAACTCCTGAAGCCGCACCACGGCTAGCAGCTTCTTTTCAATCGGCATTCGCGCCAGTTCGTGGCGGCGGCGCTGCTTGCCGGCGAGGATTTGGTTTAGATCGTGCTCTTCCATAGATTGAATCTTTCGGTGAGCTGATGCCGTTCCAGCACGCCTCGAAGATACTCCGCGTCGTGTTCCGCTTCCTGCATAAAAGTGGCAAACCGCTGCCGGTCCTTGTCTCGGCCCGTCTGCACCATGATCGCCGCGAGATGTTCCGGTCGCAACACCCGGGTCACGGTTTTCGCATAGCGCGTCTCGCGCGACTCGGCGAGCGCCTCCTCCAACAGCGGATTGTAGGCCGGGAGGAATTGCACGGGCATCCCCTCGACCACCAGGCATTCGCCTTCCTCCGCGCATCCTCGTCGTTTGAGCGCCTCGTAGATCGGCGCCAGCGTGAGCAGCCCGCCGGCGGTTTGCGGCAGTAGGACGAACACATCCAGATCGTAGGTGAGGAAGGGCTCCATATAGAAGATCGCCCCGACTGCACCACCGATCGCATACCGGCTGATCACGCCTTCGCGTTCCAGTTCGTTCAACACTTTCAAGGTTGCTTCCATGCTGCCTCTTAGCCCGAACATTTCACACCCCAGTAGCCGCCGACGGTAGTCGGCGCCATTCTAGGTGCGGAAAGAATGCGCCGACTGCCGTCGGCGGCTACATCCTGCTGGCGAATCGTGCGAAGCATGAAATGTCCGGGTTAGACGGTTAAAACCCGCATTCCCTCATTCCCACGGGGGTCAATGACCTTCACCGCTACGCGCCAAACCTCGCCTTTGCCCAGCCGTACCGGTCGCGGGAAAGGCAGGCTCACCAACCCGCTCAACGCCTCAAAGGCATCTTCCTCGATCACGTCTACATCGCTGAGCGCCTTGGCCAGCTTGTCCCACTTGCTCTTGTCCGGGAAAAACGCCTGGCTGATGCAGAACGTCCGCCCGTCGTAATCCGTGTCCAGGAACCACGCGGCAATGCGTTCCTTGTCCGTCGGAAACAGCGTGTTGCTCACAGGGTCATAGACATCCATGCCCTCCACCTCGACGGTGAACTCGCCGTCCTTTTGCGGTGTCGGCCCTTTCACCCGCGGGGCGCTGAACACGGTGAAGAGTTGGCTGCCGGGCTGCGTCTTGAGCAGGTCCCCCATCGCCACGTCCGGGCGGATCAGCGCCATGTGCAGCCGCACCTTCGGATGGCTGCTGCTCTCGATGGCATCCTGCGCCGCCGCGTCGAAGCCGAACCCGGCGAAGACCACATCGTCGTAGCCTTTGCGGTTCGCGTCGCGGATTACGTCCTCCACCTGCCGCGACGACACGTTGCCGACCGCCGGACCGACACTCACGGCCACCCGGCGCGGCTGCTTGTCCCCGTTCATCCACTCGCCTTCGGCGTGAATGAGCGACGCCCCCATAAGCGGGTCGAGCCGGCTGAACTTCATGTTCCGTGCGGGAGTTTCTCTCGTTGCAGGGAAGTCCACCCCGCTCGCCTTGAGCAGGCGGATGATCGTGTCGAGATGCGCCTCGGCGTTCTGCACCGCCGTCTCGCCGTCGAAGGTCTCCAACTCACCGGGCGCGCCGCCAATCGGCGTGTCTAGCCCATCCTCCACGGCAATGACACCTTCCATCGAGAACGGGCCGCTCACGCGTACCACGCCCTTCACCGACTCGGGCTTGTCCACCAGTTCCTCCATCTCGGCGTTGGCAGCGATGCAGGCGTTCACCTCGTCCATCTTCGCCCGCCACGCGGCGCGGTACGCGACGAGCGCTTCCTGCAACGGCTTCGGCCAGTCGGGATCGGTGTCAAAGGGCGCCTCCCATTCCTTCCACCCCCCGCGTGGAATGGCGGCGCGATAAGCCTCCGCCTGCTTCGGCGTCACGCCCTTGAAAGGCTTCTTGGCGGGGAATGATCGGATCAACACCGCCGCCGTGTCCGGCAGCAGCCAGCGGCGCGTGTCGGCATCCGTCACGGCGTTCGCGCCCTCCTCGCGATGCTTCTGAATCAGCGTTCCCACCAGCTTCTCCTTCAACGCCGCGCCAACTTTGGCCACTTCCCGGTTAAGCTTGTCCAGCTTCCCGGCGAGAATCGGCTCGTGTTTGGCAAAGATGGGATCGAGCGAGGTGTTGCGGGCGATGCTCTTGAGCCCGATGTGCGGCACCGTCTTGCACTGGAATGTGGCCTTGCCGGGAACCTTGCCCGTCGGGTCGGTGAGCCACGTTCCGTTGGGATTGCGCGACACGTCCTCCGCGCTCAACGGGCGAAGCTGCTGGTAATCGAACTTCGCCGTCATCAGCCGGTGCTTAGCCAGCGCGAGCGCCACGCGGCTGGAGTCGCAAGTGATCCAGCGCCGGCCCCACTCCTCGGCCACATTCGCCGTCGTCCCGCTCCCGCAGGTCGGGTCGAGCACCAGGTCGCCGGGGTCGGTGGTCATCAGCAGACAACGCGAGATAACCTTTGGAACCGTTTCGACAATGTACTGCTTTTTGAGGCGGTCCTGCGTGTCAGCCCAGAGCGATGTCATCGCGTATGCTGGGAAATCGTCCAAAAAGCGAATAAAATAGATCATCTTAGGGACTCGGCCAATAATAACTCGCCAAGTTCTGGAGTAATGCTAAGCTGGGGGATGGAATTGAAAGTCACGGCGGAACTAAGAACGGTCTGGAAG
>Ga0118677_10015391_pt1 | contig 10635 bp, 8 predicted proteins | sample AliMusrvi5mmetaG_FD_86154 | JGI IMG/M metagenome (GOLD analysis project Ga0118677, IMG submission 86154)
CTTTCATTCCTGCTGCTTAATGCATACGGCCCGGGGTATTGTACCTGCCCATCAACTTTAACAGATTCAGGTAATGTATACCCTGCTTTTCTTCTTACGGTAATTACATCAAAAGGTTGTAAGGGCAGGTTGGCTATAGCAGAACTCAGATCGCCATTGATCTCCGTTTGCAAAATATTACTGGCCCGGGTATCTCCTTTTCCAATACTATCTCGTTTAATCAATCGGGCTATTTCCACATTTTTATAGGCAGCATCGGTAAACCCACCCGCCTGTACAATCAGGTCTTTCAGGCTTAGCTTGTCCACATAATCATAATCACCCGGCATTCGAATTTCACCCTGTATAGTAACCTTAAAAGAATCCCGCAAATCCTGGATAGAACTAATCAACACTTCATCTTCCCTTTTTAAAATTGGGTTATTCTCAGCATCTCCTTGTAAAGCTTTACGAATATCGAAGGATAGCATAGAACGGGTAAGGTCATCCTCCAATCTAAGAATCTGACCCCTAGCGGTAAAAGCATCTTCTTTTAAACCATCCGCCTTGCGTATCAGATCGGCAACATGCAGATTGGCAGACAATTCATAAATATCCGGCCGATAAACAGCACCGCTAATCTTAACCCTGTTCCGGTAACGGTTCAAAATTTTAGATGCCACAAACACATCTCCAGTATTGGGTGAATATGCGGTATAATCAGCAGACAAAAGATCATGCAGTTTTCTTTCCGTATCATTTCGCTGTAACACTTTTATCGAAGCAGTGTACGCGGTATCGGTAAACCCGGAGGCATCCGCAAGGATATCTGCAAAATGTTCACCCGGTAATACTTCATAAATCCCCGGTCTTTTCACTTGTCCCTGTAACTCTACCCTGGTTTTATACGGAGGTATGCGGATCACATCATTGTCTTTCAGCCCTACATTATGGGTCTGATCTCCATGCAATAAAAATTTATACAAGTCAATCGTATCAATCACTTTGTTATTCCGAATCAATTCAATCTCACGAAAACTTCCAAACTCGGTTGGGCCGCCTGCCACATACAATGCATGAAATACACTGGCCAGCGAAGAAATGGTTTTATTACCGGGAAGATTGCTACCTACCACAGTAATTCGAATACTCCTGATCTTACTCAGGGTAACCGATAATTTGGATCCTCCTGTTTTTAAATAGGGATACACACTATTACCCAGCAGTGTTTTCAATTTCTGCGTGGCCGCTTCAATCGTTAACCCCGCCACTTTAACCTGCCCTACACTGGGAATAGAAATAGCACCTTCGGCTGACACCAGTAAATCACCATCGTATTGCTGCACTCCATATACCAATACCTGTATCTGATCATCCGGCCCTAACACATAGTTCAGGGGTGTGGCTAGTTTTAGATTGGGTTCAAAACTTGGGGCAATTTTGCTATTGTATAATTCCGATCCAAAAATCAAGGGATTAATAAAGGGTTTGGCTTTTTTATCTAACCCTCCCGTATCCAGCGAATCCGTGCTGTTATTTTCTCGCAGTTCTTTTGCCTTATCTGTATTGGTAACTGATTTGAGTTTATTTACCCCATTCCCGTTTTTATTCAAAGCGGTAATCCGATCCTTTAATTTGGCAAACTCTGCAGCACTCATACCCTTACTCAGGGCAAGCGGTTGAGCCTGGTCAATTGTCATACCAGCACTGGTAAGCTGAGCCTGTAATTTAGCAATATCTGCATCCGTTAACTGATCAACCTGAACCTGGCTAAGGTCTTTACCCTTCAGCAAATCCTGTGCATGTACTTGTTGAGCACCCATCAACACAATTGCCAGCATTACGAATACTTTACAAATTCTGGAATACAACATATGATAAAAATAAAGTGATAACAATAGATGGCTTCGCCAATCTCAGTCACAGACTAAGTATAAGGCTTCAAAAATAAGGTAAATAAAACAGAGTAAAAAGAGATTGCCCTAAAGGCAATAATTTGATAACAATTTGATTATCAATAAAATACACACTGAATGGGGGGATAGTTTCAGCTTTTTTTAATGACAGGCAAATATAGGGGTGTCGGGCCTAATAAAAAAGTTCCGAAAAAACATTCTCAGCACTCTGCTTTGCGTTCATTGCTTGTCCGCCGACAGGAGGGCGTGTTCCCTTCCTGCCCGACTATGCCTTTCAGGCGGGCGTCCTTTGCGATACCGCTTCTAATGGTAACCTTTAAAAGCAGGAACGCAAAGGACGCAGAGAACACGCCCTCCTGTCGGCGGACAAGCAATGATCGCTAAGAATGTATAAAAATACCAGTACTAAACGCATTTTGCTGATAAACTATTTTTAAATAGCACAACACGTTATAGATTAATTTTCATCAGGCTGTCCTTATAAAAAGAATGAAGTGTACATCACTCACCGGCTTCCTTTAAAGCAAGCAATTCTATTTCACCAGAAAGCCGAAAGTCTGTTTCTCTTATTTTTTGAAGTTTGGGTTTAATACTAGGAACAATACCATTTAACTTGGCCCGTACAATTACGCCAATGGTTCCTGTAAACTGCAAGCCCAAATGATTAGCGATTTTTCTTGCTTTGAAATCATCGAGAATAAGGGTACAGCGAGGAGTTTCCAGAGCCAAGGCTATTGCACTGGATTCACCTTTATCTATTTGCATTTCCAACAACTGCTGCTTATACTTATCTGTAACAGAATGAATCGAAACCCAATCAGGTAATCGTTCACCAAATTCGGTGGCTATTTCCAATGTGGTAATTATTTGACCGTAAACTTTTTGTAAAAGATCAAGTTCCCAATATTCGACAGAATAATAAAGCAACTTGTATCAGCAATAATGGTTTTAGGCATTGGCAACATCGTTCGCAATGTCTGAAGCAGGGAAGTTAAATATGGATATCTCGTATTTAGCCAGTAGCTCAGCAAAACTGCGTTTTGTTAACCCAGCCAGATCAGCTGCCTGACCCAATGAAAGCTTTCCTTGTTCATAAAGCCTGGTAGCAATAAGCATAGAAAGATCCTTATTGGTAAGATCCAAACTATCAGGAACAGTAAGTGTAAGGGTTTTCATAGGTTAAATATAAGATTTTTGTTCGAAAGAACGGTTATCAGGCAATGAAGCCGACCAATGTACATAATGAAAAGCAAGCCCACCTGGTCGGCAGACGAGCAAAGGACACAGAGAGCCTGCGAATAAATACCTAAAGAATATGGAAAATACGCTAAAGTAATAAAGTGCTGCACTATTCCACTAACTGGAAATTCAATCAATTGCAAAGATTTTTCTCCGCGTACCCTGCTTGTCCGCCTGAACGGCATAGTCGGGCAGGCTGAGAACCGCCCTCCTGATCGGCGGACAAGCAATGAACGCAGAGGGGGATTGCGTATAAATACCTAAAAAATTGTGGTAAATACGCTATAATATTATTTATTATTTGAATATTTTAGCGTAACTAACCAATGCTAACTATGAACCTATTATTAAAACGGCTCCAGGATGCCATTTATAACCAGTTAGATCCATTAGTAGCAGCATCCACTGAAAAACTGCCTTCTTTTCCAACAAAACTCAGTTCCCAATCCTTCCAGCAACAATTCATGGATGAATACCAAACACTCACCTGCAAGAATACACAGGCTACCTACATAGAAAATACCCAGCTAATCTGTGTCCATTTACTCGATAAAATTCAGACCCATCGTAGCCAGATAGCAACCATGGAATTACCCGGCCAACAGAAAAATAAACTTGTCACTCACTGTTCCCTATTAGAAAATACACTCATAGAGTGTATAGAATTTATACTGGATCTATTTCCGCAATATAGTAACCACCTCCAAAAAATTCCAGCCATCTATAGGGAGCAACTTCACCAGCAATTAGAAATATTTATACAAAAAAACAAGAACAGTGCATTATTGTCAATTGTAGTATCCGCATTTCACCAAAAATACCAAGACAATGAAACACTAACCTATATCCAATACCAATATTGGAAAAAGGTTTTACAAAAACTGGAACAAATTCACGAAATCCCAAACCAGATCACTGAAATAGATATCATGTATTTATTAATCCGCTATAATTTCAATCACGAAGGTTTTCACGAATACCTTATGCAGTATTTCGAAGCCCAAAACGGCATTATTGAATCAGATAGACACCATGATCCCCTGGAAAAATGGACCATGATCCTGAAAAAAATCCTCCTGCTGCAGGAGCAACAAGGTATGGCCCTAAACCCGGGTATACCACGATGTAAAAAGACCATACTCCAATGCATACGCTCCGAAATCAAATACAATAACCAGTTTTTCAAAAATAAAAAAAGCATAGCTACAATTGATAAATCTGAAAATGAAGAGACTATCCTATTTAATCTATCCGTTTCCCAAATGGGTATCTTATTTCGGGCCATGGTAAAAACGGATATGATAGACACAAAGGTAAATGTGACTAATCTTTTAGAAAAGCTATCCTGTTTTGCAAGAACAGCCAATAAAGAAGAGCTTTCTCCAAATAATCTCTCGCAAGCCTTTTACGCGTATAAGCCAGCAGCGATAGAAATCGTAAAAACAAGGCTACTCAATTTGGTGCGCTGGCTACAAAATTATCGGCCAACCGATTGTATTAAGGCAGTATTTCTTGAACAATTTATTGATATGGTAACCGTATTGCAATAGTAATCCTATAGTGATCCTATAGTGATGCTACCGTGATGGTACAGATGTAGAACAGTGATCCTAAGGTGATAGTAAGGTGATGGTAACGTGATGTGAGGGTGATGCTATAGTAACCTTTAAAAGCGGTAACGCAGAGATTCTGTGTTAATAATCAAGTGTTTTGATTAATATTTTTAATTTTGTTCTTTAGGCGGTTTTATACCAGCCTGTTTAGGGGAGTTTCCTTTATGGTACTCCTCTAATTTTTTATAATCAATTCTTGTATACTTCTCTCTAATTCAATTTGATTTTTAGTAAGATAAGCGTTATCATATTCTTCTTGTTTTTTGTAAAGGGTATACGTCATCTCTAATAATTTTCTTTGCACTGCTACAGCAGCTTTCATTTTAATACCATTCTTTGATACAATCCGGGCAAATATGGCTTTAAACCTTTCATCGTGCCGTATGGCCGTAAGAGCTGGCATATGCATTGCCTTTCGTAAATATTTATTCCCTCTTTTTGATATTCGAGGCTTCCCTTTGACTGATGTGCCTGATTGCTTCTCCTTCACATCAAACCCTGCATAGCTGGCTAGTTGCCTTTTATTGCGAATCAGATCAAAACCATTGGTCTCTCCTAATATTGTTGCCGCCGTTAATAATCCAATTCCGGGAAGTGAACAAAGGATAATTACTACCCGTTTTACTTCCGCATTCTCTTTGATCAATTCCTTTAGCTCTTCTTTAATTTCATTCTCCTGTTTGTCTAAAAAGGCAATATGCTTTTTTATTCTGGCCAATGATCCCTTATTCGGCTTTGCCTCCGACTCCTCGGCATGCAACTGGTTCTTTGTCACGGTTCTCATTTCTACCACCTGATCCCTTTCCCTGGTCAATTGCCGAAGCGTTTTGTAGATGCCCTTGGGCGGCTCCCAATTATCCAGCTTTCTTTCCAAACCAAACCGGGTAATGGCTTCGGATGCTGTTTTGTCTGTAACCGTCTTTACATCTAATGTCCGGCTGTAATTACTGATCTTATTAGGCAAAATGATACTCAGCCGATCTCCACGTTCTGATAAAAAGTAAGCTAAAGATTCATGATAAACACCCGTAGCTTCCATAACGTAACGCAGTTCAATAGTGCAATCCGACAGCTTTGTCACCCATTCTGTCAACGAAATAAAACCTTTTGATGAATTAGCAAAACTCTTATGACCGTAGAGCTCCGGGGTCCAGTCATCATACATCCGACCAATACAAACAACCAATTCATCCTGGGCTACATCTATGCCCACCACCTGTTTTACTAGCTTTTTCATCTTTACTCGTTTTGAGGTTAATAAAGTGAAAAATCTCCCTTCGTTTTGTCTCCTGATTGGATATTCTGGATATACCGGTCTTGCCAGTATTCCTTACATTCTGTTCAAACTCGAAGAGATAAAAAAGGATGAGGTTCTTTCTCTGCGACAATATGCTTCTATAGCTATTTTTACGCGATTTTCACTCTCATCCCTTTTTCACCTTTAAAAATCAAAACTATTTCTTATTCCAAAGATCTTTTTAACCCTATTTCATTTATTTTGTAAACATAGGAGAACAAGAGAAAGAGGGTTTTCGCTGAGGAGATTACAGAAACTTCTCTACTTAAATAATACAAGCATAATATAGCCAGATAAATAAAGCCAACCCTAGCACTGCAACTACTATCCCGCTTACTCGTTTCTTTTTGATGAAGAGTAACAATACAATTCCGGTAATAGACACCATCACCATGAATAATGCGGAGATATCTATTACCCATAACCAGGCACCTCCCGTATCACGCCCTTTGTGCAAATCATTGATCAGTCCTACAAAACCGGTTGTGATAATAGAAAGCTCATATTCACCTGATTGCCGGTTTATAAATGCGTCTGCTGCATAGCCCGGTCCTTTGAAAGAAACACCACATTGTGAATCGTCAATTCGAAACTCGCTAACAGCACCTTTAATTTTATGTTGGTTTCGAAAGTATTCAACTACCGCCAGTTTATTGATATGAGTAGTGTCTTTGGCATTTACCCATGAGGTATCCAATTTACCTTTTACCTGTTGTGTTCTCTGCTCGGAAGCAAACTTATCTGCATGATTGAGGGTGATACCGGTTACAGCAAAAAATAGTACAATGGCAAAGCTAACCATGGATACATAAATATGTAACCAACGGGATACCCTGGATATTTTTCTTTTCAATTCCTGTTTGAACTTTACCGCCTGTTTAGCTTTATCAGCTATGGAATCAGTTGTTTGTTTTCTTTCTGTACTCAAGGGATGCTGATGCGATTTCGACATTGCCTGTCAGGTTAATTAATTTGGGTGATTCATTACATTCCAGTTCCTGCTTGATCAACTGGTAAGTTCCATGTTCGCGGGCAGCTTCAATATACACTGTGTATTTGCCCGGCTTAACATAGTTTCCTTTATCATCTTTGCCATCCCATTTGATCAGGTATTTACCTGGAGATCGGGTAGCACTGGTAGAAGAACTAAACTGCGTGTAATCAGTCATCATGGACTGGCCAAATATACGGTACCATTCGCGCAGATCATGCAACCACTTAGGTTTGTTATACCAAAGTGAAACAGTACGTATGGGGTTTTTATCTTTATCCTCTACCCAAATAGCTACAAATGGACGATGAGAGAATTGTTCTGCGATAGTACTTACTTCTAAGTTAATAGCGAGTTCAAAACCATTGTTCCATCCATCCGCTGTTTTGGCAAGCTTTTCATTATTTGTAGCAGGTGCTTTTAATTCAGACCAACCCTTGCTTTCTATCCGTTCGCCATTCTTGGTAATCAGCAGATAATCCACGCCGGGTATATTGGCAGCCAGCTGAATACTTTCGGAGGGTGTTAATACATTAAAACTGGTGGCCAATGCACCTGCATCTGTTGCATTGGGAGCTACTACTGTAGCACTGATCACTTCATCAGCAGGCAAGCCTGTTCTGGGGTCTACAATATGTGAATACCATTGGCCATTGATCAATTCTCCTCTTCTGTAATTACCGCTGGTTGCAACTGCCCGGTTGCTTACCTGTAGTATATCGATGGGTGCATCATTTTCCGCATCTGCTTTTGGATCGCTGATCTGAACGGTTTCATTTACATTCCCGGCAATCACCATATCACCACCAATATTTACAACAATCGAATTCAGGTTGGCCGAAGCCATGGCCGCATCTACTGCCCGTTTAATAATATATGTTTTAGCAAATGAATTTAAAACCAGGGGTGTATTGCTAAGATGCGTAGCTGTTTTGTTTTTGCTATCCAATTGCCAATGTGCCTGTTGTACTTCTGCAACGGCTGATGCTAAAGCCTCTTTCGAAGGCAACTCCTGTTTCCCAGATGCCTTTTTCCATAATTTACTAATTACCTGAGCGGATGCATCCAATGCTCCGTTTGTTTTCATACGCCATGCATCAAATAAAGATAAAACTTCAAAAAGCTCAGGAGAAACTGGTACAGGAGTGTTCTTTGTTTGCAGCCAACTACTAAACTCACTTTGTGGATCATAAGTACTTAGCAATTTCGATACTCGTTTGATTTCTGTTAAAACTGCCATTTCCGCAATAGAAGCATTTTTCTCAGAATAGGCAGACAGTTTGAGTTCCATAGAAGTGCCCAATACATTTTCATAATGAGATACAAATAAGCGGGCAGTTTTCTTTTTAAGAACCGGGTTTGCCATAAGGGTTCCGGAAATGAATAGCAAAGAAATAAAACAATAGATAGTTGATTTCATAAATTGATTTGTGCTGTTTAACAGTAACAAAAATATGGTTTAGAAGCTATTAAATATTTTCGCTACCTATCAATTTATCGTGAAGATTCTGTTTTTCGGTGATAAGGCTAATTTTGCCGGCCATACAAAGCTAAATCTCTGTGAAAACTGGCCTGGTAACAACTACTAAAATAAAATATTCCAGATCGCAGGACTTTGCATGATTAAGCGCATTTTATAAACTTTCCCGGCTAAACATGCTATCCCCTTAATAAATACTTAATGAAATTAAACTTTTTCATAGCCTTACTGTCTATTGTGCATCTTGTACACTAAAACGGAAAAAATGAAAAAACTCGTATTCATCCTGTTCGCTTCCTGCCTCACATTGGGTGCAATGGCACAGGATTCTGCCAGAAAAGCTGGTATGAAAGACTTGCGCAAAGATTTACGCGATGTAAATGCAGACAAAAAAGCCAGGGCAGCTGATAAAGCAGCGGCTAAAACGGCTACAGACCCGGCTGCAAAAGCTGCAGACATCAGTGCTGCAAAACAACAAACAGCAGATATTAAGGCTGATAAAAAGGACATCAAGCAAGATGCTGCTACCTTGAAAACCGAAGGTGTAAAACATCCTGTCAAAAGAGCAAAGAAACAGATTCACCATTAATTTGATTTAGTTTCTAAAAGCCCCTATTTTACACAGGGGCTTTTGGCATTTAACCAATTCTATATGCGCAGGCAATTACTATTTATTTTTTTATTTTCATCTGCATTGGGTGTATTTGGACAGGTAACAAAAGAGCCTGCCCGGTCAGAGAAAGAGGTAAAAGCTACTGAGAAGACAGATTCAACAAAAAAAGAGCCATCCTATTTTAAAGCAGAAATCAGTTATTTGTCAAACTCAGTTTATAATGGCAGAAAAGATTCGATTGTAGTGCCTTATGTAACTGCACAGCTGGGGTATTATGATAATTCGGGTCTCTATATAACATCTTCACTTTCTTATCTGGCAAATTCGACCGGAAGAATTGACCTTGTTACAGTGGAAGGTGGATATGATTTTGCTATAGGGAAAAATTTTACAGGTGAGCTATATGCAAGTAAATATTATTATAACAAAAACAGCACGGCTGTTACTTCCCAAATCAAAGGCATGTTGGGCAGTTCCTTATCCTATGATGCAGGCTTTCTCAGTTTCGGCGGGGGCATTGACCTTGCATTTTCACAACAATCTGATATAATTGTAAACTATACCGTTTCCCATCCATTTCGGTTTGGCTCAGACAGTAGTATCTGGACTATTGAACCTTCTTTTAAAAGCAATTTCGGAACGCAAAAATATTACGAAGCCCAAAAAAAAGCGAAGAACGGGGGCTCTGCAACTAAAATAACCGGTTCAACTGCCTTCGTTGTGCTGGATTATGAGTTTTCTTTACCATTGTCTTATGATACAAAAAAATGGGGCTTCTCTTTTACACCCAGTTTTGCAATTCCGGTAAACCCCATTTCACTTACAAAACCCAATGGCTCCATTTTTTTACAAGAAAAATTGAGCAATGTATTCTATGCTGAATTGGGTTTCAATATAAAATTCTAACCCATTTTATTCGCCTTGTTTTATCGCTGGCTTTTACCAGCCAAGTCAAGTCTTTCATAATTTAGCAGGTAAATATTACAAATTGACTATTTTACATGTTCTGAAAAGAATTGAAAATGAAAACCTGCTTATTAAGTATTGATTTGTCATTTCTACATAACCCTTATGGAGAAATCGTTTTCCGCGCTCTGGCTGTCTATATTTTTATTATCGTAGCTATTCGCATCTTTGGCAAAAAAGAATTGGCCCAGTTGTCTGTTACAGACCTGGTTTTTATTTTATTGATCAGTAATGCCGTACAGAATGCAATGGTTGGTCCGGATACTTCTTTAACGGGCGGTCTGGTAGCTGCTGGCGCCTTATTTGCTGCCAATTATACCCTTAAACGGATTTTATATAAAAACAACAAATTAAACAAGCTCGTTCAGGGCGAATCAATATTACTGATTTATAAAGGTGAGATTCAAATGCTGAATTGTGAGAAAGCAGAGATCAGTTTAGAAGAACTGGAAGCAGCTTCCAGAGAACATGGCGTAAAAGACATTCAACATGTTGATCTAGCCATGTTAGAAGTAGATGGGAATATCAGTATCATCAGTAA
>Ga0118677_10015392_pt1 | contig 10635 bp, 9 predicted proteins | sample AliMusrvi5mmetaG_FD_86154 | JGI IMG/M metagenome (GOLD analysis project Ga0118677, IMG submission 86154)
TCTCTAAATATCAGACTGTCACTCAGATGAGTCAAGCAGACAAAGACTATCTGAACAGTTTGTTCAAAATACCCTATTGGGATTTAAATACGAATCCTTCCCATTTCGACAGCTTTAAGTCTCAATTGCAAAGTGGAAAGGATTTTTACAGGAGAAACAGGGATTTGAGTATCATTGCTATTGCAGCTTTGCATGTCTTAAGTATCATTGATGCGAGTGTAGATGCAAATCTGTCTGACTTTGAGATCAACGATAACCTGAGTATGAGGGTTGAACCCATGCCATTCTATTTTGGGAAAGGACCTCAGGTGATTGGTGTAAATATTGCATTCAACTTCTAATTAATGCTTTTATCATGACCATAAAATTCAATGCCGTAGTCCTGATGATTTTTTCGCTCTCTCTGGGTGCATTGGCACAAGTTCCCGCTAAGCCAATTACAGCAGAAGAAGAGCAAAAGATTTGGGGTACCGACTCTGTCGCCAATAAGATGGCAGACAAGATGGTTAATGACAATCTGAACCTGCTGGTTTCTGATAAACTGGATTCTTTGGTAAAAACATGGTACATCAAAAATGCATTTGTCTATGACAAGAGCGAATTTGACAGTCTTCCGGAGAGTATTAGAAATTATCTGCCTGATTCTGTTTATGTTCAACGACTACAGGCGATAGATTCTTTTCTGCCACTGCCTTACAATGAGACGGTTCGTAATTTCATTGGATTGTATACGATCCGCAAACGTGAACTGACCTCCTATATGTTTGGATTGTCAAATTATTACTTTCCTATTTTCGAAGAAGCGCTTGAAAGATACCAGTTGCCCCACGAACTCAAATATTTGCCTATTATCGAATCAGCTCTTAATCCTAAAGCCTTTTCAAGAGCAGGAGCTTCAGGATTGTGGCAGTTTATGATTGGTACCGGGAAATTGTACGGTCTTGAAATCAACTCCTACATCGACGAGCGAAACGATCCGATCAAATCATCAGATGCTGCTGCCAGGTACCTGCGGGATCTATATGCCATATACGGTGACTGGCATATTGTGATAGCGGCTTACAACTGCGGTCCGGGCAACATCAACAAGGCAGTCAGACGTAATGGCGGAAAACAAAAATATTGGGACATCTACTATTCCCTCCCACGGGAAACCAGAGGCTATATTCCGGTGTTCATTGCTGCCAATTATGTCATGCATTATGGCAAGGAGCACATGCTGAAGGCCGCCGAACCGACTTTTAAAACGGTAACTGACACCATCGAAATTCATAATTATCTTAATTTTGAACAACTCTCGGCCGTGATGAATATCTCTGTAGATGAACTCAGGCAACTGAACCCTCAATACAGGCGTGACATCGTTCCGGCCAGGCCCGACAAGCCTTATATCTTAAAATTGCCTGCCGAAGCCATATCTGCATTTATCGACAACGAAAATCAGATTTTTGCCTACAACCGCGATAAATATTTTCCTAACAACATGCTGGTTCCACTCAAAGGACGCAGAGGCGCCAAGGGGTCCGGTGAAGGGGTGAGAGAAGTTACACACCTGGTGAAATCAGGTGAAAACCTGAGTTCTGTGGCTGCCAAGTATCGGGTATCCGTTGCTGAATTGAGAGACTGGAATGATATAAGTCGCAAGAGAAACATTCATTCCGGACAACGTCTTACCATTTACGTAGCCGTAAAGTCGCCTAAGAACAAAGTGGCTGTGATTGAAAAACCAAAGTCGGAGCTGCCGAAACAGGTAAACAATAGTAAGGAGACCAAATCCGATCAAAATAGTAAACAATCTGCTCTTGTAGCACAGAATGGAACAGAAACGGCAGCTTCCGACGATTTTATCCTTTATACGGTTCAGAGCGGAGACAGCCTTTTTACTATTGCCAAAAAATTTCCCGGAATCACTGACGCTGATTTAATTGCCTACAACAACATTCGAAATGTAAAGGGGCTGGTGCCTGGACAACAACTTAAAATTCCCAAAAAGGCATAGCACTAAAAGAGTTGGCTGATAGGTCGGTTGGTCCGAAGTTCAGGACTCAAATGGTGAAGAATGGCAGGTTAAACGTGGTTTGATGACAGAATTGGGTCCAGCCGGCTCTCCATGTGAGATGATGTTTACTCAGGTTTCCCCTTGAAAACATGGTTCAATGATACACTGTCCACAATATAGCGGGTATCGCCCTGCCAGGGCAAAGTACCGTTACGCTCGGAATAGTGTACCACAACGCTTTCCCCCTGTAGTTTCTCCATATTTCGAGCCACTGATGTTTCCGTTACTGAAAAGTAAAACTTCTCTGATGCAATGGCCATATTGGCGGTAGACTGTACACTGCTTAATATTAATTCACCTTCGTAAGTCTTGAAAATCGTTCCTCTGCTTGAGAATTTTTGAAGCAAACCGGCGCGGTATCCTTCACTGTAGGTAAAGAAATATTTCCAGTAGAAAAAGATTCCAATGAGGACAATAACAATGTACAATGTGCGTTTCAGATATTTTCTCATGGTCAGGATTTTTTGTTGATTCTTTCATCCAAATTTAGTGCAAATTCTATATAACTTTTAAAATATCCGCATAAAAAATTGAAGCTGAACACAAACGCAAAAAATTTCCAGACAAGTAGCCTTTAAAGTTCACTGGTTCTATTGCCATTTCAGCGGAAAAAACGAATTTTACAACCAATATATATAACAAAAAAATGAGCGAAGACAAGCAAATAATATTTTCGATGTACAAGGTGAGTAAAACATACCCGCCTCAAAAACAAGTCATTAAGGACATTTCCCTCTCCTTCTACCTGGGTGCCAAGATTGGAATCATTGGGTTGAATGGTTCAGGTAAATCGACGCTTCTGAAGATAATCGCAGGTATAGAGAAAGATTTCAATGGGGAACTCGCCTTTTCACCCGGGTACACTGTCGGGCATCTGTCGCAGGATCCTCTGCTGGATCCCAACAAAACAGTCATGGGAATCGTCCAGGAGGGTGCGCAGGAGATCGTCGATCTTCTGGCTGATTTTGAAAATATCAACATGCAGTTTGGGCTGCCGGAAGTGTATGAAGATCCGGACAAAATGGACAAGTTGATGGACCGTCAGGCAAAATTGCAGGAGCGGATCGATGCCACCGATGCCTGGAATCTTGACAATAAGCTTGAAAGGGCAATGGATGCCCTTCGCTGTCCGGACGGAGACACTCCGGTGTCAGTTCTTTCCGGAGGGGAACGCCGAAGGGTTGCGCTCTGTCGGTTGCTGTTGAAACAGCCAGATATTTTGCTTCTTGATGAGCCCACCAACCACCTGGATGCTGAATCGATCGACTGGCTCGAACAACATCTTCAACAATATCCCGGTACCGTCATCTGCATTACCCATGACCGCTATTTCCTTGACAATGTAGCTGGCTGGATCCTTGAACTGGATAGGGGAGAAGGAATCCCATGGAAAGGAAATTATTCAAGTTGGCTTGAGCAGAAACAGAAGCGACTGGAAATGGAGGAGAAAGGGGTTTCCAAACGACGCAAGACCCTTGAGCGGGAGCTTGAGTGGGTCAGAATGAGTCCGAAGGCCCGTCAGGCTAAGTCCAAAGCCAGGCTCGGGGCTTATGAGAAACTGCTCAACGAAGACGTCAGACAGAAAGAGGATAAATTGGAGTTGTTTATTCCCAATGGACCTCGTCTTGGAGACAAAGTGATTCTTGCAGAGAATGTATCCAAAGGTTATGGCGAGCGCCTGCTTTTTGAAAACCTGAATTTCACCCTTCCACCCAACGGAATTGTAGGCGTCATTGGTCCCAACGGAGCAGGTAAAACGACTCTTTTCAGAATGATTATGGGAATGGAGCATTCTGATTCAGGGACCTTCACGGTAGGTGAAACGGTGAAAATTGGTTATGCCGACCAGTCCCACTCAGAGATAGACCCGGATAAAACTGTTTACCAGGTTCTGTCGGGTGGAACAGATGAAGTTATGGTAGCTGGAAAAATGGTCAATGCCAGGGCTTTTGTATCCAAATTCAACTTCAGCGGATCTGACCAGGAGAAAAAGTGCGGTGTTTTATCTGGGGGAGAAAGAAACAGGCTCCACTTGGCTCTTACGCTAAAATCAGGGGCCAATGTCTTGTTACTGGATGAACCGACCAATGATATAGATGTAAATACACTGCGTGCTTTGGAAGAGGGTTTGGACAGTTTTGCCGGATGTTGCGTGGTTATCTCGCACGACCGATGGTTTTTAGACCGAATCGCTACGCATATTCTCGCTTTTGAAGGCGATTCGCAGATCTATTTCTTCGAGGGAAGTTATTCAGAATATGAGGAGAACAAGAAAAAACGACTTGGAGATGCAACACCACACAGGATCAGGTACAAAAAACTGGTATAATGTTGATTAAACGGGTAAATATGAGTCTTGTTTATACTCAGAAAAAATTAAATATTATTCACAAATAATTAATAATATATTTACATTTAGTAATAAAATATTCACTATATTTGTAGTGTTAATAGTTATTAGTAGTAGTTAGTTGATTTGGATTCGTAAGAGGTTGCCACCCCGGCAGCCTCTTTTCGTTTTATATAAACCCAGATATCACAAAGAAGCTACCATCTCTCTGATAATCAAACTCATCTTTGGTTCTGCTGATGCAGCCACCTTCTGAACTTCCTCGTGGGAAATTTCAACAATCTCCCCGGGAACACCGCTGTCGGTGATGATGGAGATTCCAAAAACAGCCATATCCATGTGCCGGGCTACTATAACCTCAGGGACGGTTGACATACCAATGGCATCGCCTCCGAGTATTCTGAACATTTTGTATTCTGCAGGAGTTTCGAAGGTCGGGCCTGCTACGCCTACATAGACACCTTCTTTCAATGCAATTTCATTCTGTCGGGCTATCTCCAAGGCCTTATGACGCAAAGCAAGATTGTAAGGCTGGCTCATATCCGGGAAACGTGGCCCTAGTTCTTTTATATTGGGTCCCATTAACGGGTTATCTCCGAACATATTGATGTGATCTGTGATCATCATGACATCACCGACCTTGAATCCGGGATTTAATCCGCCGCTCGCATTGGAAACAAACAAAGTTTTTATCCCCAGCGATTTCATGACCCTAACGGGGAAAGTGACCTCTTTTAAATTGTAACCCTCATAATGATGGAATCGTCCCTGCATAGCGATTACCTTCTTCCCGCCAAGTGTCCCAAAGATCAATTGTCCTTTGTGCCCCTCAACGGTTGAGACCGGGAAGTTTGGGATTTCGGAATAGGGAATGGCGTGTTCTATTTCGATTTCTTTGACCAAACCGCCCAAACCGGTACCAAGAATGATGGCTATATCCGTCTTAAATTTTGTTCTTTCGAGTATGTAATTCGAAGTTGCTTTTATTTTCTCCAACATATTTCAATATTTTTTTGTCAAAATCGTTCTCTGTTTGGTTGATGAACCTTATTTCAATAGGGATGTAATACAAGTTTGAGGCAACCGATTCTGGGAGATTGTCCAATTCCAGGATACGGAAAGTATCTTTCTCTGTGGTAACTATGATTTTTTTCACGGCTGTCATGGCTTCATACTGTCCGGCAACGCGTTCCATGTCCTTCAGGGTGAAAGGATGATGGTCCGGAAATTCCGATGATACAACCGATTTGGTTGTTTTCAATAATTTTTCTTTCAGGGATTGTGGATTGGCGATACCCGTCAAAAGAAGAACGCCTGTTTCTCCATCCAGAACAGGTTTCTGTTCCATCACTTTCTCTGGGAAAAGAGGCAATAACTCGCCGTATTTGATGCGTGAGAAAAACAGATCCTGGTAAGGCCATATATGCAAGTCCTTGGTAATGATCCGTTCATCAATGGGTTTGATTTCGCGGGGGCATTTGGTGACAATGATGATATTGGCTCGATCCCTGTTGGATGCGGGTTCACGCAGTCGTCCCAAAGGAAGAAGGTCATCCTCTGTGATCATACGAGAGAAATCGATAAGGAGAATATTGATGGAAGGGGTCACATAACGGTGCTGGAAGGCATCATCCAGAATAATCACGTCTGGTCGTTTCTCTGATATTTCAAGTATTTTTTCAATTCCCCGGACCCTTTTTTCATCTACGGCGACCATTACCCCTGGGAACTTCATTTTTATCTGGAGGGGTTCATCACCAACCTGTCGGATGGTAGAATTGGTTTCAACAACTAAGAAGCCACTGCTTTTACGCTTGTATCCGCGACTAAGCACTGCAATATCGAATTTTTTGCTCAGTAGTTGTATAAGATGTTCTGTATGAGGGGTTTTACCAGTCCCACCTACCGTGATGTTTCCAATCGAAATAACCGGAACTTCAAATTCCCTGCCACGTAGAATATTCAGATTGAAAAGCATGTTGCGGAAATTTACCACCATTCCGTAACACAGAGAGAAGAGATAGAGTACTAATTTCTTCAAGATTGTCAATTAATTTCAAGATTAAATGGCATTCGGGTGTAGATCCCTTTTGCATTGGCCTCTCTCGATAGATTTTTCCAATAGTCGAAGGATTGCCCCATGACCGACTCCATCATCCGGGTTTGCATCCTGACAGAAAAATTTTTCAATAGTTCGGCAAAAGGATCCTTTTGCTTGGGCAACTCCTTGATCTTGTATTCTGTAATTCCGGCTTTATCTGCCGCAATCTTCAGGGCCTCTTTCAATCCTCCGAAATCATCGATCAGATGATTGGTCTTTGCATTTACGCCACTCCATACCCTGCCTTGTCCGATTGAATCAACTCTGGCCGTGGTCATTTTTCTTCCGTCGGCAACATGGGATAAAAATATACCGTAGGTGCTTTCCACATAACTTTGCATCAGGTTGGTCTCAAATGGAGTCATTTTGCGGGTGATAGAAGGCATATCCGCATGTTCGTTCGTCATAACATTATCGAAGGTGATCCCGATTTTGTTGCTCAGAAGATCCCCGAAATTTGGAATAGTCCCAAATACGCCAATGGATCCGGTGATGGTCGTTGGGCTGGCAATAATGACAGCAGCCGGTGATGAGATATAATATCCCCCGGAAGCGGCATAGTCGCCCATCGAAACGATCACAGGCTTCACCTCCTGTGCGAGTTTTACCTCCCTCCAAATGACTTCAGATCCGAAAGCGGAGCCTCCCGGAGAGTTTACCCTTAACACGATGGCTTTAACGGTAGAATCAATGCGTGCTTCGCGGATTCCCTGTGAAACATCCTTGGAGTTGATATCGTGAGAACTGTTCCCCGATCCGGTATCAATTTCTCCCTCAGCATAGACAATGGCGATTCTATCCTTGATAAGTCCTTTCCCTTTTGGGTCAGAAGGAATCTTGTCATATTCAGACACGGTTACTATCGGAATTTCCGCATTTGCTTTCAATCCGGCAAGCGTCCTCAGATCTGATAAAACCTGGTCCCTGTACTTCAGTCGATCGAAAAAATGGCTCTTCTGAGCGGTTTCTGCCGTTCTGAAAGTCATCACCGAATTGGCGAACTCATTCAGGTTGTCGACAGAAATTTTTCTGCTTTCAGAAATCCCTTTTAAAATGTGGTTCCAAATAGTGGCAAGGTACATGGTTGTCTGTTCTTTGCTTGCCTGGCTCATCTTGTCATACAAATATGGTTCTACGGCAGATTTGAATTTGTTGTCTTTCCCCCTGACCACCTGCATCTCAATTCCAAATTTATCCAATGCCTTTTTGAAGAAGGTATGTTCGGCATTTAGTCCCCTGAAATCGAACATTCCAACAGGGTTCAAAATTAAACTGTCAGCTACTGAAGCCAGATAATAGGCTTTCTGAGATATGGCATCAGAATAGGCATAAACAAATTTGCCACTTGTCTTGAAGTCGATCAGGGCATTGCGGATCTCCTCGGTCGTGGCATATCCTGCGCTGATTTCAGACAACTCGAGGTAAATGCCCTTGATTTTGTCATCGGTTTTAGCCTGACGGATCACATGAAAGATTTGGTTTAATCCAGTGGTACTGGATTTCTCCATCCCTGGGAATTCGATGTCCTCAAACGGATTGTTGGATTTTCTTTCCACAATCCGGTTGTCTAATTTCAATATCAGCAAGGAATGATCTTTGACTGTTATGGATTGGTCACCCATGCTGGCCAGAGAAGAAAACAGGCCTGCAATCAAGAAAATGAAAATCAGTGTCGCAACTATAATAGCAGCAAGCGAGGCAAAAAAAGCTTTCCAGAAAAATTTCATTGCAATTAATTTATTAATGTGGTCCTATAAATTCTGGGGCAAAGTTCAATTTATTCGTCCCGGAAAAATTTACAAAGACCTGTTTCGCAACCGGATTAAATAAAAGTATAACTTTATCGATCGTACTTTTCCGCTAAAATATACAGTAAAAAGGCCAAAGCCTTTCAGTACATTTTAACCTTTGACAACTCAACCACAGGACTCATGCTGATGGGCAACGATCAATTAATTAAGTAGTCTCCATAAAACCAAGATCATTACAAAGATACGTACTATGTCGTTAGTTTATCTCATTTTAGGCGGAAATCAGGGAAATAGGACTGAAATATTTTGCAAGGCAATCGATTTGGTTTCCAGTGACATCGGTCAAATAGTTGCCAAGTCGGCTTTGTATGAAAGTGAATCGTGGGGCTTTCAGTCAGATCTATTTATTAATCAAGCTGTTATAGTCAATACAAATTTGCGGCCGGCGCTGGTATTGGCCCAGACCCAGCATATTGAGACATCATTGGGACGAAGCAGAAAATCGGCGGGCTATGAATCCCGCACCATGGATATCGACTTGCTTTATTATGATGAGATGGTTGTGCAGGAACAGGGTTTAACGATTCCTCATCCAAGGATAGCGGAAAGAATGTTTGTTCTTGTGCCTATGGCGGAGATAGCACCCCATTTTAAGGATCCCATCACCGGGGATACCATTTCAGAGATGCTGCGAAATTGCTTGGATTTATCGAAAGTTTGGCTGCTCGGTTCCCAATAGTAAGAATCAAAAATGGGAGTGAGGAACAATCTCCTTCGAGTCGATTTTGGATCCATAGGCCAAATCGCCTGCATCGCCAAGACCGGGAACGATATAGGCATTTGGGGTCATTTCCGGGTCGATGGCTCCAGCCCAGATAGTTACCTGATCGTTTGGCAGCTTATTCAGGATATAGTCAATCCCCTGTCTGCTGGCAATCAAACAAACCAGATGGATGTGCCTTGGTTCTCCCTTTTCAAGTAAGGCATGGTAACCAACCTCCATCGATGATCCGGTAGCCAGCATAGGATCTGATAAAATAACCACTTTACCATCCAGCAAAGGAGAAGCAATATATTGAAAATCAATGTGAAAATCGCCATTTGGATCATATTTGCGGTAGGCAGAAATGAAACAATTTTCGGCATGGTCAAAACAGTTAAGCAAACCCTGGTGCAGCGGCAAACCAGCTCTCAGAATGGTCGCGAGCACTGGTTGTTGTTCGAGAACTTTCATCTTTGCTACACCCAGTGAGGTAGTCACTTCCTTGTATTTGTAGGGGAGTTCCTTGCTGATTTCGTAGGCAAATATTTCACCTATGCGTTCCAGATTTTTTCTGAACCGCAGCGGATCTTTTTGAATGACTTCGTCCCGTATTTCAGAGAGGTATTGGTTGAACAGAGAGTTAGTGTCGCCGAGTACGTGTACCATCAGAGATTTTTGGTAAAAATAAAAAAAATATCATTTCGATGATTACAGCAATCCTTCATCGGCAAAACTAAAGTAGCCCGATTGAGTTACGATCAGGTGATCTATTACCGGAATTTCCATCAGTGCAGCCGCCTCTTTCAATTGGCGGGTGATCTTCTTGTCTGCATCACTCGGTTCGAGGTTGCCAGATGGGTGGTTGTGGCAAAAAATTAGTGAAGTGGCGTGCTTTTCGAGCGCATATTTCAAAACGAGCCGCACGTCAATGACGGTTCCGGTCATTCCGCCCTGGCTCAGTTTCTGTTTGTCAATTATCTTGTTTTGGCGGTTGAGGTAAAGCACCCAGAACTCCTCGTAGGAAAGATCGCCTAATTCCGGACGGAGATAATTGGCGGCATCCTTGCTTCCACGGATCTGCCCATTGTCCAGGGCTTCCGACTGGTTTCGCCGTCTTCCCAACTCCATGGCTGCAATCAGGGTGACAGCCTTTGCCTCGCCAATTCCCCTGAACCGCTTCAATTCATCGCAATTCAGTTTGCCAAGTTCGTGCAGGTTGTTGTGAATGGAGTCCATGATTCGTCTCGATAATTCAACAGCCGATTCCCGGCTATTCCCGCTTGATATCAGTATGGCGATCAGTTCTCCGTCGGTTAGTGCAGAGAGACCTCTGCTAATAAGTTTTTCCCTGGGCCGGTCTTCCACGGCCCAGGCTTTGATTCCAGGTTTGTTATATTGGTTCATTTGGATGTAAGTTTTTTTTTGGCCAAATGGTGTCGAAAATCTGCGAAGCAAATACCCATTAAATCATTTTCGTTTGATTTGAGAATTCTATCATGGGAATTCCATGAATCAGAAAGCAACCAGAAAATTTTTAAGTAAATCCTATTACCCTAAGTTACAATAATTTTCTGAGAAAAAAGAATTGTATGGCACAAAAAAGGGCACCCA
>Ga0118677_10015393_pt1 | contig 10635 bp, 10 predicted proteins | sample AliMusrvi5mmetaG_FD_86154 | JGI IMG/M metagenome (GOLD analysis project Ga0118677, IMG submission 86154)
GGCTTCGTGCTCCGTGCCGTTGGGGGAAGGGTCTACGGGGCGCGCGACGAAGAGGTAGTTATGCTCGTCCAGGATTCCCGGCGAGGAAAAGAAGAGGCCCAGGGGGATCAATTCGCCGCCAGGGGCGAGTTCGTAGCCGCTCTCCTCGCGGAGTTCGCGCAAGGCGGTCTGGCGGATCACTGCGTCGCTTGGTTCGCCGAGTTCGTCGATTTGCCCGGCGGGAAATTCCCAGATGGCGGCGCGGACGGGGATGCGTTCCTGCCGGATGAGGAGGAGGTTGCCATCTGCGGTGATCGGCGCGACGACACACGCGCCTTTGCGGTGGAGGATAGTCCACGGGGCTCCCTCGGGGCGCATCGGCGTGCGGACTTTAACAAGATGAACCTCGGCGAACGGGTTTGCGAAGGCGGTGGTGTCGGAAAGCGTTTCCCAGCCGGGGGAGTTGAGGTTGAAGTGATGGAAGGGCATGGGCGGTGAGATTGCTAATTGCTAAGGGTCAATTGCTAATTGGAAAGTTGGGCTCGCTGCGCTCGCAATAGGCGGCAGTGCAACTGCCGGGAAAAGTGCGTTCCCAAGTGCAACTTGGGAACGAGGGCATCTCAGAATGCCAGCGAAAACTGAACCGCACGCCCATCGTATACCAAAAGGCACAGGCTAAGAATATCCCGTCCAAGAAGCCCATCGATTGACTGGGCGGAAAAATCGACAGCACTTACAGGCACGTTTCCCAAAAATCGGCTGTTGTCTTGGTGATAGAGCAAGAGTGCCACGTCATATTGAAACATCACGTGGGGATTGCCACCCGTTGAAGGCGTGTGGGCTGCAATCGAACCGGTTGGTTCCAATTTTAGCGGGCGTAGAATTGTCTCATCAATACATGTATGACTGGCACCAGTATCAATCAACATGCGGGCAACCACCGCATCAGGAACCTGTTTGCCTTCTGCTGTAAGTGCCGTGGCACGCGGCTGGGATACACCAACCATCACCTCAACGATTGGGCCACTTTGTCCGAAGGGAAGGGTTATGTGTGGCACGGGAGCATCAAGTCGCGAGTGAAAAAGTTGATAGGTTCAATCGCTTGAATTTTCTTCACCAGAAACGGCCCCAGCCCGCATTTCGTGTAACCCGCCTGCAAGGCGTCTTCATAGGTGGAAAATAAACCCTCAATCTTCGTGCCACAAATGAGCACGAACTTCCCCTCCTCACTCAGAAGGTTCGGCAGGTTCCTCTGGTAAGTTTCGATCTCTTTTTGAAGCGGTTCTTTCATAAAGTTGGGTGTGGGCTAATACCCCCCTTCTTTCTATTCGTAATTCATCTCGCCCTAAGTTTCAAAGCTTTTTGTCCCATGTGGAACAATATTTCCTGCGTATTGGCACCCCAACACCGCCTTCCACCTCTCCAACTGCCCCAACACATTCGTTGTCGCCGGTGCGCCGGGGTTAGTCCTGGCGTCGATGGAACGCCTCACGTTGAGTATCTCAAACACGTCACTCTCGAACGCGGGCGAGAGGGACTTGTATTCTGCCAACGTCAGGTCGGCGAGCCCCACCCCACGCTCCACACACAGCGCGACGGTTTTGCCGACGATCTCATGCGATTTACGGAAGGGGATTCCGTGTAATACCAGGTAGTCGGCGACGTCCGTGGCGAGCAGGTTCCAGTCGGCGACGGCTGCCGCGCACGGCTCGGGGTTGACCTGGATTTCCCGCAGCATGGCGGCGTAGATTTGCAGCGAGGCTTTGACGGTATCCACGGAGTCGAATACCGGCTCTTTGTCCTCCTGCATGTCCCGATTGTAGGTCATCGGGAGGCCTTTGAGCGTGGTGAGGAGCGCGGTGAGGTTGCCGACGAGCCGCCCGGTTTTGCCGCGCGTGAGTTCGCACACGTCCGGGTTTTTCTTTTGCGGCATGAGGCTGGAGCCGGTGGTGTAGGCGTCGGAGATGGTGACGAACTTGAACTCGGCGCTGGCCCAGAGGATGAGGTCTTCGCTCAGGCGCGAGAGATGGATGCCGATGAGCGCAAGCGCAGAGAGCAGCTCCACGGCGAAGTCGCGGTCGCTCACGGCGTCCATGCTGTTCTGCGTGAGCGCCGGGAAATGGAGCAGGCGGGCGACCAGCTCGCGGTCGAGATTGATGGTGGACCCGGCGATGGCGCCCGAGCCGAGCGGCAGGACGTTGAGCCGCTTGCGGGCGTCGGCCACGCGACCCGCGTCGCGCGCGAACATCTCCACGTAGGCGAGCAGATGGTGGGCGAGCAGGACGGGCTGGGCGCGTTGCAGGTGGGTGTAGCCGGGGATCACCACGTCGAGGTTGCGTTCGCCGAGATACACGAGGCTCTTTTGCACTTCGGCGAGCAACTGGCAGATCGCCTCCGCCTCGTCGCGCAGGTAGAGCCGGATGTCGAGGGCCACCTGGTCGTTGCGACTGCGGGCGGTGTGCAGCTTCGCGCCGGGATCACCGATGCGCCGGGTCAGCTCGGCCTCGATGTTCATGTGAACGTCCTCGAACTCCTGCTTCCACGCAAATTTGCCCGCGTCGATCTCGTCGCGAATGGCGAGCAACCCGGCGCGGATCGCCTCCAACTCCTCTGCATTGATCAGCCCCGAGGCCTGTAGCGCCGTGGCGTGGGCGACGGACCCGGCGATGTCGTGCCGGTAGAGTCGCCAGTCAAAGGAGATCGATTCGCTGAAGTCTTTGAGCAGTTGCGCGGTGTCAGTTTTAAAGCGGCCTTTCCACATGGGGAAGGATCATGCCAGAGTGCGCGGGAGAAGAGAATGGGAAAAATGGGACGGATGGGGCAAATGCAGGGAAGCCATCAGACCCATCAGTCCCATCAGACCCATCAGACCCATCAGACCCATCAGTCCCATCAGTCCCATCAGTCCCATTCCGCCTTACCCGTAGATGATGAGCTGAATGTCCTCCGGCAGACCCGCCGCCACCTGGGCGATAACATTGCCCTTGAGGATTTTGGTCATGCTCATGCGGTGGGAGGAGCCGAGCATGAGGTAGTCGATGCCTAGAGTCGCGGCGAGGTCGAGAATGATACCCGCCGGGTTGTCGCTGACGGCGTAGATGGGCATCACGTCCACGCAGCGGTCGGCGCCTGCCTTCATCACCAGCGACATGATGGCGGCAGCCTGCGGGTCGTCCTGCCATTTGGGGCGGCCGCGCCCGGTGGTCGCGGGACCTTGGGGGATGAAGACGGCGAGTTCCTTGACGTAGATGACGCAGAGGGTGGCCTTGCGGAGTTGCGCCTCGTCGAGCGCGTATTGGAGCACCGGGGTGACGCCCCGAGCGGCAACCATGATTTTCTGGCCTTCGGCGAGGCGGGGGCGCAGCTTTGCGATGGACTCCGGGGTGACGATGTCAGCGAGTTCGCGGCTGACGGTGACGCTGGTGAGCCCGGCGCGTTTCTGGGCGTAGGTGCGCAGGGCGAAGCCGAGGCCGAGCACGCACAGGACGAAGAAGAGGGCGTCCGGTTTGGTGCGCGCGAGGGTGATTTCTACTGCGAAAAGGATGAGGAAGGTGAAGGCGAAAAGAACCCGGTCATACCAGGTGAAACCGATGACGCGGTTGGTGGCGCAGGAGCCGAGGTTGACGGTGATGGCACCCACAACGCCGATGGCGTAGAGGCCGGCCAGCGCGGCGAAATCCGAGGCGGTCAACAGAACGGCAATCGGCAGGCCCACAGAGATCAACACCGGAGCCAGCGGGACTCCGTGCCGGTTGAGCTTGGTGAAGGCGATGGGCATTTCGCCATCGCGGGCCATCATGAACATGAGGCCGACCATGGCGACGATGGCGGTGTTGGCTGCGCTCAGAAGCAGGAGGGCCATCAGGATGCCGACCACCCATCCGAAAACCGTTCCAAACCAGGGGGCGACGGTTGCGGTCCCGAATTGCTCGGCCATGAAGCGCAGGATATCCTCGTTGCGCTTGTCCATGATGGCCAGCCAGCTTGCCTTGTCGTGCAGGCCGAGGTTGGTTCCCAGCACGGAAGGGAGTGAAAGCATGGCCCAGCCGAGGAGGGCGGTGGCGAAGACGACTTCAAAGGCGATGGGCCAGATGGCGCGGGCGGATTCGCGGTGCACCTTCGGGTGTTCGTTGGTGGAGCCGGGATCGAGCTTCATGACGCCGGTCATGTTGGCGATAGCTTCCACGCCGCTGAGCGCGAGGATGACGCCCACGAACTGCACCCATACCTTGCTGGCGCTCTGGTGGGGAGGTTCGACGTATTGGAGGGTCAGGTGGGGGATGCTGATGCCGATGAGCACCAGCACGATGATGATGACCGGGACCGAGAGCAGCACGGCGAGGCTGCCGCTGTGCTTGGGGCCATACCAGTTGAGCCAGCCCATGAAGAGGAGGACGCCGATGGTGGCGAAAACGATGTGTTCCTTGAGGAAAGCGATGGCGGGGTAATGTTCCGCCCCGGCGGTCAGATAGCTCAGGCCCGCCCAGCCGCTGAGCGCGGCGGTGACGGTGAGGTCGGCAATGAGCAGCAGCGCGCCGATGACCGCCAGCGAGCGCCCGTGGGAGCGCGCGGCGGAATAAACACCGCCGCCGTCGGGGAAATAGCGGCAGATGACGGCGTAGTTGGCCGCCACCAAGCCGGTCAGCACGCAGACGGCAAGGATGAGCCAAAGCGAGGAGAAACCTGCGGCCAAAAAGGCGAGGCCGGTGACATAGGCTTTGCTGGTGCCCCAGTCCCCGTAGAGAAGGGCTGCGGCGCGTTTCCAATCGACGTTTCTAGGGCGATGCCCTTCGAGGCTGATTTCCACTGGCGGTTTTGTTATTTGGATTCCGCGCGGCTATTTTGCCACAGGGAATGTTGCTTTTAGGGCAACAGCACGCCGGGGTCAACCCGTATCAACTAGGCGCAGACCAGCAAATGGATTTCCTCGGGCAGGAGCAGGGCGACCTGGCGAACCATGTTACCGCGCAGGATGTTGAGGAGCGTGTTGCGTTGCGGGGCCCCCAGGAGCAACCGGGACGTGCCCACCGTGGCGGCGATGTCCACAATGGTATCCGCAGGCGATTCACTCACGGCGTAACAAGGCAGCACCGTGTGACCATCCGCTTTCTCGCTGGCGTAGGCAAAGATTTCACGCGCCTCCGGGTCGTCCATCCATTTGCGCTTGCGGTCAGCGGCGGTGATGATCGGCTGTTCGCGGATGAAGAGCAAATAAAGAGGCCGGTTGCTTTCGCGCGCTTCCTCGATGGCGAAATCGAGCGTTTTGCCGATGCCGCGAACAGCGCACATCATTGGTGAGCCGGAGGCGGCTCCGGTGTTCACGTTAAAGAAAGCCGGCTCGGGGCGGGAGGTGGTGGCGGAACCGGCAGCAGCCAGAGCGGGGACAGGCAGGGCGGCTTTGCGGCGCTCGGCACGCTCGCGGGCGAGGCCGCGCATGATCAGGCCAAAGGCGAGGATGGTGACGGCGAAGATGCGGGCGTTGGGCTTATCCACAAAAAGGGAAATCTCAATGGCCAGCATGATGAGAAACGTGCAGAACATCAGGATGCGCTCCCACCGCGCAAGACCGAGTTGGCGATCCGTGGAACTCGCACCCAGGTTCGTGGCGATGGCTCCCACGACACCCACGGCGTAAAGGTCTGCCAGCGCGGCCACATCTTTCATGGCGAAGACCAGCGCGGCGGGCACCACGGTGGCCGCGATGACGCCCAGGTTGGGAACGCCGAATTTATTGAGCTTCTGGAAGACCGAGGGAAGCTCCTCGTCCCGAGACATCAGGAAGGAAATGGCCACGAGATCGACAATGGCCGTGTTCACCGCCGAGAGCAGCAGGAACCCGAAAACGAGACTCACGGCCACCCCCGCGAGATGCCCGGCGTTAACGCCGAGCGGTCCGCCCACAAAGGTCTCCGCCATGTAGCGCAGCATGGAGTCGCGCACCTCCTCGCCACCGGGCGAAAACACCTGGCCCTCAGCAATGCGCAGCCCCTTGAGGGCTTGCATCCCCAAGCCAAAGAGCGCGGTAAAGATGCACACTTCCAACATCACCACGATGAGCGCCTTGTTGGAGGTCTTGGTCACCATCGGCTTTTCATCGGTACTGCCGGGATTGAGTTTCATGACCCCCGTGGCGTTGGCGATGGCCTCCACCCCCGAGAGTGCCAGCACAATGGCGACAAAGCCGTTCCAATTGGGAAAGAACCCGCCATGCATCGGTTGCATGTTGTGAACGGCGTCGTTCAAGTGCGGCACTGTGAACACCGCCAGCAAACCGACGACGATCCACGCAGGCGCTGAGACAATAAAGGCCAGGCTCCCGGTGTGCTTGGGGCCGAAGAAATTCAGTCCGCCGATGAAAAGGATGGCGATCCCGGCGAAAACCGACGCATGTGGGAGCCGGAGATATTCAAATGCGGAGAGCGCGCTCAATGCGGCGGTGACGATGTAGTCGGCGATCAAGAGAAACGCGCCGACGATGGAAATCACCTCCGAACGGTGCCGCACGCTGGCATAGACGCCGCCGCCGCAGGGGTAGTGCTTGCAGATGGCCAGGTAGTTGATGCCCACCAGCGCAGTAAGCACGCACATGGCGGCGATCATCCAGAACGAGCTGTAGCCGCCCACGGCGAACGCCAACCCCACGACATAGGCTTTGCTGGTTCCCCAGTCCCCGTAAAGAATGGCGGCGGCGCGTTTCCAGTCCACATTACGTGGACGCTTGGTATCGGTTGCGATCATGATTCGAATTTTTTTGCCACCTATGCGGAAGGCGGACGGCTCCGGCAAGAGAAGGGGGAGCCGCTCGAATCATCTTGGAATCCGGACAGGCGTCCCTTGCATTGTTTAATGAAAAGCTGACGAGGTTAGCTGTCGGGCTAGGACCATTAAATATCCCCGGTGCCAAAACACCGTGCGCCCCGATTTGCGGTGCCTTTTGATTTCGCAAAAAACTTGCCGCAAGAGTGGTTCCCCCGCTGGCCCGAACAGGTCCGAGCCATTAAGCACTGCAAAGAACTGGAGGATGAGTTAACAAACCGCCTCCAAAAAGGCAAGACGCCTTTTTTGACGGGAGCCCTTCCAGGGCGTGATACCAACTTTCATCAATAGACGGACTCTTGAGCGCCAAAGGGGCGACCGCATAACAGCCGGCAACGCCCCAAGGAATCGGCCAGCAGATTGCTTCAGATCGCCCCGAGCAACTTCGGTTTTCGGGTTCAAAGCAGTGGGTGGGTCTGCTGAAAATAGCCCAGCCATTTATGGCTGGGGGATTCCGCATCAAGGCAAAGAGTTGGTCCCGGAACTTGCCGGGATTCTTGAGTTGGCGGCGACACATGGAAAACCGGGTCAAAAGAAGCAATCCATAAAGTGAGCGGAGGCGCATCGCGACACGGAGATCGCAATTCCTCCCCCCCCGGCTTCCGGAGTATGATTGACAACCCGGCATCCCTTCTCTAAACCAGCAACATCCGCCGCTTTTGGAGACTTCAGGTGACGCCCCCAGAATTTCCGGATGCATCCCAAAACCAAGAAAAAGGAAACAAACTTATGCGTCGCATCATCATCAGCGCCCTCTTATTGATAGCCACAAATCTGGCGGCATTTTGCGCGGAATCTCCCTTTAAGGCCAGCGTGGGAGGGCAAACCATCCTCATTCCGGCTCCGTCGAATTACGTCGAAGTCGGTCTTGAGAAGCGCCAGATTTTTCCATCTGACATTCCCAACCGCCTCTTAGCCTGGTTTGCCCTGCCTCAGGAACTGAAAACGCTCGGAACGAGCAAGAACGAAGGTCTCACGCGCCACATGCAGGTGCAGGTTTCCAAAAAGATCGAAGACCAAAACCTTGGGCCGTCGGATTTTAATGAAATCGCCACAATGCTCACCAAGCAGCAGGACGAAATCTTCGCCTCCGCAACCGATGAGGTGAACAATATCCTCAAGAAAATGACCTCGGGGACGGGAATCTCGGACTTGAAGCTCTCGCAGCCGAAATCCCTGGGCTCCTTTTACAAATCAGAAAACGTTGCCAGCTTTTTGATGTTGATGTCCATGGAAGTAGCCACCAAACAGGGCAAGAGAACAGAAAAAGTGGTCTGCGCGACGAATTTGATGCGCGTAAAGGACCGGCTTTTGTTCGTCTACGTCTATTGCAATGCCGAGGAAAAAAACTCCCTCGACTGGGTTAAAGACGTTTCCAAAACCTGGACGCAGGCCATCCTCAACGCGAATCAATAGGGTCCTTCAACCGGCCTGAGGAGGGAACGCCGCTCCTCTAAAATCCACGGGGCAAACGCCCCGAGGCAAAATATCCCTGCGTTTTTTATGGACAAACGGGCCGGATTCGTGTTTGTTCCACCCCTCCCAAGCGCAGAAAGAACGTCGCCGTAGGTCCCTGGGCCGCACCGTTAGGTGGCTGGCCGCACGCGCCAGGGGTAACCCGGTGACACCGAATAGAATCAGGCAGCAGAGAACATCTTCAAAAAGATTTGAGGGCATTACCGCCCTGTCCCGGCTCCTGTTTACCTTGATACCATGCCAGTACGTTTAGGCCGTTTCGAAATGCCAAAAACTCTCGTCAAAGACGAGAGCACAGCCACAGACACTTACGCGCGGTTCGTTGCCGAACCCTTCGAGGCCGGATACGGCCACACCATCGGCAACTCGCTGCGCCGCGTGCTCCTTTCCTCGCTGGAAGGCGCCGCCATCACCACCGTGCGCATCCAAGGCGCGCAACACGAATTTGCCACCCTGCCGGGCGTCGTTGATGATTGCACCGACATCGTGCTCAACCTCAAAAAGGTCAAGTTCAAGAGCGTGGACCATGACACGCGCCGCCTCTCGATCTCCATCAACAAAGAAGGCGCCGTCACCGCCGGGGACATTCAGGAAGTCACAGGCATCGAGGTGCTCAACAAGGACCTCGTCATCTGCACGCTCGACAAGAAGCAGAAATTTGAGGCCGAGCTCGAAGTCAAGGTGGGCCGCGGTTTCGCCACCGGCGACGAAAACAAATACGTGGACATGCCCATCGGCGTGATCCCGATCGACTCCATCTTCTCGCCCGTCACCCGCGTCAAATACGCCGTGGAAGCCACCCGCGTGGGCCAGCGCACAGACTACGACAAGCTCGTGCTTGAAATCTGGACTGACGGCCGCATCAAGCCCGAGGATGCGCTCCTGCAAGCCTCGGCCATCATGCGCCACCACCTCGATCCGTTCGTCAACTACGACGAAAACGCCGTTGAGTTTGACGAGACGCCGAAGGAAGTCAGCCAGGAGAATGCCGCCCTCAAGAAGCTCCTGAACATGAGCGTCAACGAGATCGAACTCTCCGTGCGCGCCGCCAACTGCCTCAACAACGCCAACATCACCACCGTCGGCCAGCTCGCGCAGAAGACCGAGGCGGAGATGCTCAAATACCGCAACTTCGGCAAGAAATCGCTCAACGAGATCAAAGAAAAGCTCACCCAACTTGGCCTCAGCCTCGGGATGAAATTCGACACCAACCTGATCGAAGCTCCCACCGGCGAAGCCTACGCCCGCTAAACACTCCAAAGGGAATTAAGACATGCGCCATCAGAAAAATACCGTCAAACTCGGGCGGACCGCTTCGCATCGGGACGCGCTCCTGGCCAACCAGGTTTGCAGCTTGATTGAACACACCCGAATCACCACCACCCTGGCAAAAGCCAAGGCCGTGCGTCCGCTCGCTGAAAAGCTTGTGACCATCGCCAAAAAGGGAACACTCCACGCCCGCCGTATCGCGCTGGCCTACCTGCACCACAACGAAGCCGCCGTCCGCAAACTTTTCGCGGAAGTCGCTCCTCGTTCGGCTGCACGTAACGGAGGCTACACCCGCATCATCAAGATGGGGCCTCGCCTCAGCGACGCCGCGCCGATGGCCTTCATTGAATGGGTCGACCAGGCCGCTCCGGTGCCCGCCGAAGCCGCTCCCGAGGCGAAAGCCGAGGTAAAGGCCGAAGAGACCAAAGCCTAGGATCAACGCCTAAGCTAGAAAATGTGAAGGGTTCCGGTTCGCCGGAACCCTTTTTTTGTGCCTTGGGAGCACATTCCCCGGCTGGGCTTATAGCGGTTCTCAAAAATTCTTGCGCAAACGTCTGGGGCGGCACAGGCGCGTTGCGCGGCGCTGCTCGCTCGGGCAGTATTCAAAATACAGCCCCTTCGCTCGCGCCTTGCGCACCGACCTGAGGCGCTTCCATCCGTCTTTGCGCAATTCCTTTTGAGAATCGCTCTAAACGGCGCAGGAATTTCCCGAAAATTGCCTATCTTCGTAAGAAAAAAGGGCGAAGGGCGATTTTACCCCTTGCGTTCTGTCTGGAACAAAGCTCTGGGGGAACTTCCTCGCCCAGCTTTCCGGCAAGGCTTTCTTATTTTCACACGAAGCCACGAAGGCACGAAGGGGGAAAAGATCTCTCCTTATTCCCAACGAAGGCTTTGTAACGGCTACCGTTTCCCGGATTTTGCATTTTCCGTGGCCTCTTTGAGGATTGTCCAAAGGTCGATTTCCAAGGCTTCGGAGATTCTTAGAAGCACATCCAGGGTGGGGCTTCGCAACCCTCGCTCTATGAGCGAGATCGTGCTGACATGAATGCCGGAACGCGCCGCCAGCTTATTCATCGACAGGTTGTTGTGAATGCG
>Ga0118677_10015394_pt1 | contig 10635 bp, 8 predicted proteins | sample AliMusrvi5mmetaG_FD_86154 | JGI IMG/M metagenome (GOLD analysis project Ga0118677, IMG submission 86154)
CCTTGCCCGCGCCCACTACCATAACGACAACTGGCTGTGGTTTACGGCATTCGTGGGATTCAACCTGCTCCAGTCGTCGTTTACCAATTTCTGCCCGCTAGAAATCATCCTCAAAAAAATCGGCGTGGGTGGTTGAGCCAAGGTTTGGGACACCTCCAATTTGTGGAAAGACGTCCCGTTTGCCCAATCGACGGCAATGGGGCCTCGGGGGGTGGGGATTTTGCCTTTGGCGGAGGCAAGCGTGCTGGTGTAGGGGTGGATTCGTGCTTGCTTCCAACCGGCGGTGAGCGGCACGGCACCGAGGAAGAAACGCGGCAACAGGTTGGCTGGCGCGGCACCCCAGGCGTGGTTCCAATCCTGATTGGGTTGCCTTGATCGAGTAGCGGCAGAGTTCCCAGATGCGGTTGAGCATCTGGTCGGAGCATTCGAAGCTGGCGGCATTGTCATCCCAGGTGCTTGCGAAAGCGGACTTGCGAACGATGGATTGGGGGAGGATTTCGCCCGGCCAACCCTCGACTTCCACCCAGCGAAATGGCAGGACCACACCCCATTCCGGCGGAGCGCTTGAGAGCGGCGGTGATCGAGGGGCCGTCCAGATCTTCCGCCCGGGATGCCGCAACTGCTGCGAATAAGCCAGCCGCTGCGAAGTAGGCGGCAAGGTGATCGATGGGTGTTCTCATGGATAGGGTGGCGAGTGACGGCAACGGTTCGGCGTAGGCATGTCACGGGCAAGGCCATCCGAACGCCCGTCGCGTGGGCACTTTATTACTATTGCAGTGGGTTGATCCATCCCCCAATCGGGTGAGGCATCTTTCCCCAAATGGGTGGAGTTTGAATTTGCAATTGGCTTGCATGCCCCCAGACTAGGCAAGCAACCGATGTTTAAATCCATCAGTCATTCCATGTTCCGGCACCCTCCAGGATGAAGCCCTCAGCCATCCTCCCAAGCATTCCGGCGGCTAACTTTATCCGCCTCCAAGTCATTCAGCGTCCATAATACAGTGCTCTACACACCGCCGTTCAGCCGGCCGTGTGGAAGCCCGTCAAAGCACATTCCCCCACCCATCCCAGCTCTTTCCCCAAACTGTCACCACAAACCACCAATCATGTATCCACTTATGAAAAAGCCCTATCTAACATCCCTGATCTGCCTGCTGACCATCCAGTCGGGATTTTCCGAGCCTCTGTTTACCCAACAAGGCAGCGATCCCACGTTTGCAGAGGTGTTGCAAAGCGGCAAACTGGCGCAAGGGAAACCCTCGAAAACCGGCGTGACCGGCTCCACCATCAAGGTGAAAACCCAACTCGTGGAACTCACCGCGGAGGCCAAACGGCCGATTCCCCAGGCGATCCGCATCCACACTTTGGCAAACAGTGCGGTTTCCCGTGCGGATTTCAAAAAATGGTCAAGGTGGTATCAGGAGGACGGCCACACCCAGGTTTTCCGGTTGTATCAAGGCGAAGTGAATCTTCACAACGCCCGCGCGAACGCGGCTCGCATCGAAGCCTTCAGCAATGTGTCCTGGAAGGTCGGCGACTGGCACGAGTGGAGCGGCACCTACACCATCATCAAGCCGTATGGCGCGGCGATTTTCCAAGCCAAGAATAACATCAACGACTGGTCCGTCCAGATCAACATGAACTCAAAAGGGGACGTCATGTTCAATCCCCGCCGGGGCAAAAGCCTGGTCATCGCCAAAGACATGACCGGAAAACCCTTCCTCATCCGGGTCAGGGACAACGGACTGAACTACGAAGTCTATCTGGAGGGCAAGAAGGTCGGCGAGGGGTCTTATGCGCGACCTGAGGGCACCACTTGTTTCCGTTGGGGCATGTATGTCGGGCACAGCGAGGTGAGCCATGATGCCATGCTCTTCGTCTCGGGCGCAACCGTGGATGGCAAAAGCGACCAGTGATCCTGGTTGAAATTCCAGGATGGCATGTTGTTGTTTGTGAGGGATGGCTTGTTTAGATGTTTGATGATAACTACTCAGGCCCCCTCCCCTGATGCCACAACATTTATTTTCACGACAACTGTTATCCGTTGGACCACACATTTCCGCGCGAATGCGTTCCATCCCCTCTCCATTGACCTGACGACAGCACCTTTGGCTTTTCAAGGACGTCGAGTGACGTGCCTCTGGCTAACCTTAAGCCACGATTAAGACCGCAACTTTTTCGAACTTTCTTTTTGCATGTTGATGCAACTTTCCCCTTCCCCGGGCGTTCCACCTCCACACCCTGCCGCATCCTCATGAATTCCAACGGCCCCTCCCCTGAAAATCCCAACCCATTCGATGACGTCAAATCCAAGTTTGCCTGACGGCTGGCATATCGGAGATGGAATCCACAACCACACCCGTGATGTGTTCCACTTCTTCAGTGAGTTGATCATCATGAAATCAACCAATCATCCACTCATCATCACCCTGTTGCTCGGCCCGCTGGTCGGGCTTCACGCTGCGGCGGCAGAGGTAAGACAGTCGTGTCTTCCCGACACCGGCCAGACCCATCATTATACGCGGACTTTCGGCGAAGATTCGGATTTCAGCGGCAGGGGGCCTTCCTATGCTGACAACGGCGACGGCACGGTGACCGACAAGGTGACCGGACTCATGTGGCAGAAAACCGATGGCGGGGAAATGACGTGGGAGACGGCGCAAGAGTATGCGCGAAAGCTGCGACTCGCTGGCCATGAGGATTGGCGGCTGCCGGGCAGCATGGAGCTTTTCAGCATCATGAACCACGACATGCACGGACCGGCGATGGACACCCGGTTCTTCGCGCGATCCGAGGCACGTTACTGGTGGACGGACTCGTCACGCGCGGATGATGCGTCACGGGTCTGGCTGGTGAACACCGGCGGCGGGATCGGCGCGCATTTGAAAACCGAAACGATCAGCGCTGGCGGCGAACGCCCGGTCCATGTGCGATGCGTGCGTGGCACCTCGGCCTTGGGCAAAGGACCGCGCCTGCATGACAATGCCGACGGCACCGTGACCGATGAGCGCACCGGTTTGACCTGGCAAAAAACCGGCCCCACGCAGGGCATGTCCTGGGAGGACGCGCTCAAGCACTGCGACAGCCTCCAGCTCGGCGGACAGAACGGCTGGCGTTTGCCAAACATCAAGGAACTGCGCTCGCTCAGTGATGACGGCAAAGTGCAACCCTCGATCGACAAGGCGTTCTTCCCCGCCGCACAAGCCGCGAATTACTGGTCGTCCACCACGCAGAGCAATCGGCCCGAGCGCGCGTGGTTCGTGGACTTCACCACCGGCCTCGTCACGTATGCGGACAAGACGGAGCGGATCAACGTGCTCGCCGTGCGTGGCGGTGTGGCGGACCCGGGATCCCGGGACAAACCCGCGCCTGATCCCACGGTGCTCGCCGGTTCCGGCAAGGATCGCGGTCCCGGCGATGCCAAGGGCAAGGATAAGAAGAAAGGTAAAGACCGCCAATGATGATCAAGTCCGCCATTTCCATGCTGATCCTGTCCTTGTTTTGCGTGATGGGAGCATCTGCTGCGGCAGGATCAGCCCCCATCGCAGGGAGCGAGTTGGCCTTGTCGAGGAATACTCGGTGAGTGTGGATGGTATGCGTCAGGATTTCGTGATTGCGCAGCGCCCTGCCGGCGTGGGCGATCTGCGCTTGGAATTGGCGCTTGGCGGCGCCCGGGCGGAAGCTGTCGGCTACGGCACGAAGCTCACGCTTGACGACTCGCATCGTGTGCTGGCCTACAGCCGGCTGCGAGTGGTTGATGGCAATGACCGGGAAATCCGCGCGGCTTTGAAAGTGTTAGCGGCAGACCGCCTGGTGGTGTGCGTGGAGGATGCGGACGCCACTTACCCGCTGCGGGTTGATCCAACGTTTAGCGATGCCAACTGGGTCAGTCTGAACTCCGGTGTTACCGGTGCCAGCGCCGTTGTCTGGGCGGCAATCATCGATGGCAGTGGAAATCTCTATATCGGCGGTCAATTCACCCTTGTCGGCACAGTGCCGGCCAACCGCGTCGCCAAATGGAACGGTAGCGCATGGTCGGCCCTCGGCACGGGAATGAACAGCGATGTCTATGCGCTCGCGCTGAGCGGCACAACGCTTTACGCCGGAGGAAACTTCACCACGGCGGGCGGAGCCTCAGCCAAATACATCGCACAATGGAACGGCAGCGCATGGTCGGCCCTCGGCACGGGAATGAACGGCGATGTCTATGCGCTCGCGGTGAACGGTACGACACTTTACGCCGGGGGGAGCTTCACTGCGGCGGGCGGTGTGGCGAACACCGCGTGCATCGCCAAATGGAGCGGTAGTGCATGGTCGGCTCTCGGCACGGGAGGAATCGGCGGCGCCGGAGCGGATGGATATGGTCCTTATGTCGCCGCGCTGGCTGTTAGCGGCACGATACTTTACGCCGGAGGCGACTTCACGACGGCGGGCGGAGTGGCGGCCAGTGCAATCGCCAAATGGAACGGCAGTGCCTGGTCAACGAGTGCTTGATTACACCACTTTTTGCGGGTAGGTTCGGTTCGTGAAACCGAAGCCGAACCCACCCGAATTCCTCCCTGCCGTCAAAGATGCCTTTTCGTATGTCCGCTTTTCTTCCAAGAAGCAGGCGGACGGGGCGTCGCTTGAGCGCCAGTTGACCGGAACTCGAAAATACTGCGAGGAAAACAACCTAATCCTGAACGAAACCCTGACGTTCCGGGATTTGGGAATTTCCGCTTTCAAGGGAGACAACCTCCAGCATGGATTGGGTGATCTGCTTCAGGCCTGCGCGGACGGACTGATTCCAAAAGGTTCGGCAATCGTCGTTGAAGCCTTGGACCGGCTGACACGCCAACGCCCGAGGGTGGTCTCGACATTGCTCGGGCGATTTCTGGACGACTACGGCCTCGAGGTGCACCTTACCGGGATTAAAAAAGTTCTGTTACCCGAGTCGCAAAGTGCGGCGGAGGAGGGCATGGACCTGCTCTACGTCACCATGCTGGCGATTCGGGCATCCGAAGAACAGGAAACCAAAGCCGGTCGGCTCAGCGACGCTTTCGGCAGGAAGCGTCTCCGTGTCGAGAAGGGCGAAGCACTGCTGGAAACCAATGACAACAAGTTGCCTTGGTGGGTGGTTTACAACGAGGAAACCGAAAAGCTGGAGTCCCCGCCGGAGCGGGCAAAAACGGTGACGGAAATTTTCACATGGGCTGCGGACGGGGTGACCTCGCCGGAGATTGCCCGGCGTCTCGATGCGAAGGGCACTCCGACTTGGCGGCCAAGGGCCAACAGTTGGTCCCCTTCCCGAATCCGGCACATGATCCTTTCACACGGGCCTGAGGGCGTGCTGGAATCCACGGCCCGGAGCAAGGCGCTTGGTCAGAATTTTCGGAAAGAGGGCTACTATCCCGTGTTGGTGGATGCCGTCCTCGCAACGAAGGCGCGGGAGGCGATGGCCGCCAATTCCCGTTACGGAAGGACCAATTCCGTTCCGACGCCCGATCAGGGCGAGCGTCCCCACAACCTCCTTCGCGGCTTGCTCATGATCGAAGGCCATGCTTCGCGCTACGATTGCCGCAGAAACGGCTCTTCAGGAACGTGGATCGGCTACTATTACGGCTATGACGAGGTCGCCCGGAAAAACCTCGGGGTAGTATCCTCAAAACTTCTTGAGCCCACTCTGATAGCGGGCTTGCGGGAACTCACGGTTGAAATGCTGAAGCCGGAGGTTGACGTGGTGGACCCGGCTGCAGCCGCGCTTGCCCAAGCGCAGCGCCGCCTCACGGAAACACAAAAGTCCCTGGATAATATTCTTTCGGCCATCGAACGAGGGGGGGAACTCGACAGCCTGCTCAAAAGGATGAAAGTGTTGGAAAAAGAGAAGGTCGACCTGCGGGAGAAGGTTGAGGCATTGGAGCGCAAGGTCAGAAGCACGAAAGCGATTGGCAGCGGAAAGACCGAACTGACTGAAATGAAATCGCTGCTGGATGCCGATCTCAGTGACAACACGGTTCGCAATCGTCTCTCACAGGCTATCCGGCGGGTGGTCACCCGGATTGATTTGTCGTTTACAACCGACCGAAAAACAAAGGGTTTGGCAATACACTCGATGGTCAAGGCCAATGCCAACTGGATTGACGATCCATGCCCACCTAAGAAAACCCGCAAGTGCCTCTATATCAGGGTTCAATTCCGCCACGGTGGCCGTCGGGCGATCATGCGCCTGCCCGTTGAGATGTTGGCCAGGTTGAAGCAACCAAACGCGTTGTTCACAGGACGGGTGTGAAGTGGGCATTCCCGCTCACAGCACTTCCGGGAAATGGACACGTCCCAGGAATGGAAATCCTCGGGGACAGCCACCGGGGATACGTGACCACGACGAGTTCGCCGATACCTCGTCTCGACAACGGGCGGCTCTCATGTCGTTTCCCAAGCCTGCTTTCCCTGAAGAAAGAACGCCGGCAGCACGACCAACTTTTCCGCCTGGTAAAACCACGCTCCTGGTATCTCGGACATTTCCACCAAAGTGCGGAAAAACAAAACGCCGGATGCCGGACCCGGATTTTTGGATTGTGGGGAGTTGATCCAGCACGCGATTGTATCAATGAACAAAAGGGACCTGTGAAGGTTTTCAATCCTTTCGGAGAGCGACGGAATCCCAGTTGCTGGCTAACACCCAAGAGCTTCTACCGTCCCGAGCCGCTTGGCAGGGAATCAGCAAGCGGGATATGAATTTCCGGGAAGATTCTTGAAATAATGGATTTCCAACGGGTTGTAGGTTTTCCAGAACGGGCGGTTTTCGCCTGGCTGGAGAGTTGCTACCAACTTCAAACTCACATCGATTTGGCGTTTCCGCTTCTTACCGGATTTTCCCCAAGAATCCTCTTGGCAAAGGAGGCCCGGCCCCTACTCTAGCGGTTGAACATGTTTCGTTTGCTCATTATGGCACTCCCCAAATTCCGACAGCATTTCGCCCGATCACAGCCATTTGCGGCCCTGTTGCGGTTCTCGCGCAACTTCATACTCCCCGTCCCTACTCATTCTCGCTCTTCAAAATCCCTGGGTGGGTGCAGAGGCATCTTAGTCTACGCTCTGGTGGCACTCGGCATTGAGCTGCCCGGGCCGGTCGCCGCGCTGCCAACAACGGAGCCGCACTACAAACTCCAGTATTACCCGATTCGCGAAGTGCAGTGTACCTCATCCTCCAACAGGCACGTCACCGGCGGTGCCGCGACCGGGTGGTATTGGTACCAACTCCTCCCGCCGCCCACGCCACGCCAGAAAGTGACGCTGACCGTCACGCCCGCCGCTCAAAACGGCTGGACGCAAGGGGCCTCGCGCCAGCCGCTGCTTTGGCTCCGGCAACAGTTCAAGCAGCCGCAGGACGACGTCGCGATGGAGGTCAGCGTGCATTACAAAGGCACGATCTACGCCACCGATTTGGTGCCGCTGAGGCCGGGCGAGGCGGCACCGAAGGTGACCCCGCTCACGCCGGCTCAGATCAGACACTTCACGCAACCGACCAAAGCCATCGACTACAACTCCTCTGAAGTGCAGCGATGGTTGACCCAGGCCAAGTTGCGCAAGGGAGCCGACGAAAGCGACCTGGATTTCGGACGCCGGGTCTTTGTGGCCATGGCCAGGACATTCGAGTGGAACTCCGCCCACGGTTCCAACAACACGGCTTCGCTGGTTGTCCACGACAAAGCCGGGGTTTGTGGCGGTCTGTCAATAGCCTACGCCGCAGCGCTTCGCGCCAACGGCGTGCCGGCCAAGGTGACCAACCTGCAGATGGTGGATCAGAACTACGACGGCACCGAGAACATGGGCCACGCCAACAACGAGTTCTATGCCGCCGGCATCGGCTGGGTGCCGTCTGACCTCACCCCGGGACAGGCCGAAAAGGGCGGCGACGACGCCATCTTGCAGTACTTCGGCCATGATAGCGGCGACGCCCTGATCGAATTCGACGGTGACGACGAGTTTGAGGTCGATACCGGCAGCTTCGGCCGAGCGCTGACCAAACCGGGGGCGAAAAGTCCTGCGGCAACGTTGGCATACGGCTTTTGGGGCGAAGAGGCGGCCTGCGGCTCCAACTCGGCCAAGTACCAGGAATCCGAGCATTGGAAAGTGCGGCAACTCGCGCCCCCGGCCGCTGCCGAACCCTTGGACGCCAATGGCCGTCCGCAGGGTGACAAAACCGACTCCGGCCCGGGGTTCACCGTCTGGCGCGACGGCACAGGCTGGCATGTCCACAGCGTGACGGATGGCCAGGAGCATAACTGGCAGGTCCATGTGCAGCCCGACTCCACGCCTAACGCCGGGGCACTGTCGCGCATGGCCTCCAAAAGCGGTAAGCCGCAGATCACCGACACCACCGCCAAGCCATTGTTCGCCGTGGGAATCAAGAACTCCAAAGGGATTCAGGCCGACTTCGAATGCCCGTCTAACGTAAGAGTGCTCTACTTCCTGCTTTTCATCGACCACAAGGCCAAGCCCGAACAGGTCTGGATCGGTCAGACGGCGGCGCACCCGCATCGCGGGCTGTTCTACCTCGGATCCGGCGGCGCTCGACAGATCAAAGGCATGGAAAAGGGGCGCTGACATCGCCCTCTGACTTCCGGTCCGATCACCGGAATCTATCCGCAATAGCAGATTCCTGGATTGATCTGGCCACTTCGTGACCAGACTTCGAGGGTCACTACCTCTGGGTTTGCATGAGATACGTCAGGTCATTAACGACCACTTTTGCAGGTCGAAGGATCCTCTCGCCTTGCCGGTAACCGCGCTGAAGCACCTCGAGAATGACGTGATCGCCCTGGGTCGGGTCATGACGCTGACAAACCGCTTCATGCTGGTGCGGGTCAAACATCTGGCCGACGCACTCCTCGGTTACGATGCCGTGCTGGTTTAACAATAGGCGAAGTTGCTGCAACGTCATTGCCACACCCTGATGAATTTGTGGGGAGCCGGGAGAAGCGCCGGAGGCCAGCGCCCGTTCGAGGTTGTCGATGACAGGCAGCAATTCATGGAAAAGCGATGCCATTTGCGCGGCTGTCCGAGATTCGCCCTCCTTGAGGGTGCGCTTTTTGAAATTATCGAAGTCGGCCGCCAAACGCAGGTACAAATCCTTTTGATTGGCGAGTTCGGAGCGAAGGATGTCCGACTCAGTGCCATCGGTCTCGCCGGTATTGGCTGGAGCCGCAGTCGGCAGAGGATCATGGACTCTGTGGTGCATGGTTCACTTCCTTGCTTTGCCTTCGAGTGTTTTCATGGAACGGAAGGGTTGTGTTTACTGATGATGGTCCAATGTCTCGGCATGGGTGCCGTTTAGAATTGCTTTTGCATGGATCACCTCATCTGCGGAACCGTGGGCGATCAGGACGAACTTATCGGCCCTAAGTGCGGTTTCGTATTTCAGGATGCTGTTTTCCGGGATTCCAAGGCTGAAAAGCCCGGCACCAAGCGCGCTCATACCGCCAACCACGACCGCGCCTTCCAGTGCCCCGACGATCCATCCAACCAGCGGCCCCGCGATCACCAATGGCCCGATGCCGGGAATCAGGAACAAAGCCGATCCGAACAGCCATCCCCATATTCCGCCCCAGAAGGCACCCAACTTTCCCCAATATTTCATGCGGTCACCAACATTGTAGTATCCGACCACATGTTCATCCGTCTGATAGTCGCGACCGACAATCGAGAGTTTTTTCATGTCAAAGCCGGATTGCTGGAGTTCCTTGACGGCGGCTTCGGCTTCGGCGTGGGAATTGTAGATTGTGACGACGGATTTGTTTTCGTTCATGATGACAGTTGCATCTTGTAGTTGGGATGCACTCCTTTTTATCCCGCATGCCGGGCGTCCGCCATGGGGTCTTCACCCCGCTCATCAGTCTCTTTCGGATGGCTGGCTTTTGTCATGATTCCAGCGCTCCGCGCTGCCGTCCGCAAAACCTCTGAAAATGTAGGGTAATACCCTATCGCACCCGAATGGTGGGCGGCGATAAGATCATGGCATGAGATGCCGATGGATCAATACCCGGGAAAGTACGGGAATGAACACGAGTGTCGGAACCGGAAACATTGATCCATTGATATGAACAACAACCCTCTCAACACAGGTATAATATCTGAGAATTTCATCGGCGTTGGCGCAGTGAGCCCCGAAATGGTGAGGGCGCGGGCGGTGGAACTTGCTGTGATCAATGGCCGTTCCGCGCAAGGCATGTCGAGCGCCGACTGGGACGAGGCCAAACGGGAATTGACGGGAGGACAGGAGATGGACCCGCGGCAAACGATGCTGGAATCATTGCCCGAAGAGGAACGCTGGGATCCCGTGCCTGGCTCGACAGGATTTCAGGTGCCGGATTCCCCGCCCGAAGATGAAGATGACGAGGGGCGTAGCGAGGGTGCGCAACTGGTCGAACAAGGCGTGGCCGAAGCTGAGCATGATCAAATGCTCCAGGCGGCCCGGCGAACCACGAAAGAAGACCCCCGGTAGGGCCGAGACGAAAGCAATCCGGCATAATCTCCAACCCACAAAAACCATGGATTCCCATCCGCTCTTTCAACCATTCCACCTGAAGTCTCTCGAACTCAGGAACCGCCTCGTCATGGCTCCCATGACCCGTTCGTTTTCACCCGGTGGGGTGC
>Ga0118677_10010223_pt1 | contig 10634 bp, 11 predicted proteins | sample AliMusrvi5mmetaG_FD_86154 | JGI IMG/M metagenome (GOLD analysis project Ga0118677, IMG submission 86154)
ATCAAGGAAGGCAGCCTGGCCCTTGGCGCGACGCACTGGCAGACGATCGCCCGCGTGCTCGTGCCGGCGGCCGTGACCGGGATCGTCACCGGCGTCATCCTCGCGTCCGGCCGCGCCTTCGGCGAGGCGGCGACGCTCCTGTACACGGCCGGCATGAGCAGCCCCCGCCTCGATTTCACGAACTGGAACCCGCTCAGCGCGACGTCGCCGCTCAACCCCTTCCGACCTGCGGAGACCCTCGCCGTCTATATATGGAAGATCAATTCCGAGGGCCTCGTGCCGGATGCCCGGCAGATCGCCGACGGCGCGTCCGCGGTGCTGATCCTCTCCGTGCTGGCCTTCAACCTGCTCGCCCGGTTCGTCTCCCGCCTGCTCGGCCGCAGGTTCGGCGGCACCCGGACCTAGCGCCCCGTCCGCCCCAGGGAAACGAAGAAGGACCGGTGCCCCCGTCGGGGGAACCGGTCCTTCGTGTGGTCCGGGGGTTCCGGGCTACTTCGAGGCCTGCTCGATCGCGACGGCCACGGCGACGGTCGCGCCGACCATCGGGTTGTTGCCCATGCCCAGGAAGCCCATCATCTCGACGTGCGCCGGGACCGAGGAGGAGCCGGCGAACTGCGCGTCGGAGTGCATGCGGCCCATGGTGTCGGTCATGCCGTAGGAGGCAGGGCCGGCGGCCATGTTGTCCGGGTGCAGCGTGCGGCCCGTGCCGCCGCCGGAGGCGACGGAGAAGTACTTCTTGCCCTGCTCGACGCACTCCTTCTTGTAGGTGCCGGCGACCGGGTGCTGGAAGCGGGTCGGGTTCGTGGAGTTGCCCGTGATGCTGACGTCCACGCCCTCGGAGTGCATGATCGCGACGCCTTCGCGGACGTCGTCCGCGCCGTAGCAGCGGACCTTCGCGCGGTCGCCGGTGGAGTACGCGGTCTCCTTCACGATTTTCAACTCGCTGGTGTAGTAGTCGAACTGCGTCTGGACGTACGTGAAGCCGTTGATGCGGGAGATGATCATCGCTGCGTCCTTGCCGAGGCCGTTCAGGATCACCTTGAGCGGATCCTTGCGGACCTTGTTGGCGGACTTGGCGAGGCCGATCGCGCCTTCGGCGGCGGCGAAGGACTCGTGGCCGGCGAGGAACGCGAAGCACTTCGTGTTCTCGCGCAGCAGCTTCGCAGCGAGGTTTCCGTGCCCGAGGCCGACCTTGCGGTCGTCGGCGACGGAGCCGGGGATGCAGAAGCACTGCAGGCCCTCGCCGATCACTTCGGCGGCCTCGGCGGCCCGGGTGCAGCCCCTCTCGATCGCGAGCGCGGCGCCGACGACGTACGCCCAGGCGGCGTTCTCGAAGGCGATCGGCTGGATGCTCTTGCAGATCGTGTACGCGTCGACGCCCTTGGCGTCGCAGATCTTCTTCGCTTCCTCGATCGAGGCGATCCCGTTCTTGTGCAGTACGGCGTCGATCTGGGCGATCCTTCTGTCGTAGCTTTCGAACAATGCCATGATGTCGCTCCTTTCGCCTTCCGCCTACTCGTGCCGGGGATCGATGACGCGCACGGCCTCATCGAAACGCCCGTACTGGCTGGTCGCCTTTTTGAGAGCCTCGTCGGCGGAGACGCCCTTCTTGATCGATTCCATCATCTTGCCGATATGGACGAACTGGTAGCCGATGATCTGGTCGTCGGCGTCGAGGGCGGTCTTCAGGACGTACCCCTCGGCCATCTCGAGGTAGCGGGGGCCCTTCGCGAGCGTCCCGTACATCGTGCCGACCTGGCTGCACAGCCCCTTGCCGAGATCCTCGAGGCCGGCGCCGACCGGCAGGCCACCTTCGGAGAACGCGGACTGGGTGCGGCCGTAGGCGATCTGGAGGAAGAGCTCGCGCATCGCGGTGTTGATCGCGTCGCAGACGAGGTCCGTATTGAGGGCCTCGAGGATCGTCTTGCCGGGCAGGATCTCGGCGGCCATGGCGGCGGAGTGGGTCATCCCGGAGCAGCCGATCGTCTCGACGAGCGCCTCGACGATCACGCCGTCCTTGACGTTGAGGGACAGCTTGCAGGCGCCCTGCTGCGGAGCGCACCAGCCGATCCCGTGCGTGAAGCCCGAGATGTCGCGGACCTCCCTGGACTGCACCCACTTCCCCTCCTGGGGGATGGGGGCCGGGCCGTGGTTGGGCCCCTTGGCGACACAGGTCATCGATTCGACCTCATGCGTGTAGATCATGGATCCGACTCCTTTCACGCTCCTCGGACGGCGCCCCGAAAACGGGAACCGCCGGCACCGACAGGGCTTGCGTACCAGTGTTAGATTATAGCCAAGCGCTCGTGTATAATCCATAGGGCAGTTGCACAGGAACGAGGGAATACGCGCATGTTGGACAGGCTGAAAGGCGTCGAGGACCGGTACGAGGAGCTCAATATCCTCCTCGGGGATCCCACGATGTTCAGCGACCAGGAACGGTACCAGAAGATCGTCAAGGAGCACGCGGAGCTCTCGCCGATCGTGGAATGCTACCGCGCGTACGCGCGCACGCTCCGGGAGATCGAAGAGGGCCGCGAGCTGATGACCGGCGCGACCGACCACGAGTTCCGCGAACTCGTCCGGGAGGACCTGGCGGGCCTCGAGGCGCGCGCCCGGGACCTCGAGGCGGACCTGCGCGAGATGATCGCCCCGCGCGATCCCAACGACAACCGCAACGTGATCGTGGAGATCCGCGCCGGCGCCGGCGGGGAGGAGGCGGCCCTGTTCGCGGCCGTGCTCTACCGGATGTACACGCAGTACGCGTCGCGCATCGGATGGAAGCACGAGATCCTCGATATCAACGAGACCGAGCTCGGCGGATTCAAGGAGATCGTGTTCTCGATCGACGGCAAGGGCGCTTTCAGCCGCCTCAAGTACGAGAGCGGCGTGCATCGCGTGCAGCGCGTGCCCGTGACCGAATCCGGCGGCCGGATCCACACGTCGACCGTGACCGTCGCCGTGCTGCCGGAGGCCGAGGAGGTCGACGTCGTGATCGATCCGAACGACCTCGAGATCGACACCTTCCGCGCGTCGGGCGCCGGCGGCCAGCATATCAACAAGACCGAGTCCGCGATCCGGATCACGCACAAGCCGTCCGGCGTCGTGGTGACCTGCCAGGACCAGCGCTCCCAGTACAAGAACAAGGACAAGGCGATGCTCGTGCTGCGCTCCCGGCTGTTCGAGGCCGCGCGCGCCAAGCAGGCCGGCGAGATCGCCGCCGACCGGAAGAGCCAGGTCGGCACCGGCGACCGCAGCGAGCGCATCCGCACGTACAACTTCCCGCAGAGCCGCGTGACCGACCACCGGATCGGCCTCACGCTGTACAAGATCGACTCGATCCTCGAAGGCGACCTCGACGACGTGATCAACGCGCTGGTCGCCGCCGACCGGGCGGACGCGCTCGGCCGCGGGGACTCGGAGGACTAGGAGCACCCATGCCGCACGACGTCCTGGAAACCCTCACCGTCTCCGTCGACCGCCGGTCGCCCGAGGCGGCCCTGCTCGCCGCCCCCGCCGAGACCCTCCGCTCGGGCGGCCTCGTCGCGTTCTCGACCGAAACCGTCTACGGCCTCGGCGCGGACGCCCTGTCCGAGGCGGCTGTCGCCCGGATCTTCGAGGCCAAGGGCCGGCCCGCCGACAACCCGCTGATCGTGCATGTCGCCTCCGTCGAGGAAATCGCCCCGCTGGTCGAGGAGATCACGCCGCTCGCCCGCCTCCTGATCGATGCCTTCCTGCCCGGGCCCCTGACCCTCGTGCTTCGTCGCTCGTCGATCGTCCCCTCGATCGTCACGGCCGGCCTCGACACGGTCGCCGTGCGCGTCCCTTCGCACCGCGTCGCGCAGGCGCTGATCCGCATGGCCGGCGTGCCCGTCGCCGCCCCCTCGGCCAACCGCTCCGGCCGCCCCAGCCCGACGCGCGCCGAGCACGTGCTCCAGGACCTCGACGGGCGGATTCCCTGGCTCGTCGACGGAGGGCCCTGCGATGTCGGCCTCGAGTCGACGGTGGTCGACGCGACCGGCGAGGTGCCCGTGATCCTGCGACCCGGGGCCGTGACCGCGGAGCATATCCGGATGGCCACCGGCCTCGACCCCGTGGATGCCTCCTCGTTCGTCTCCGCCGACCCGACCGCGGCGCCCCGGTCGCCCGGTCTCAAGTACCGCCACTACGCGCCCCGGGCCCGGGTCCTCGTCGCCGACGGACCCGACGACGACGCCCGCGCCGATGCGGTCCTCTCGCTCGCCGCGCAGGAGATCGCCGCCGGCCGCCGCGTCGGACTCTTCGCAGGCCACGACACGTTGCTGTCGCTCTCCTGCCCGCTTGTCTCCGCCGTCGTCCCGCGCGGCCGCATCGTCCTGTCCGACGACTGGGGTAGGACCGACGTGCAGGGTCCGTGAAGGTCCTGTTCGTCTGCACGGGCAATACCTGCCGCAGCCCGATGGCGGCGGCGGCGTTCAACCAGATGGCCCTGCAGCTCGATCTGCCGCACGTCGCGTCGTCGGCGGGCCTCGGAGCCTTCGAGGGCATGAGCGCGACGGAGGACGCCTCCGCGGCCGTCCAGGCGCGCTTCGGACAGGACCTCTCGGACCACCGCGCGCACCGCGTGACCCGCGAGGACGTGGCCGGAGCCGACGTCGTGCTCGCGATGACCGACAGCCACCGCCGCGAACTCCTTCGCCGGTTCCCCGGATTCGCGGACCGCATCCGGTGCGTCGCCGAAGGGAAGGACGTCTCCGACCCGATCGGGCTCGGTCGCGAAGCCTACGACGAGACGCTCCGCATTCTCGTCGACGATGTCCGGGACTGGCTCGAGCGCTCCGGAGAATCCTGTTGACAGTTGCGAAGGCACACTGATAGAATCATGAAGCGCATCGCGGTTGGCCCCGCGAACGTACCTGGAAAACGGAACATGGCGGTATAGCTCAGCTGGTCAGAGCATTCGGTTCATACCCGAAGTGTCGTTGGTTCGAATCCGACTACCGCTACCACCAGGCCCGTTGGTCAAGCGGTCAAGACACCGCCCTTTCACGGCGGGAACAGGAGTTCGATTCTCCTACGGGTCACCAGGTTCCCTGGGTGCTTAGCTCAGCCGGGAGAGCACGTGCTTCACACGCACGGGGTCACAGGTTCAAGTCCTGTAGTACCCACCAAGTCGCGGGCATAACTCAGTGGTAGAGTGTCACCTTGCCAAGGTGAAAGTCGCGAGTCCGAATCTCGTTGCCCGCTCCACGACTCCGTCCGGCGCACCGAAGGGTGCGCCGGACGCGACATGGCACCATAGCCAAGAGGTAAGGCAGAGGTCTGCAAAACCTTTACGCCCCGGTTCAACTCCGGGTGGTGCCTCCAGAATTCGAGGACGGCCTCCGGAAACGGGGGCCGTTCCTGCACCCCGAAGGAGAAACCCAGGCATGAAGAATCCCGTCCACGACCCGCGCAAGGAAGCCGCCCTCCTGATGGAGGCCTACAACGTCACCCTTGCGGCGACGCTGGACGAAGTCCTGTCGGGGATCGACGACGAGGAGGACCTCAAGGAACCGGACTTCGAGACGCACCTCCGCAACGTCGCCGCGAACGACCTGCAGGCGTGGTTCGACGCCCCGCTCGACGGACTGGGCGGGCGCACGCCCGGATCGGTCCTCGAATCCCTGGAGACGCTCGACGTCGCGATGGTCTTCTTCGAGGAAGCCGCGCTGCGCTGCGACGACCAGATTCCCGACCTCCTGAAGATGAAACTCGGCTCGTTCGGGACGGCCGCCGCCGATGCGCTGATGACCCTGGCCCTGACCCCTTCCTGGGAAGGCGCGTCCGGGACGGAGGACCGCCCGTCCGGCGTGCTGGTCGGCGCCCGAGCGATCTCCCTGCTCGGCGAGTGGGGGAACAAGGACGCCCTGGAACTGTTCGCCGCCAAGTTCTCGTCCCTGTCGGACCCCGACGAGACCGTCGCCGAGGCGTTCCGCGACTACTGCAAGGCGATCGGGCCGGAAGCCGCGAAGGTGCTGGCCGGCTACGTCGAGTCCGCGACCCGGTCGGACGAGGTCTCGCTGGAGGGCCCGATCGATTACATGCTGATCGCGATCGCCGACATCGGGAGCCAGCACCCCGACGAACGGTTGTTCCAGTGCCTGCGCGCCGCGTTCCGCCGCATGGAGCACAAGGCCGTCGGAGCGATCTGCCTGGGGGACTACGGCGACGGCCGCGCGGTCCCGACGCTCAAGGGATTTCTGGACCGCTTCGAGGGCCGGATCGATCGCCAGACCTTCTATGAGGTGACCAACGCGATCCGCCGGCTCGGAGGCGTCCTGACGGACGTCCGCAACCCCTTCGCGTCGGACGGGGACCGCCCGAGTTGACGGCGCCGAGCGCCTTTTCCGACGCCTCACGGACCTGAACGCTCCGTAGGATCTGGTGCGGCGAACCGGTTGACACCGAATTCCCGCTTCGTCTATAATCGGCAACAGCGCGGGCATAACTCAGTGGTAGAGTGTCACCTTGCCAAGGTGAAAGTCGCGAGTCCGAATCTCGTTGCCCGCTCCAGAAGACTCCCGAGGAAGGGCCGGACCTGAAGTCCGGCCCTTTTCCATTCCCTTTCGCACGCCCTCCGCCTATGCTACACTGGAAACGATTTCCGGGAACCGGCCAGGAGGCTTCTGCCATGAACTCCGTCACCCTCGCGAGCATCATCCGCGAATTCAAGCTGGAACGCGTCCTCCCCTGCGGCAACCCCGAGGAGACGCGCATCGGCATCGCCGACCTGACCCGCCCCGGGCTCCAGCTGGCCGGCTATTTCGACCACTTCGGCCCCGACCGGATCCAGGTGATCGGGAACATGGAGACCGCCTATCTCGAGCGCCTGACGTCCCGTGAGCGCCGCACGCGCATCGACGCGCTGTTCGCGACCGGAATCCCCTGCCTGATCCTGACGCGCAACCACGCCGTCTTCCCGGAGATGGAGGCGGTCGCCCGCAAGTACGATATCCCCGTCCTCCGAACGACGGCGCCGACCTCCGAGTTCATGGCCTCCCTCGGCAAGTACCTGAACGTCGAACTGGCGCCGCGCACTTCGCTGCACGGCGTGCTCGTCGAGGTCTACGGCGAGGGCATCCTGATCCTCGGCGAGAGCGGCGTCGGCAAGTCCGAGACCGCGCTCGAGATCGTGAAGCGAGGGCACCGCCTGATCGCCGACGACCACGTCGAGGTGCGCCGCGTCTCCGACACCACGCTGCTGGGACAGGCGCCCGAGATCATCCGTCACCTGATCGAGATCCGCGGCATCGGCATCCTCGACGTCAAGGAGCTCTATGGCGTCTCGTCGGTCAAGATCCAAGAGAACATCAACTTCGTGATCAACCTCGAGATCTGGGACGAGAGCAAGAGCTACGACCGCGTCGGGCTCACCGAAGAGCATACGGATATCCTGGGGATCGACGTCCCGTCGCTGACGATTCCCGTCCGCCCGGGCCGCAACCTGGCCGTCATCGTCGAGGTCGCCGCGATCAACTTCCGCCAGAAGCAGATGGGGTACAACGCCGCGAAGGCCCTGACGGAAAGGGTCTTCGGGGTCAAGTCGTGACCGTTCCGCTGGACGTCGACACGCTGGCCGCCGCCCTGGCCGAACGGCTCGGACCCGGTTCCCTGGCCCAGGTGGAGAAACGCGTCCCCATGTCCTCCCGCACGACCTTCAGGGTCGGCGGCCCCGCCGACGTCTTCGTCTCCCCCTCGTCCGTCGACGATATCGCCGCCGCCCTGCGCTTCTGCCGCGAGAACGGCGTCCCGTCCACCCTCCTCGGGAACGGCTCCAACGTCGTGGTCGCGGACCGGGGGATCCGCGGTGTGGTCGTCGCGCTCGGCGACGGATTCGCCCGGATCGGTCCCGGCGCGTCGCGGGACGGCATGCGGGAAGTCCACGCGGAGGCGGGCGCCAGGCTGTCCGCCCTCGCCGCCTATTGCACGCGCCAAGGATTGTCCGGCCTCGAGGCCCTGTCGGGCATTCCCGGGACCGTGGGCGGAGCGGTGCTGATGAACGCCGGCGCCTACGACCGGTGCATGCAGGACGTCGTCGTCCTCACGGAATACCTCGACGAAGACGGAGCCGCCTGTGTCGCCGAGGGCGAGGCGCACGGCTTCGGGTACCGCCGCAGCGCCTTCCTGGGAGGTGGACGCGTCGTGACGCGCACGACCGTCCGGCTCGCCGCCGCCGATCCGCGGGCCGTTCAGGACGCCGTCAATGACTTCGGCCGCCGCCGCCGCGAGAGCCAGCCGCTCGAACTGCCGAGCGCGGGCAGCGTGTTCCGCCGCCCGCCCGGCCGCTATGTCGGCCGGCTCGTGGAGGAGTGCGGCCTGAAGGGCGCGAAGGAGGGCGGCGCGCAGGTGTCGCCGAAGCACGCCGGCTTCATCGTCAACGCCGGCGGGGCGACCGCGGAGGACGTCCGCCGCCTGATGGAACGCGTGCGGGATGCCGTCTCGGAGCGGACCGGCGTCCGGCTCGAACCCGAGATCCTGTTCATAGGGGAGTGGTGAGGCATGGAAATCGTGATCCTGACCGGCATGTCCGGCGCCGGCAAGAGCCTGGCGATGAACTATCTCGAGGACATGGGCTTCTTCTGCATCGACAACCTGCCGCCCGTCGTCCTGCCGCAGATGGTGCGCACGTTCACGAAGAGCGGCGGCACCGAGGGGACCGGCATCCGCCGAGTCGCCTTCGTGGTCGACATCCGCAGCTTCGAGATGTTCTCGGGGATCCTCCCGGCGCTCGACGAAATCGAGGAAATACGCATCCCGTACCGGATCGTCTTCCTCGAGGCCTCCGACGCCGTCCTGATCGGCCGCTACAAGGAGACCCGCCGCAACCACCCGCTCGCCGAGGGCGGCCGCAGCATCTCGCAGGCGCTCTCCCTGGAGCGCGCGAAGCTCGAGCCCCTCAAGGAGCATGCGACCGACGTGTTCGACACCACGAACATGGCACCGTCGGACCTGCGCAACGCGATGTACAAGCTGCTCTCCGAGGAGGGGCGCGAGAACCGGATGTCCATCCTGATCCAGTCCTTCGGGTTCAAGTACGGCATCCCACCGGACTGCGACAGCGTCGTCGACGTCCGCTTCATCCCGAACCCCTTCTACGAACCCGAGCTCAAGACCCTGAGCGGCCTCGACCAGCCCGTCCGCGACTTCGTCTGCGCCTTTCCGGAGACGAAGGAGTTCATGGACCGGGTGGCCGGCATGCTGGACTACGTGATTCCGTTCTATATCCGCGAAGGCAAGGTTCGGCTGACGCTCGGCATCGGGTGCACGGGCGGCCGGCACCGTTCGGTGGTCCTCGCGCAGGACCTCGCCGACAGGCTGAGCGGACAGGGGCTGCAGATCCACGTCGACCACCGCGACATCGACCGCGATCCGAAGCGCCGGAAATGACGGGCGACGAATGACGGGACCGTCCTTTTCCAAACGGGTCAAGGAAGAACTCTGTGCCGTGCCCTGGGGCGACCTCTGCTGCATTCAGGCGGAGATCGCCGGGGTACTCATGACCATGGGCCGGTTCCGCGCCGGCTCCGTGACCGTGCACACCGCCCACGCGGCCTTCGCCGACCGGCTGTCCGCGATGCTGTCCGAGACCTACGACGCCGACGTGGTCGTCGAGCCGGGGAGGGAGATCCTCTCCGTCTCGATGACGGGCGAGCCGGCCTTCGGGTGCCTCGTGGCCGACCTGCTGGCCACCGCCGGCTTCGACGCGACGCGCGGCTCGCTTTCCGCGGACGCCGGCCGGCGTCCGATGTACGAGAACGAATGCTGCCGCGTGGCAGGTCTGCGCGGCATGTTCCTCGCCTGCGGCTCCCTCGCCGAACCCACCAAGGCCTACCACCTGGAGATCGCCGCCCGCCGCCAGGCCGGCGCGCAATCCGCCGCGCTGCTGTTCGCCTCTCTGGGCATGCACTGCGGCATCCTCCGACGCGTCGGATACAGCGTCGCCTATCTGAAGGAAGGCCAGCCGATTTCGGACTTCCTTCTTCACACCGGGGCGCACCAGTCGCTGCTCGAACTCGAGGGGGAGCGCGTCGAGAAGGAAGTGCGCAATTCCGTCAACCGCGTCGTGAACTGCGACAGCGCGAACCTGCAGCGCCTGGCCGACACGGCCGCGCGCCAGCAGGTCGGCATCCGGCGGCTGCTCGCCCACGGCGGGCTGTCGGGCCTGCCCGACGCGCTGCGACAGGCTGCGGAGGCGCGGCTCGAGAACCCGGACCTTTCGATCGCCGAGCTCGGGGAACTGATGGAACCGCCCATCGGGAAATCCGGGATGAACCACCGGCTGCGCCGGCTCGAACAGCTGATCCAGGACAGCCAGGACGCGGAAGCTTCCGAAGGGAGAAAGCCATGAGGAACGAGAACGTCGACCCGGGCCGATACGGGCGCTCGGGGCCGCACCGGAGACCCTACGGTCGGAAGGCGGTCCGGAGAAGCGGCCCGTCGTCCGGCCCGATGCGTGTCCTGATGGCCCTGGCGGCCGTCCTGGTCGCGATGGTCGGTGTCGTCGCCCTGTTCAAGTACGTCCTGCCCGCCGGCGTCGGCCCGACGCCGACGCCCAGGGCGCCCGCCGCCACGTCGACTTCCTCCGCGACACCGACCCCGACGCCCTCGCCGAC
>Ga0118677_10015396_pt1 | contig 10633 bp, 10 predicted proteins | sample AliMusrvi5mmetaG_FD_86154 | JGI IMG/M metagenome (GOLD analysis project Ga0118677, IMG submission 86154)
TGGAGGGGTTTAAAGAATCAATGCGAATTGTATTTGATAAGCATCTCGGGCAATGGAATTACACTGCCATTCCTGAAGTGATAATTCCTGAAGTTGCCTAAGTTATTTAATGCACGTTCCTAAGTCGGAAATTGATTTAGCAAAACAACGATTAAAAATTTTAAGAGGTAAGCCATGAGTAGTCACCAACTAGAAAATCTTCATGTCGGCAGTAGCTTTGATGATTTCTTAAGCGAGGAAGCCATTCTTGAAGAAGTTACAGCTGTCGCGGCTAAACGCATTATTGCTTGGCAAATATCAGAAGGTATGTCTTCGCTTAAGCTCAGTAAAACGGCAATGGCAAAAAAAATGCACACCAGCAGAGCTTCACTTAATCGATTGCTAGATGAAGAAGATACTAGTTTAACGCTCACTACGTTAATTAGTGCCGCCGCTGCACTTGGCAAAAAAGTAAAAATCGAATTAGAATCGGTCTGAGTTTTATCATGAAAACACTTGTAATTTACAATCATGGCAAAGACAGCATTCCTTGGGGTGAAAAAGCCCTAGCACTTGCTGAAGTTGCCAAACGGCGCGGCCTCATGTTTATAAGCCCAGATTACCAAGCTAGTAATGATCCCGATGTACGCGTTAAACAACTGCTCGCAACGAATCTTTCTGCTTATCAGAACATTGTTCTCGTTGGCTCCAGTATGGGGGCTTATGTGGCAACTGTTACGTCAGAGATTATTAAGCCAAAGGGCTTGTTCTTGATAGCACCTGCATTTTACTTGCCGGGTTATCAATGTACTCAATTCAAGCCTTATGCCGATCGCATTGAAGTATTTCATGGGTGGAAAGACGAGGTTGTGCCACCTGAAAATGCTTGGCGATTTTGTCAGCAACATAAAGCCAATCTGCATCTGTATAATGCGGATCATCGATTACTCAGTATTTTGCCAATCATGGTAGATGCCTTTGATCGATTCTTGGACGATTGTATTTATTAAATATAGTATTTGGAGTGGACATTAATAGATGATTTGTTTAACACCAATCATTCCGACGCCCTCGCGTCCATCCCATAGACTCACGTCATAGTAATATTCCGGGCGGAAATAGCTTGCGCGTTCGATTCGGAAACCCGCAGCATTGAACAACGAACCCAGAGTTTCAATATCAATAAAATTAAAATATTCTGGCATGGCTCGTTGGATTTCCGCTTTGTTTTCTTGCGCTTCCAGGCGTGGATTGTTTTTCAGACTCACCCATCCAGGCGTAGGATGGCCTGACGCTTTTCTGTCCAGAAAATCAGGGTAAATCTCCTGGTTCATGCCGTGGAATACCGAGTCGGCGACAATAAATAACTTTCCCCCCGGCACGAGCCAGCGATAAAAGTTTTCAAGACACTTGGCAATGGTGGTGGAATCGAAAAAATGGAATACTCTAGCGCACAATATGGACGATACGCTTTCATCGTCCAGATCAATCCCGTCAATGCAAGAACCGGGCAAAATGTGCAACTTTTCTCGCAAGTGCTCTGGGGTCTGTTCGTATAGCACTTGCAGATGATAAGGCTCCAGATCGTTAACGATGATGCGACCACCGCTCTGCAAGATCGAAGCCGCCGCAACGCCATAAGCGGCTCCGATTTCCATGACTGGTTTTGCCACTGTCGCTGAGTATTCAATAAAATCATGCGTGTAAGGATCGCCAATGGTTGCCGCCATCCAACCCATATTATTTAATGTGGGTATCAATTTGCTTTCCATTTTTTCTCCATAATTATTAGATCAAGGGATATTATCCCTACCATTGTTTTGTAACACCCAGATAACCAAAGGTGCCAGTATAAGTATATTGGTTGCCGTTGGCCTTATCTTGCGTCTGGTAAATATCGCTGCCTGCTGAAAGCGTGACTTGATAATGCCCTGAAAGATTCCATTGGGCAGCTAAGAAACCGCCGCCTTTTTGTTCGTCGGCAAGGTTGTAGACCAGTTTTGTATCGCTATCGACCGCATACATCCGGTTGCCAGCCAAGCCGCCGATAGTCACCGAATGGGGAATCCAGATTGATTTTGGAGAAAAATAGTGGGTCAGTTTGATTTCCACCGCGTCGGTATGGTCGTGCAAAGCCCGTAAAGGATTGGAGATATTGACATCATAAAGCCGCAGTTGCAGCCAGTCGTAGTTATTATTAAAGCCAAAACCCAAGGTCGGTGTCCATTGTTGTACAGACAGAGAACCGTTACCGTCGCTGCTCTTGCCGTAAAAACTTATTGCATAGCCCAAATCCGCGTAAAACCATTGGTTATTATTCAGGAAAGACAGTTGCGGAGCCAGCACCTGCACATCATCGCTCTCGTTGCTGGAGTCGTCATTATTGATTTGATGACCGTCCAAACTCAAGCTTAAACGACCTGGCAAGAAATCCTGCTTAACATTAAGCCTGCCGGATAAAAACTCCGCAGCCTGGTTGAGCGTTGAAATACCTCCTTTATAATTCAACTGAGTATAAGTCGCGCCGCCGGTTATACCGCCGATATCGCTGTATTGGGCATCGAAATAAAGTCCCGTGTTGACCATGTCGCTCCGCAACTTGGAACCGCCAAAACCCACATAAGTAACTTGCGGCGTCAGTTTCAGTTTCCAGAGGTCTGCTGGCATAGATACATTCGCGCCGTTTGCTTGTGTGCAGAGTAATGTCAGGCAAGCAGACCAACAGGGATTTAATTTGTAGCGTTGTTGTCTTTTCATAATTTTTAATGTCCTGTCTGATTATGGGAAACCCAACTGGTGTTTTCTAGCACTGCTTCCCAGTATTGACCGAAACAGTCCAACCGCATATACCGCACGCCGAGTTCGGGTTGAATAAGCGCCTGCGTGGTTGCCCGCCATTCAATTCCTGATGCCAGATGGATGCAGTGAACGCCTTCTTGTCGCCAGACTTGCAGGGTCTCGTCCCAATGTCGGCAATAGCGGCTGTCACAACCGGTTCCCAATGGACGCAACAAGGCAGCCAAAATACGCCTGCCCAAACCCAACGGCAGCAAGCGCATGGCTGGGCGGTCACTCCAGCTTTCGGCGTTAATGCTTAAAGGCGTTAACCCTAAAGCCAGCAGCCACAAGTCGAGTAAAGGATCGGCCTTGCCTTGCCTGTCATAAAAGCCGATTACCGCCGGTGTTTTTTCAAAGGCGGTAGAGGCGCCATGGTTTCCTACCAGACGAAATTGACCGAGCAGGCTCAGCTCGATGCGCAAGTCAGACTTTTTGTATCCCTCGTCTGGCTTTTTCGGTGTCTTTATGCGATAGCCAAAACTACGTCCAGCAGGGAGTTTCAAGGCGATGCCAAGAGGTTCGTTGCTAGACGCAGCACTGACGTGATCGCCTTCTAGCGGTCTTTTGCACAGATGAAAATCTAGCGTTGTCTGACCTTTATTGCGTACCAGTACATGACCAAAATGGAATGGCAAGGTAGAGCTACCCAGTGTCTCGCTAATTTGCACATGCAGATGGAGATGTGGCTCCGGTGAACGCCCCGAACTACCACAGGCCGCTAACCGTTGTCCAACGGAAACCCATTCGCCTAAGCCTACCGACAAGCTGTTTTGCTTAAGATGAGCCAGCTTTACATACAGACCGTTACTCATGCGCAGTAGCAGAAAATTGCCCCAATTGTTGACAAGATCGACTTCGCCCGGCGGCATGTCGGGCAGATCAGAGCGTAAGCGGACGACTTGCCCAGCCGCCGGCGCCAGTACTGGTGCTCCAAAACAGAAATAATCATTTAATGAAGCACCATCGTTGCTATGACTGCGCTCGTTTTCCACGATATGGAAATCGAGGGCATGACGCCAGACATCACGGTGCGTATGAGGACCATCGAAGCCCTGAGATACCCGCCATTCGCCGTAAAATGGGAGAGCCAGCGGTAGACTGTCGCTCGGTGCTCCTCTCGCTTCGGCTAGCCGTGCTCGTTCGTAAGCGATTTCTGGCGTGGCAGGTTGTTCCAGACTTAGGTAGGGTGCCCGCCAAGTATGCCGGACGCTCAATGCCCCTAAGCAAAGATAAACGGAAAGCAAAAACGGCGCCGTTAACAGCGGTAATACGAAGACATACAGCATCTCGTTTAAAGCAACCGCCATCCATCCAGCCAAGCAACTGCCCACCAAGGCAAACACAAAACCAGCTCGGCCTGGCACGGTGAAAATTCCACCCAGTGCCATGGCTGTCAGCATGAAATTAAAGCCAGAACCTTGCGCATCTCCTAGTCCAAACAGCTGAAAACCAGCAAGACCAGCCAGATAGCCCGCCACTGCCAACAAGGCAAGGTAACGAGAGGCCATAATTAGCCCGCAGAACAGCAATGCACCCGCCAGCGGGTAAGGAACCAGAAACAACCAGCCCAAGGAGATAAAAAAGCTGTCCAGCCAAGGCGTGAAAATAGTGGGTGTATTTGCTAGGCTTGCTACATAGGCCAAAATCGAAGCCCGGTTCGTCTGTGTCAGGAGTATGGCCCAACTCACTAGGGTAAAGGGTAGGCTCAACACCGGCAGTCTGGCAGTCTGCCATAGCAGCGCAGCCAGCCAGTAGGTGCTTAGTGTGACCAACAGGGAGGCGATTACGACCCAGGCCAAAGCTTGCACATCCAGGATATGCACAGCGCCTACTATCAAGCCCGTGAGCAAACCGTTCACGAGATGCGGTTCACCCGGTTTGGACAGACCTAATACACGACCCCAGCCGGCAGCGAAGAGCAGTCCGAGTAAACCGGGTAAAGCCGTGCGCGGTGAAAACCAGGTCAGTGCGGCGAACCAGGCACCCAGCCAGGGTGAATCGCAGAACAACACTGACGCATAAGCACGGGCGAGCGGTTGGGTCATTGACCCCAAGTGCCCAAACCAGCGATGGACAAATAACTTATTCAGCCTCTGTGCTAGTCTGGGCGAAGCCTTGACCCAGCGGTTATTTTCCAAGGACACGGCACTCATTCTGGTAGGCCTTGCGGAAAGGGTAGTCTTAAGGCATCAGGAAGACGTTCGAAGTCGTTTATCGCGGCCAGTTGTTCGGCGACTCGAACTACTTCCACATTACCTTCCTGCGTTATCATGACCACGGCAGGGCGATATTGGATGAACTGCATCCACTGGGTATTGTTATAAGCCCCGACCGAACTGATAAGCAAAGCGTCGCCCACGTTGAGCGGCGGCAACATCACCGAGCTGCGCAGCACGTCAATGTTCATACATAAGGGGCCGTATAACACAGTTTCTTCAGGCGTGCCGTCGAGTTGGCGTAGCGGCTTGACTTCGTGGTTATACCAAAAGCCCGTAAACAGTAGATTAACGCCAGCGTCCAGAATGGCCGCCCGGCGACCGTCTGGCAAGCGCTTGCCGCCGACTACGCGGGTTATCAGGAATTCTGCGTCGTCAACCACCGCCCTACCAGTTTCCATAATCAAAGTCGGCAGTGGTTTGCCCGCCGCGCTCCGTGTTCGGGTAGCTTCTAATAACGCGCCAGTGATGGCTTCCGCGTACTGATCAAAACTTGGCACTAACTGGTCAGGCGGCAGATACAAGCCTTGCAAGGCATTACGAGATGCAAAGCCACCGCCGATGTCCAGATACTCGATACGGCAAGCAGTGCTGCTTTCCACCTTGTCCATAAATTCCGCCATGATGCGTGCTTGGGCGGCATAAGCCCGCACATCCAGAATAAAGGTGCCGATATGACTATGCAGGCCGGTCAACGTCAACCATTGACTGGAAGCGATGCGTTGCACGGCATCCATAGCCGCCCCAGATTCTAGGTTAAAGCCAAATCGGCTCCATGACTCGGTATAACCCGTATCAAAGTTCAGACGGATACCCACTGCCACTTTCTTATTCAGTTTTTGCGCGACTTGTTCTAGGGCATAGATTTCGTCAAGATGGTCGATATGGATCTGCGCACCTTCTTGTAAGGCTTGTTCTAGGATCGCCGTTGGTTTCGATGGCCCATTGAAGATGATGCGCGAACCCGGAACACCTAAAGCCCGAGCCTTCTGGTATTCAAATTCAGACACGACTTCCGCCCAGGAACCCTCTTGGTGCAGAATAGAGCATACGGCATTCAGGTAATTGGTTTTGTAAGACCAGCCATGCCGTACTTTCGGCCAACGTGTGGCGAAGGCTCTCCGCAGGCGGCGGACATTGTTCCGCAGGGTCTTCTCCGACAGAATAAACAACGGCGAACCGAATTGTTCTAGCAGTGGCTCGATATTAACCCCGTCCAGCTCAGTCTGATGGAATTGTTGTCGCACGGCGCCGAATTTGTTCATCACACCGACTCGGTGCGAGGAGAGGGTAGGCTTCGCCCAGGCTTTAAGTGTTTTCTCAGGAGCGTTCATGGTTTTATCCTTGGTTTTCAGGTGTGCATTGACCTTGCATCATCAAGGTCTCAAATAGGGACATCGGTACGATAGTTTCCAGCGCATGGCGAATGAACATCGTGCCAGGGCGCGGCTCAGGCATAGCTGGGGCGGGTCTACCCATCGTCAGCTCCAATAACAAGGCCGGCAGGTTGCGACCGACGCCGTGGGACAGGTAAATCCAAGCAGGAAAGCGAGGATTAATTTCGATCAATTGATAAACGCCCTTGGGGTCGCGCATAACCTCCACCTCCAATGGGCCTTTCCATTGCAGTTCCGCTACCAGTTTTCGCGCAACTTCGGCGAGGATTTCGTCTGCGGTTGCCACCCCAGCCCAAGCTTTGCCCTTGGTAGTGACGGCACGTTTTTTCATCATGACCTCGCCCAGCAAATTGCCTCGTCCATCGCCGATGCCGGCAAGGTTATATTCCTCACCGGCGACAAAGCGCTGAACAAGTACTGGCAAGTCCCATTCCTGGGCAATGCTGTGAAACGCGGCAACGGCCTGTTCAGGATTGGCGACGACCTTGGCATCATAAAAAACGCCTTTCACCACCAGAGGGTAAGTCCAACCAACCTGGTTGCAGGTGCGAAAAAACTGCGGATTAGCCAGCGTTTTGACTTCCGGGTAAACGATGCCAGCGGCCTCGGCAAGTTCCGGCAGGCGTGCCTTGGAACGTCGCTCGAATTGCTCGGCGTCGGGCATGAAGGTTTTCAAGCCAATCCCTGCCAACTTTTCTGCCAGTCCAACCATTAATGGCAGTTCGGCATCCAAGCAAGGGATCAAAATGTCGATTTTCTCTACGGCCTGAATGTCGGTCAGCCTTTCCAGCAGCAGGTCGGCACCATTGAGCGGATAAGACAGCAAGTAAACGCTATCGCAGTATTGTCCTAGGTAAAGTCCGGGATCCAGTGCATCATAGCCCAAGCCAACAATGCGGATGCCAGCGCCATAGGCTTCCCGCAGGCAACGTGCCACAGCCAGGCCGGGGCCTGGGTTGTCCGGCAAAGCGTTCATGCCGGTGACGGCTACCGTCAAGAGCTTGGTTTTCATAGGAAGCATCCCCGCAGTTGACCGGCAAATTCGATCACATCACGCTCCGCGACGAGGGTGTCGATTTCGAATACCGCTTGCAGTTTCTGGATAATCTCTTCTATGTCCAGGGTTTGTTGAATCAGTTGTAAAACTGCCTGACCCGTGTGATTGACAGTAAAGCTATTGCCTGTCACAGGGTCGAAAATAAAGCCACTTTCGCTTAGAGCTAACCGCCTCAGTGTCTCTACGTTGGGAAAATCAAGTGTTTGTCCAGCCATGTCCTTCTCCTATATCGTCTGTCTTTAATGCGACCCCGTTTTGGGGGCGTGGACATAGTATGTTTGGTCAGGATTACCGGAGATGCGGTCTGAAAATTACAGATTTGTAATTTTGGGAGATAAAAATACTACATTATGTAGGCAAATACATTTCAAATCTCACCTGACCCACTTCAGTTTCGGTCAACAGCAAATCACCGCCATGCGCCCGAGCTATTTCTCGTGATAGGCTAAGTCCTAGTCCCACGCCTTCAATTTGGCGGTTGTGGGACTGGTCGGCACGGTAGAAACGTTCAAAGATGCGTTCGCGGTCGGCATCCGGGATACCCAACGAGGCATTGGTGATAGATACTTCGATGCGTTCGCCTTGGCGGGCGGCATTGATGTGTATCCAACCTTTGGGCAGGTTATATTTGATGGCATTGCTTAACAGGTTGTGCAGCACTTGGCGGAACAATTCTGCATCAGCTTTGACCGTCAGGCCGAAGGCAATAGAACCTCTGACGTCAAGTTCTGGTGCCAACATTTGCGCATCTTCCAGCAAATCTTCCAATGCTTGGGTTAAGTTGATCTCGCTCATATACAAATGCAGTCGCCCGGCGTCGGCCAGCGACAGCAATAGCAGCTTGCGTGAGATCGTGCCCAGACGCTGGACTTCATCGAGAATACTGGTTAAGCTGGTTTGAATAGGGGAACCGGGTTCGCATTTAGCCATAGCACGCTCGATTTGCCCTTGCAGAATGGCAAGAGGCGTTTTTAACTCGTGGGCGGCATCGCCAGAAAACCGTGAGGCTTGCAGGAAACTGCGTTCTAATCGCTCCAACATGTTGTTGAAGACCTGAATCAGTTGACGAAACTCCTGATCTTCTTTGCCTACAGCGATGCGCTTGTCCAGACCCTTGGCGGTGACGCTCTCCATAGTGCTGGTGAGATGCCGTATCGGTGACAAGGCAAGGCCGGATAGGAACCAGGCACTCAGTGCAATAAAGCCTAAAGCCAGTGGTGTGGCGAGCAGAAAGGCGTTGCGCAGTTCGGTCATGTCTGCCTCGACCACGGTTAAATCGACGCCTATTGCTAATTTTCCATGGGGTGCGGTTGCCAGACCAAAACGCCAAGGGTGACCGCCCACATCCAGCGATAACTTAGTAAAAGCTGGCAGGTGTAGACGGGGCGGCTCGCCTGGCGGGGGCGGAAAGTCCTCTGGCGGAAATAAGGGCGGGGAATGTCGAGTGCGCATCGGTGGCGGGAAACTGAACTCTGGATCTTCCCTGCCGACAGGTGGCGGATTTGCCCCATCAGAATTCATGGAATCGGTTGCTTTTTCGGGGGTGGGGCGGTCTTCTAGCTGAGGCCAAGGCAATTGGTCAGGGTTCAAGCTTTCTGGCCAATGCGAAGAGCGGTAAACCAAGCCGTTATCGTCCTGCATTATCAGCAAGGTCTGGTGAATGTCATGCGCACCTAAGAGCCGCCCCATGTTGTGTTCATGGTGCTTCCAATGATCCTCTGACCAGTGTCTGGACAATTCTCGTTCGGACTGGTCAAGGATTTGTCTATCCAGTGCTTCTATCTTGGCATCACGCAACTGCCACCAGGCAATGGCGGCAAAACTGGCCAGAGCCACACCCGCCAATAATACAGACCAGAGTGCTAGTCGCAAGCGAAGGGATTTGCTCTTCATGATCAATTCAGTTTCCGAAAGCGGTAGCCCACGCCGCGCACGCTTTCAATAGGCAAGTCTCCGTTGCCAGTTACGCCGATTTTTTTGCGAATGCGCTGAATACACACGTCAACTACGTTGGTGCTGGGGTCGAAGTCATAGCCCCAGACATGTTCGAGAATCTGGGTGCGCGTGAACACACGCCCTGGCGAACGCATCAAGTATTCGATCAGATTGAATTCGCGTCCGGTCAAGTCCACAGACTGACCTAGCCAACTTACTTCACGGCTGATACGATCAAGGCGCAAATCGCCAACAGCAAGAATGTTCTGGCGCTCGCCAGATACTCGACGTTGTAAAGCATGGATTCGGGCGATCAATTCTTCTACAAAAAACGGTTTGGCTAAATAGTCATCAGCACCTAGGTTCAGCCCTTCGATACGGTCGTCAAGTTCGTTGCGGGCGGTTAGCAGCAGCACAGGCGTGGTTTTGCCTGCTTTGCGTAGCCCCTTTAGTATGGACAAACCGTCCCGTCCCGGTAACATGATGTCCAGCACGATCACATCATATTCGCGCGCGTTCGCCATCGCGAAGCCGTCGTTGCCATCCGCGCAGTGTTCGACCGTAAAGCCTTGTTCACGGAATCCGCAACAGACAAAATCAACGATCTTTTTTTCATCCTCAACCAGCAATATATTCATTAGGGTAACCTCTCGTCGCTAGCATAGCCCAAGAGCTACGTATTGCCAATTACAATACTGTAATCTTTGGACGAGGCTTGCTGTCATTCTCAGCTTAGAAAATATCACAAAATACTTGTGCTTTTAAATCAGACTCGTTATAGTCCTAGCAGCATCATGGTTTTATCTCAGGTGACTCGGTAAGTAAGTTCGTAAGTTCTAGTCTTTCGTAGGTATTTTTAAGCATGATAAACACTTGTTTAAGCACTGGGTCAATCCTGCCTATTTTCAAGTATTCCGTTAAAGTCCTTCAAACTTTAGACAAGCAGTAGCCCAACCCGATTAACTGCTTAAGGGGCACTCGATCTATTTTATTAGAGGCTTTTTAATTAAATCTGAGTGCCAAGCATTCATTGTCGAGTCCCGATCAGTTTTGCATTCCTATTAAAAGTGCCATCTGACATCGGTTTATTGTTTTAAAACAAGCCGACAACTTATCCCCAGAAGCTGTGGATAACTCTGTGGATTACTACAGGTGAAAGTCTGGAATAACTGGGGGGAATAACTGGGGGGAATAACTGGGGGGAATAACTG
>Ga0118677_10015398_pt1 | contig 10633 bp, 8 predicted proteins | sample AliMusrvi5mmetaG_FD_86154 | JGI IMG/M metagenome (GOLD analysis project Ga0118677, IMG submission 86154)
CTAAAAAGGCTGGAGCTTTGCTCCAGCCTTTTTTTTTGCCTCAATCGATCCCAGTATCAAGAACCGTTCAGTTCTTTGCGGATTCGACGGTATCGGACTGTTCCAAGGTCTCGTCGTCCCGTTCAAACGCGAGCGCCTGTCGGGCAATATTGACTAAAATGCCTATGCCAGCCAGGGCAATGATCAGGCTGGAGCCCCCGTAACTGATGAAAGGCAAAGGAATGCCTTTGGTAGGCCCTGCCCCCGTCACCACGCCGATATTGATCCCCGCCTGGATCACATGCATCAAGGTAATGCCCACCGCCAGATGCCGCCCGAAGGGATCCGGAGTCTGGCGCGCGACAAAAAATCCGCAGGCCATCAATCCCAAAAACAACAGGGCCACCCCCACCGATGCGATTACACCCAATTCCTCGCCGATGATCGCCAGGATGAAATCGGTATGCGCTTCCGGCAGATAAAAATGTTTCTGGATGCTCTCACCCAATCCCCGGCCGGAAAAACCACCCAGCGAAAAGGCGTCCTTTGACTGCCCTAAATGATAGGCCACCGCCGGATACAAATCGGGTCGGAGAAAAGCCAAAACCCGTCCCAACCGGACCGGATCGTGAATCACGGCCACCACAAAACCGGCCAATCCCAGGAAGGCGATGATACCCAACATCCAGATCCGGGTCCCCCCCAGATACAAGAGCAACATCCCCACCATTCCAATCAAGGCCGTCGTGCCGAAATCAGGTTCCAGGAAAATCAACCCGCAAAAGAGCCCCAAGGCCATTAAGGGGAGAAATAAGCCTTCCTTCAGGTTCCGCATCCGCGGCCCCATCAACGCCATCCAGGCGGAAAATAAAATGACCACCGCCAGTTTGGCGGCTTCAGAGGGTTGCAAACTCACCGGTCCCAGATGCAACCAACGACGACTCCCCCCAATTCGCACCCCAATCCCCGGAATCAGTACGATCACCAGGAGAAAGATGGAGAGCAAGCCGATCGGGAATGCCAGCTTTCGCCAGACATGGTAATCAATCCGGGCGCACAAAGCGCATACAAACAGAGCAACACCCAACCAGATCAGTTGCCGTTTGAGGAAATACTGGGCGTCCAAAAAATAGGTCTCGCCCCGAACACTGCTGGCGCTGGCCAGAATCACAATTCCCAGCACCAGCAGGATCATCACGATCGCGACGATCAGTCCGGGGACTCGGGCGCGCATCATTGCGCGGCAGACGGGATCTTCAACATTTGACCGGGCTTGACATCAGCGGACGACAAGTTGTTGGCCTTCATCAGTTCATCGACCCGAACGCCGTACATCATGGCAATATCATTCAAGTTCTGATTCGGCTCAACCATGTGGGTCGTCAACGCAGGCCCGCCGGGGGCCGCCGCAGCCGGAACATCCGTCGCACTCATCGGCGGCGGCTCGACGGCTTCCGGTTCTTCACGCTGCATCGGGGCTGAATCCGGAGCGCGAACGACAGGCTCTTCCGCCGCATGGGGCGCAGTGCCCTTCGGCAATACCAGTTTCTGGCCGACATGCAATTTATCGCTCGTCAGGTGATTCACTTCCTTCAAAGCCCGCACAGTGGTTCCCTGCCGATGGGCGATCGAGGCCAACATGTCCCCGCTCTTGACAATATACTCACCGGCTCCGGCAACCGCACTCGGATGCGAGGTCTTGGCATGCGAAGACTTCGCCGCCGCCTTGGCCGCCGGCTTGTGCGCTACTTCCTTGGCGGACATATCGACATACTCCGGCAACTCCAGTTTTTGTCCGGGTTTGATCTTGCTCGGGTTGGCGAGATGATTCATCGTCACGATATCTTTGACGCTGACATTGAACCGTTTGGCGATCAGGGCCAGGTTGTCGCCGGCTTTGATGACATAATATTTCGGTTCAGCCTTGACGGGCGCAGGGGCCACCGCCGGCTGTTCGGGAATTGGAGCCGGCATGGTCTCAGGCAGTTTGGCCACAGGTTCCGCCGCGGGGGTGGTCGGAGGCATCACCGTTTGCTGGGGCACCTCGCCTGTTTTGGCACGTGTCGTTCCGCAACCCGGCATCAAAACCAGTGCGCCAATTCCCACCACATGAACTCCAACGATTATTCCGACGACCCATGACTTTTTCATTTCCGTCCTCTACTGTTCAGTTGTTGAATTAAACCCGTAAAACACTGCCCGCGGTCATCATAACCGCGAAATTGATCGAAACTGGCACATCCCGGCGAGAGTAAAATCGTTTCGCCTTTTCGCGCATCGTGCCATGCTTGCGCAACCGCCTCCTGTAATGTCCCACACCGCCGGCAGGCTACCGTTCCCTGCCAAGCCTTTTCCAAGACCTCCGCTGATTCACCGATAAGATAGACTTCTGCCGTTTTCTTGGCCAGCATTATTTTGGGCCATTCTAAGTCCGTCTCTTTGAGCCGTCCTCCTGCAATCAACCGCACCGGGCCAGGCACCATTTCCAGTCCCGCGGACAAAGCGGCCAAGGTCGTCGCTTTGGAATCATCGACGAAGAGAATCCCCTCGATTTCAGCCACTCTTTGTTGTCGATGCGGTAACCGTTCAAAGATCGCTGCGGTGGATCTGATATCCTCCGCCGAAACTCCGGCGAAGGCCAACGCGGCGGCGGCCGCCGCCGCCGTGCAACCCATCACCGGATTATCGAAAGGCGTTCCGCGAAAATCGATTTGAACCGCAGGACCCCGAACCAAGCCCTCTTGAAATCGCCAATCGGCCGACGGACCCAACCCAAAGGTGATCCGATCTACGCCCGGTCGGATCGCCGGCGGATCGGCCAGATCGTCGGGAATCACGGCGCCATCTCCGGGTCCCAAGGCCTGAAACACGCGCATCTTCGCCGCACGGTACGCGTCCATCGTTCCATGCCGGTCCAAATGATTCGGATGCAGGTTCAACAGCAATGCGATTCGCGGCCGGAATTCACGCGTGGTTTCCAGTTGGAAAGAGCTCGCTTCTGCCACCACCCAACCCCAAGGGCGCGGATCCATCACGACTTCGCTCAAAGGCGGCCCGTAATTCCCCGCCGCAACGGCGCGAAGCCCGGCGCGAGTCAGGGACTCCGAGCAAAATTTCACCAGCGTGCTTTTCCCGCTGGATCCCGTCACGGCCAGCACAGGCGACTTCAATTCGTGCCACCCGATCTCCATCTCGCCAATCAAGGGAAGGCCCGCCTTTACCAGAGATTGAACCCAAGCTGAATCAGGTGCGATTCCCGGACTGATCACGGCGGCCGTCGCGTCCCCCGGCTGAGGTGGAACCGAGCCCAGTTGAACGGGAACACCCTCCGCCCGCAAGGTCTCAGCCAAGCCGCGGAGGTCCGGCGTATCGCCGGTATCGGCCGCGGACACGCGGTACCCACAGGACTGCAACAGCCGGATAGCCGCCCGTCCACTTCGTCCCAATCCCAGAACCCATACGGCAGAACCGACCGGTATGATCGAACCTAAATTCACGGAGTCCTCATCGGATTTTCAGGGTCGCTACTCCCAGCAGGGCGAACAAGATCGAGAGAATCCAGAACCGGATGGTGACCTGCGTTTCGCTCCATCCGCGTAATTCAAAATGATGATGAATCGGCGACATGAGAAAAATTCGTTTGCCCCGCATTTTAAAGGAAGCCACCTGCAGGATCACGCTCATCGCCTCCATCACGAAAACGCCCCCCACCAGGATCAGGGCGATTTCCTGCCGGATCAGAATCGCCACCATCGCAATACCCCCCCCCAGCGCCAGACTTCCCGTGTCGCCCATGAAAACTTTAGCCGGATGGCAATTGAACCACAGGAATCCCAGGGAAGCGCCTAGCAGACATCCGCAGTAAACCGCCAGTTCCCCACTGCCCGCCACATAGGGAACCCGGAGATATTCGGCAAACAGCACATGTCCGGCAGCATACGACATCACCAGGTAGGCCAGTGCCACCGAGCCGCTGCACCCGATCGCCAACCCGTCCAGTCCGTCCGTCAGATTGACCGCATTGGCTGCACCCACCAGGACCAATCCCAGATATAAATACACCACGGGTATCGGCAGACCCGCAGCCGCCGGGGTCTTCAGAAACGGTACCCAGAGATCTCCCACCCAGTCGCGAGTTTCAGGCAGGATCAACAGCAGCGACACCACCCCCACTGCCCACAACACCTGTAATAGGAATTTGGCGCGTGCGGTCATCCCCTTGGCGCTTTTCCCCCGGAGTTTGGCATAATCGTCCAAAAATCCAATCGCCCCCATGGCCAGCATCGTTGCCAGGGTCAGGTGGATGAACATGCTCCTCGGATTCGACCACAGCAAGGTCGACACGGTTACGGCCATCAGGATTAAAAGCCCTCCCATCGTCGGAGTTCCCTGTTTTTTGCCGTGCAGAACATGCAGATCAGGGGCTTCCTCTTTCCGGATGAACTGGCCGACGCGCAGGTCTTGTAAGCGGCGAATCAACCAGGGCCCGAGCACCAGGCTGATCAAAAATGCGGTGGCCGCGCCTCCCAACGCCCGAAAAGTGATATATTTAAAAATCCGCAGGGGCGAATACCAGCCCGTCAGTTCCGACAAATAATATAACATGAACGCTCCAACTCCTCTCGTTCCCCACCCGATTGCATTCCCTAAAAATCAAGCCGGTACAGCCGCGGGTAACTGCCCCCAGGTCCGATAGGCCTGGAGCACCTCCTCGAGCCGAATCCCGCGCGAAGCTTTCATCAGCACCTGGTCTCCCGGCCGAATCCGTTCCCGCAACACGGCGGCCGCCTGTTCCGCATCCTCACAGACAAACAGGGCCGATGTGCGGAACCCGGCCTCCCGGGCACCCTCGGCCAGGGTTTCACCCAATTCGCCGACCGTGATGATTCCCGCCCAAGCGTGGGACGCCAGGAAGCGACCCAAAGCCAGATGTTCGGCGGCCTCGTACCGGCCCAGTTCCAACATTCCCCCCAACACCAACCAGCGACGTCCGGGCCCATTGCCCACCACCTGAAAGGCCTCAATCGCCGCCCGCATACTCAGGGGATTCGCATTGTAGGCGTCATTGATGAAGGTGACCGATCCCACGATCTGCTGCTCCCAACGCATGGGGGCGGATTTGAAACGGCGCAGAATTTCAACAATCTCATGCCAGGCCACCTCATGCCCCCGCGCAACCGCGATGGCCATCATCGCATTGACGATATGATGCCGTCCCATCAAGGGCACAAATATTTCGTGGCGTTCGTTCGTCCGCCGCTCCAGAATCAAGGCGGTCATCCCGGACGGACCTATGGCCGATTCCAGGCATTGGTAGTCGGCTTCCTGGGTCAATGAAACCGTCAGCACCCGTCCGGGCGCCTGCGCCGAAAGAAGTTCAAAGAAGGGGCAATCGCGGTTCAGCACCGCCGTACCCTCTTCAGGAAGGGACCGCAACACTTCGCTCTTTTCGAATGCAATTCCTTCGATCGAATCGAAGAATTCGATATGGACGGGGCCGATCCCCGTAATCACCGCCCAGTTGGGCAAAACAATCTGACACAGCGGCATCAGTTCTCCGGGATGATTCATCCCCACTTCAAAAACACCGGCTTCATCGGAGCGACGCACGCCCAGCACGCTCAAGGGGACCCCCACGGCGTTATTCCAATTGCCCCGGGTTCGCGCGGTGGGTAATCGGGCGCCCAGGAGATCCGCGATCAGATCCTTCACGGTGGTCTTGCCGACACTTCCGGTCACCGCTATGGAGGAAATCTCCATTTGCCGCCGGTAGGCGGCAGCGATCGCCTGGAGCGCATCAGCGGGATTTTCCACCAGCAACATCGGTTGGGCCGGGGATTCGGGCAGGTAGGGATTGTCGCGACGCACCAAGGCGGCCGATGCCCCCAACTCAAAAGCCCGGTCAATGAATTTGTGCCCGTCAAACCGCTCCCCTTCCAACGCCACATACAGGGCACCCGGATTCAACGAACGGGTATCTTGGGTAATCCCCAATACCTCCACCGGCGCATGAGGCACCCACACTCCCCGACTCCATCGTGCCAACTCCTCCGGATTATATCTGACCATGGGCTTGCTCCTCCTGCAAATGTCATCCGAATTCCGGGACCGGGGCGGCCGCCGGCCACCACTTTCCCCCCTCTGATTTATCACGCCCGGGAGCCATTGCCCGAATCCGCGCGGAGGGTCCGGCCGCATTCGCGGCGATAGAGTCCGGCGAATTTTCATCGCAATAACTCGCGCGCGATCTGGCGATCGTCAAACGGGACAATCGTGTTTTCAAATTCCTGTGTGCTTTCATGCCCCTTGCCGGCGATCAGCACGCTGTCACCGGGCCGGGCCAGCTCGAATCCGCGGGCAATCGCCCGCGCCCGATCCTCAACCACCTCCACCAGGGCACCCGGCTCGAACCCGGCGCGAACTTCTTCAATGATGGCATGGGGGTTTTCTTTGCGAGGATTGTCGGAGGTCAAAATCGAATAATCCGCCAACCGCGAAGCCACCGTTCCCATCAGGGGTCGTTTGGTCCGATCGCGATTTCCGCCGCACCCAAAGATCACCAGCAGACGACCGGACGTGATTTCTCGCAATGTCTGAAGCGCATTGGTCAGGGCATCGTCGGTATGGGCGTAATCCACAAAAACCCGGTATCCGGTCTGTTCCCCTGAAACGAGTTCCAACCGGCCGGGAACCTGGGGCATGTGCGCCAATCCTTTGAGGATCCGGTCAAAGGGCATCCCCAAAACACCCGCCACTCCAACCGCGGCCAACGCATTCGATACATTGAACCGCCCCAATAAACTCAACCGGGCTTCGCCCGTTCCCCACGGGGTTACCAGGCGAAACCGGCTTCCCTCAGCGGATAGTTGGATCTCTTCGGCCTGTATGGTTGCACCCGGTTTCAGCCCGTAGGTCACAAGGTTCACCGAAGGATCGACAACGTCCCGCAGAAGCGATGCGCGCGGATCATCCGAATTGATCACGGCCGCGGCTTTTTTTCCCTGCCGGCCCAGCATGCGAAACAATTCCTGCTTGGCTTCAAAATACGCCTCCATCGTGTGATGGTAGTCAAGATGGTCACGGGTCAGATTTGTGAATACCCCCACATCGAAACAGACTTCGGCGACCCGATGCTGGATCAGGGCATGCGAAGAGACCTCCAGGACCACGGACGGAATCCCGGCCTGAAGCAGTTGGTCGAACATCTCCTGCAAATCCAACGATTCCGGGGTCGTCCGGCTGGCCGGCAATAGGCGTTCCCCAATGATGTATTGCACGGTCCCAATCAAACCCGGCGCGGGTCCAATGGATCCCAGGAGAGACCGAATCATAAAGGTCGTCGATGTTTTCCCATTGGTTCCGGTAACACCAATCGTCGTCAATCGCTGGCTCGGTTCCTGATAAAATCGGGCAGCCAAAAAGGCTAGTGCCAGCCGACTGTCGGCCACGCGGATCAGGACCGTTTCCCGGCGAACCCGAACCTCTCGTTCGGCCACCACCGCCACCGCGCCGCGGTTGACCGCATCTTCGACAAAATTATGCCCATCGGCCAATTGTCCGGCCATGGCGACAAACACAAACCCCGGCCGAACCCGGCGTGAATCGTACGCAATCCCGGTCACGACGCTATCCAACGCGCCCCGAATCGACGCTCCGTCCAATCCCTTGAGCAATTCTTCCAATGCTAGTGTCCGCACAACAGCACCTATCCTTTAAATTTCAATACGGGGCCTCACGGCCCAACCAACCCGGTCGGCGTCGCTGGCGAAATATCCAGATAGCGCACCGCCTGCTCTGCAATTTCCTTAAAAATCGGCGCCGCGACAAGTCCTCCCGTATGGAAGGGTTGCGGCTCGTCCACTGTCACGATGATGCTGATTTCCGGATTTTCCACCGGCAGAAATCCCACAAAAGTAGCCATGTAATCGGTTTCCGAATACCCGCCGGCCACCGGTTTCTGGGCGCTCCCGGTTTTTCCTCCCACCCGGTAGCCCTCAATCGCCGCCTTGGTGCCGGTTCCGCCCGGTTCGGTTACCCGCGCCATCAAGTCTCGCATTTTCTGGGCCGTATCTCCGCGAATCGGACGGCCCACGACTTCCGGCGCTCCCTTGTATAGCACAGTGCCATCCTTGGCAACCACCCGCCGGATGATGTAAGGCTTCATCAAGAAACCATCGTTGGCCACGGCATTTACCACTCCTAACATCTGCAGGGCCGTCACCGCCACCCCCTGCCCGATCGCAATTCGTGACACGCTGATTCCAGACCACCGCTCCAACGGCGTCAACAATCCCGCTTCTTCCCCCGGCAAGTCCACCCCGGTCTTGCGCCCGATGCCGAACTCCTTGAGATACCGGAAAAAAGTATCTTTGCCCACCAGGATCGCGATTTTCGCCGCTCCGATGTTACTGGATTTCTTAAACACATCCGATACCGTCAACTGGGAATAAGAATGATAATCGCGTAGAACCTTGCCCATGTAGGACCACCGTCCATTTTCAGTATTGAATATCTGATTGGTGGTCACTATCCCTTCGTTCAAAGCGGCGGCAATGGCCACCACCTTAAAGGTCGAACCGGGCTCAAAAATCTGTCCAATCGCCCGATTCAACATCTGTTCCGAACGAGCTGAGCGGTACTCGTTTAAATCGAAATTCGGCCGATTGGCCAGGGCCAGAATCTCCCCCGTCCGGATTCGCTGGACGATCGCCCAGGCGCCGCGCGCCCGGTTTTTTTCCATCGCCCGGTCCAAGGCCGTCTCAACCATGTATTGTAAATTTTCGTCCAAAGTCAGATACACATCCGCCCCCTCCTGGGGTTGGATGTCCTGTACCCGCCAGCCGTACATCTCCTTCCGCCGCCCATCCAGACGGCTCTCCAAAAATCCCTGCGAGCCCTTGAGATATTTGTCGGCAATCAATTCCACGCCGGCCGACCCCACCCCCTCCATGTTTGAAAAGCCCAGGACATGACACATCATCCCCCCCTGGGGATAACGTCGCAAGGTGGTTTCGCGCGTGAAAATGCCCGGACTTTTGAGGTCCATGATCTGCCGGACCAAATCATCCGGAATCTGATGGGCGATGAAGGCAAACCGCTTCTCCGGCTGATTCAACCGGCTCCGAAGTTCCTCTGGGGATACTCCCAGCAAAGGCCCGAGCGAGGCTGAAACCTTCTCGGTCAGATTGCTTTTAGCCAAAAGCGCCGGATCGGCGCAAAGATCGTACATCCCCACATTCAACGCCACGATATTGCCCGCTTTGCTGCCTTCGAGAATCCGACCGCGCCCGGTCAAAATCGGTTTGACGATCGTCCCCTTATCTTCCACCGATTGACGCGCCGTTTCATCTGTCAAGAGATGCAGATACACTAGTCGGACCACCAATCCGGCGAAGGCCAGGGCCAGAGCCACGGCCAACCACTCCAGACGAGTGTTTCGATCGCGATCAGTCATTCAGTACGACTTTCTGAATCTGGGCGTATTGCATGGGTTGCGTAGGTTCAAGGCGGCGGGCCCGTCCGGAAGTGGGCGCGCAAATGATGCGGACGATTTGGTCGCGACGCGGCCAGGCCATCACCAAGCCCTGTTCCCGCAGGGCGGCTTCAACCCGCGCGGGAGAACGCAATAAGGACCATTCGCCCTCTTCTTTCTTGAGCTGATCCCGCAAAATCACGCGGCGCGCTTCCAGCGCTTTGATTTCACGCCCCAAGGCGTCGGCGCGGGCTTTGAGACAAATGTGAAATAGTGCGAGCAGAGCCACCACCAAAAGGGTCACGGCCAAGGGAATCGGGAACAAAAATCCCTGTTCGTTTTTTTTGCGATTTTTTCGTGCCATGGTTTAATCAATCCTTTCCGCTATCCTTAATTTCGCTGAACGCGCGCGGGGATTCCGGCGACTTTCGTCCTCTGTTGGAATCCGCGGTTTCCGGGTCACCAGTCGCACCGCCGGCGCTGCGCCCACCCAGACCTGACCGCCGGCCTGCAAAGACTCCCACCGCCCCGCATGCCTCGCCAAACACTGCTTGACCATCCGATCTTCCAGACTATGGAAGGAAATCAACGCCACCCGTCCGCCGGGACGCAACAAACGCAACGCGCCTTCCAATCCCCGTTCCAACGCGGTCAACTCGCCGTTGACGGCGATTCGCAACGCCTGGAAACACTGGGTCGCTGGATGGATTCGACGCCGCCCGCGCTTGGTCCGCACAATCACCTCCACCAGTTGCGCTGTGCTCCGAAACGGCGCCTGCACTCGGACCCGACCGATCTCCCGGGCAATCGACCGCGATTCGGATTCTTCACCGTACCGCCAGAACACATCCGCCAACTCCTCCACCGGCAGTTCGTTCACCAAATCCGCTGCCGTCCGTCCCTGTTCTAAGTTCATCCGCATATCCAGAGGCCCGTCCGTTTGAAAACTGAACCCACGCGCCGGATCGTCCAATTGGTTCGAGGAGAGTCCCAGATCGAATAGAATTCCGTCCACCGCCGTGAATCCCGCCTCTGTCGCCAACTCCTCCACCCGCTCAAAGTTGCCGATCGTCAGGCGCCAGGCGCCCGGCCATTCGCGCAACGCTTCTCCCACGGTCACCGCGACCACCGGGTCGCGATCCATCAGCAACACCTCGATCGCTCCCCCCGTCCGCTCCAACC
>Ga0118677_10015400_pt1 | contig 10633 bp, 9 predicted proteins | sample AliMusrvi5mmetaG_FD_86154 | JGI IMG/M metagenome (GOLD analysis project Ga0118677, IMG submission 86154)
GAATCCGACCCCAAGCAGACCAGCGTCACCCTGAATCCGACTCTGGCCGCCGCGCTGGGCGTGGAAACGGCCGAGACCGGCAGCCCGGGTGCCTGGTTCGGACAGACGACAACCACTCTGGACGGCGCCGCGGCACAGAGCGGCTCCACGTCCAGCGGCTATTGGGGGACAACGTGGGCGCGCACCACGCTGAACGGCTCGGGAACCGTCACGTTCAAGTGGGAATACACGACGGGATACGACTATGGCAATACGCTGCGGTGCCTGAAAGACGGCGCGTCGGCGGCAGAGATCAACTCGCAGACCAACTGGACCGAGGTGTCGGTGTCCTTCGACACGCCGGATGGCTGGACCCTCACGCAGCTAAATGGCTACGCCCATTCGGTGCCGGGGCAGTGGCACCTGCCGGACCTGGCCCATCAGGCCGAGGCCTGGGCTCTGTTCCGGTTGCAGGGCACCTGCGCGGTGAGGGCGGGCGAGGTCATGGACCTGGGCCGCATCAAGCTCACCTGGCAGGACCTGGAAGGCCAGGCCAAGGCTCGCGACAAGGCCGAGGAGGCCGAGAAGGACCGTGATATGCGGCTGCGCGAAAGTGCCGTTCATGAAGAACGCCATCACTGGCTTACAGGAGCGGCGACACTGATCGAGATCGGCATCGCCCTTTCCACCGTCGCCATTATTACCAAACGCCGCACCTTCTGGTTCTCGGCCTTGGGCTTAGGCGCAGCTGGTGCAGCGCTGTTTGCGATGGCCTTTCTACAGTAGCGATGATTGTCCGCTTTTGGCGCAAAGCGGACATTCGAGGCCCCAGGGCATGAGGTGCGGTGTTAATCCTTCCGCCTCTGGCTGCCATAGCGGCGGGCCCAGACCTTGCTGAACTCGGCGCCCAGCAGGAAAACCTGCGCCGAGTAATAGACCCAGATCAGCAGCACGATGATGCCGCCGGCCGCGCCATAGATGTTGGCGGTGATGAAGTTGGCCAGGAAATAGCCGATCAGGGTCTGGCCGGCCTCAAACAACAAGGCGGTGCCGCAACTGGCCACGATCACGTCGCGCCACAGCAGCTTGATATTCGGCAAGAGCTTGTAGATCGCAGCGAACAGCAGCGCGACGATGACAAAGGAAAATACCAGGTTGATAGTGCTGATCACCAATTCGGAAACATCGGTGAAGCGGTCGAGCAGCCGTCCCAGCACCCGTACGCCGGTCGCCAGCACCATGGAGGCCAGGAGCAGCACGCCCAGACCTATCACCAAAGTCAGGCTCATCACCCGGCCGCGCAGCAACTGGTAGAAATAGGATTCGTGGCGCGGCGCTTTCCAGATCACGTTCAGCGCATCCTCGATCTCGGTGAAGAAGCCGGACGCGGTGACCACCAGCGCCACGACCCCGATCAGGCTGCCGGCCAATGTATGGGGCGCGTTCCTGACATGCAGGATGGCGAGCTGCACCATGTCGGCGCCTTCCGGGCTCATGATGCGGGTCAGCTGTTCGTGCACGGCACGGCTGGCGGCGGCCTGACCCAGGCCTAGGGCGGCAATGGCGGTGGCAATGAACAATACCGGGGCGATGGCCGTGACGGCGTAAAAGGAGATGGCTGCACCGCGCGACAGGGCGTTGTCGTCGACGAAGGCGTTGATGCCCTCTTTCAGCATTGTCCAGGCGGCGAAGCGGGGGGGCACGGTGGAATCAGGGTCCTTCGAAGTTCCCCAACGTAACAGGGAGACAGAAAGTTGCACCCATTGGGAGGTTCAGGCGTTAGCCCATAGGGAGCACCACAGTTAAGTGATTGATTTGACATGTCCGTTACGGAGCATACGGAAAAAAAGCCGGGAAAATGGTCAGCCGAGGTGGTGCGGGAGCGGGTGATCTCGAATTTCCGGGATTTTCGCTTCACCTGGAGCGGGTTCTTCCGCTGGACGGGAATCACCATTTTGGCGGTGCTGGTTGCTGCCGTCATCACACTCTATTTCCTGGACTGGAATCAGATGCGTGGGCCGGTAGGGCGCTATCTGTCCCACCTCAGCGGCCGCGAGGTGCGGATCGACGGCAACCTGGCGGTCAAGCTGTTCAGCTGGCAGCCCAGCGTGGACGCGCAGCGAATCTATGTCGGCAATCCCGGGTGGGTCGGGACGGCGCAGGCCGCGACGGTCAAGGAGCTTCGGGTGGAATTCCGCCTGGTGCCGCTGATCTTCGGCAACCTGGTCTTGCCGCTGCTCAAGGTCGATGAGCCCGATATCCTGCTGGTGCGCGATAAGACGGGGCGCACCAACTGGGACAGCGGCGGGCGCAATCCCAACGAAGCCTTCAGGCTGCCGCCCATCAAGCGCTTCCTTGTGAAGGACGGCCATGTGCGGATCGACGATGCCGTGCGCAAGCTGCATTTCACCGGCACGGTAAATTCCCGCGAGGAGCTTGGCAGCAAGGTTGCGGCCTTTACCCTGCTGGGCGACGGCACCCTGAACAAGAACAAGTTCATGGCTAATGTAACGGGTGGGCCGCTGCTGAATGTGGATTCCAGCAAGCCTTACAACTTCAATGCCGATGTGCAAGCCGGCGAAACCCATGCCGTCGTCAATGGCGCCATCACCGAGCCGTTCCACCTGGACCGCTTCACCGCCGGAATCAATGTCAGCGGGCCCAGCCTTGCGGACATCTATCTGCTGACCGGGCTGGTGCTGCCCCGCACCCCGCCATACCACCTGACGGTCAATGTCCAGCGCGAGGGCACATTCTACCGGCTGAACGACGTCAACGCGATGCTGGGCGGCACCGACCTGGAAGGCAATCTGACGGTGGATGCCTCGAACACGATCCCGGTGCTGGCGGGCAGGGTGGCGTCGCGGCAACTGAGGTTCGAGGATCTGGGTCCGGTGGTGGGCGGCGGCAAGGCGGCGCCGGTGCAGAGCAAATACATGCTGCCGGAAACCGAGCTGCACACCGAGCGGCTGCGCCAGATCAATGCGGAAGTGGATTACAGCGCCGCGTCCATCTCCTCCCGCGATTTTCCGCTGCGCAGCCTGGATACCCATATCAGCGTGCAGGGTGGGGTACTGAACCTGAAGCCGCTGTCCTTTGGCTTTGTCCAGGGCAAGCTGGCCGGTTCGATCCGTATCGATGCGCGCCAGGATATTCCCACCTCTTCGGTGGATGCGCGCATTACGGACATCCGCGCCGAGACCTTCATCAAGGGCAGCGACAAGCCGATTGCAGGGCTTCTGGAAGCCCGCGCGGTGCTGACCGGTACCGGCAAGTCGGTGCATGCCACGGCGGCCAACGCCAACGGCACCTTCACGGCGGTGGTGCCGTCGGGCGGCATGCGCCACAGCCTGGCGGAATGGACCGGGGTGGATGTGCTGTCGGCGCTGAGCCTCAACCTCAGCGGTGACACGTCCAACACCAACCTGCGCTGCGCCGTGGCGTCGTTCGATACCAAAAACGGCGTGATGACGTCGCGGCAGTTCCTGATCGACACCGATCCGGTGCGGGTGGAGGGCGGCGGCACCATCAATCTGGGCGATGAGACGCTGGACATGCAGATGCAGGGCAAGCCCAAGAATTTCCAGCTGATGCGGCTGCGCGCGCCCATCACCCTCACCGGATCACTGGATCACCCCAAGCTTGGCGTGAAGGCGGGCGCGATCGCGGCGCAGGGTGGTATTGCCCTGGCGCTGGGCTTTATCAACCCGCTGGCGACCATCCTGGCCTTCGTAGATCCTGGCCTTGCCAAGGATGCCAATTGCGGGCCGTTGCTGGCCGGCGCCAAGGCGCAAGGAGCGCCCGTCAAGGCCGCGGCGGTGAAGAATGCCGCGATGCCGCGCAAATAGCGGAACAACCCTGATCGACGTGCGTTGTCGCAGCACGATTATTGCGCAATTTCCGATTTCAGAAGCTGGTGTTCTTTCAAGTTCGCGCCGCTCCCCATTTGAAAGATTGGCCCAAGATGCCGATTTCACGTCAACTCGCCGCCTCAGGTGTGTTGTGTGTGCTGTTGTTGGCCGGTTGCGCATCGGTGCCGGACATCGCGCCGCCCCAGGCGGCGGGAAAAGCTACCCCCCAGATCCAATCCCGCCGCGGTCCCCTGACGCCGGAGCAAAGCAAGGCAATCCTGCTGCGCCTGGGCGATGGCGCCGGCGATGACGTCCTGCTGCAACGTCATACCGCTTACGAGGAAGCGATCTCGGAAAGCCCGCTGATCGCCGGCAACCGGACCCGGCTGCTGCGGGACGGTCCTGAAACCTTCCGGGCGATGTTCGCAGCGATCCAGAGTGCGACCCGGCACATCAACCTGGAATATTACATCTTCGAGGACGTTGAGAGTGACGGCGCGCATCTGGGCGACCTGCTGGTTGCCAAGCGGCAGGCGGGCGTCGCAGTCAATGTGATCTACGACAGTTACGGATCAGGGAGCACCGCCCCGGCATTCCTGGACCGGCTGAAGCAGGCAGGGGTCAACCTGGTATCATTCAATCCGGTCAATCCGCTGGAATCGAAGGTGCCCTATTCGCCCAATGACAGGGACCATCGCAAAATCCTGGTGGTGGATGGGCGAACCGCCATCATCGGCGGCGTCAATCTCAGCACCGCATACCAGAGCAATCCCGTCGGCAAGTCGGGAGGTCCGCCGGGATCGACGCAGGATCAATGGCGCGATACCGACATGGAGATTTCCGGCCCCGCGGTTGCTGATCTTCAGAAACTGTTTCTCGAACATTGGACAAGCCAGAAAGGAACGGCGCTGGACCAGTCTTTGATGTTTCCGCCGTCGCCGGTGAGCGGCAAATCGGTGATACGGATTCTGGGCAGCACACCGGACAACCAGATCCCGCAATATTACATCACGCTGCTCACCGCGATCCGCACCGCCGAGAAAAGCGTCAAGATCACCGCCGCCTATTTTGCGCCCACCAAGCAGGAGATGGAGAGCCTGGTCGATGCGGCCAAACGGGGCGTGGACGTGCGGCTGCTGCTGCCCGGCCGCAGCGACTCGGAGCTGTCCATCGCCGTGGCCCATTCCCACTATGCTGAACTGATGGAAGCGGGGGTGAAGATCTACGAGACGGACAAGGTCATCCTGCATTCCAAGACGGTGGTAATCGACGGCGTGTGGTCGGCCATCGGCTCGTCCAACTTCGATCACCGCAGTGTCATCTACAATGATGAAGTCGATGCGGTGGTGCTGGGCAGCGATGCGGCGCAGGAGATGGAAGACCTTTTCCAGGCCAGCCAGGCCGATGCCCGGCCTATTGAAATCCGCAGCTGGAAGTCCCGCCCCATCTGGGTGAGGCTGAAGGAGCTTTATGCGCTGGCCTGGGAAAACATGCTTTGAGGTGGCGCGCGATTCCGTTGGGATTCGTTTTGGTTCTGATTGCAAATGACGCACAGGCCGCGGCGCCGCCTGCGTCCTGCAATATCACGGTCCTGCCGGCAGAGGCGCCTATGGTCCAGGTCTGGCAGGAGCAGGATCTTGCGCGTGCCCATTGGCAGCCGCCTGTCTGCAGCGGCTGGCCGGTGTTATCACGTTCAAAGGTCCTGGTCGGTTTGACAGCCAGCCTGCGATCCGGTGACACGATGACATCCCTGATCGCCCGGCTTGGCGCGATATCCGCGTTGCCGGGCGTTCAATATTGGTCCACGACCGACGACAAGTGGGGACCGATCGCAAGGGCGGCGTCCGCGCTGAGTGGTCCTGATCCCAGCGCGCGCCGCCGCGATTTTTCCGCGGCCGAATTCGTGACAGGCGCACAGCTCTATTACTGGGAAGACGATATTCGCACCGGGTCCACGGTATACCGGTTGACGGTGCTGGAACGCACCCCCGACCGCCTTGTTGTTTCCGGCGAGAATGTCACGACCATACGTCGCTTCTACCTGGCTGTTTTCCAACCCGGAGCGCTCCAGACCCTGCTCACCATCCAGACGGCCGGGCCGGGAAGCTTCGCTGTCCGGATCCTGACCAGAAGCGGCGAGGGCAGCAGCATGTTTGCCGCCGGACATGAAAAGTCATTCGTGAACCGCGCCGCTGCCCTTTATCGCTATCTCGCGGGGATCAGGACCGATCAGGAACCTCCCGCGGCGCGGTGACAGCGCACCGGCCCGTCAGAGGATCGAAACCGATGTCTGCAGGTGGATCACCTGCATGTTCTCGCCGGGCGCCAGGGTGAAGGCGACCTGGTTGAAGGACGGCTTGCGCAGGTGGGGATGGACATCGCGGGAGAAGCCGAAAGGTTCTTCGGGAAAGCCCAGCCAGGTCATGTCCATCTGACCATTCGCATTCAAGTCCTGAAAGGTCTCGATGGCGTAAGTGCCCGGCGCGATGCCGTGCAGGTTGATCACCATCTCGTTGCCGGTGACTTTCACATCGGCGGAGGCGACGGGCCTGGAATTGTCGTCGGGATAATGGGCCCGGTCATAAAGCCCCAGGCGAAGGATGCCGCCGGCGGCCGCCAGATTCTCGATCCGGATGGTCAGGTCGGCGGCCGGTCCGCCTTGGGCATGCGCGCCCAGCGCCCAGACGAAAACCAAGACCAGGCCCGCAGCGGCGAGGCCGGGCAACGTCCAAATCCCGCGATTTAAAAGACTCAAATCGATTTAATCCTGTATCGGCCGCGACGGCTCACTGGACGGGCGCCGATCAGGCGCGATAAAAAAGGCAATTCAAAGTCCCATTCCGCCGGCCGGGGCTGTCACCGTCCGGCGGTTTGGTCCATGCTGAACGTCCTTGCGAAGACGCGTATCCCGAACAACCGGTGCCCGTCCATACTCTGTGTCCGTTTCTGTTTGCTTGCGTACCCAGTTTCATCGTCCGCCCGGGGGCAGATTGCGCGTTTTTGCCGTCATCACGCTGACATCCTTGTTGATCGCCGCGGGCGCGCACCCGGCGCCGGCGCAAAGCTGCGACCTGACGGCCAAGGATGTGCGCCTGGCGGGCGCCGGCTGCGCCGCAGCCTGGTTCGACGCCAATGTGCGCCTGAATGAATTCCAAGCGGTGGGCACCTCCGAAAGCTACAAGCTGCAGCCCAGCAAGGAGATGATGTCGCTGATCAAGATGGGCTCCAGCGAGGATGCCCAGGCGCTGGACTATGACCAGCCGCCGATCGCGGCGCAGCTGGCGGCGGGCGCGCGCTCGCTGGAATTCGACGTGGCCTATGATCCCAAGGGCGGGCTGTACAAATATCCGGCCGGCGCCTCGATGGCGGGCGAGCTGGTGGCGGATGAGTATATCGCGGCCATGGCCACGCCGGGCTTCAAGGTCATCCACATCCTGGACATCGATTTCAATTCCAGCTGCGTCAGGCTGGCGGACTGTTTGAAAGCGGTGGCGACCTGGTCGCGCGCCAACCCCAAACATCTTCCCGTCATCATCGCTTTGCGCACCAATGACGAGCGCACGCCCATGCCCGGCGCCACCAAGCCCTACAAGTATGATGCCGCGGCATTCGATGCGCTGGATGCGGAGGTCCGCGCCGCCTTCAAGCCCGAGGAGATAATCACGCCGCAGATGGTGCAGGGCAGCTATCCGACCTTGCGCGAGGCGGTGACGGCCGGCAACTGGCCAAAGCTGGGCGCGGCAAGGGGCAAGGTGCTGTTCCTGCTGGACGACAACAAGGCCAAGGTGGCGATCTATCGCGGCGCGCGTGCCTCGCTGGAAGGGCGGACGATGTTCGTCAACACCGACGAGAAATCGCCGGCCGCGGCTTTCACCACCATCGACAATCCCGCCAAAAACTCCAACGACGTCATCGCCCGCGTCAAGGCGGGGTTTATCGTGCACACCTTCGCCGATGCCGACACGCGCGAGGCGCGCAAGAACGACATGCTGCGGCGCGACTGGGCGTTCGCCTCGGGCGCGCAGATGATTTCGACAGACTTTGTGGTGGCCAACAAGCGCATCGGAAAATACCAGGTGCGCGTGCCGGCTGGCCATGTGGCGCAGTGCAATGTGCAGCTGGCGCCGGGACGTTGCGGGGGACTGGATCTGGAATCACCGGACAGTGCCGCGCCTGTGCAGGCCGGGGGGCGCGCACCATGAGCAAGCGTTGCGACGAGAGAATGGGGAGCGTATACCGGCGCGGTGACGGTTTGCCGCTATGTGGGGGAGGGCGAAGCGTGCTGGCCCTTTCGTTCGCCTTGCTGGTTTCGATCTGCGTGCTGATGCTGCCGGTGGGCAGCGCCCTGGCGCAACAGACGCCTGCTCCGGTGGATCAGTCCGCCGCGACGCCGGACGCCAAAAGTGATACCAAGAGCGATGCCAAAAGCGACGAAACCCCGGGCATGAGTTCTGCGGACATCACCGCGGCGCGGGAGCAGCAGCGCACCACGGCGGCGACCCGCCAGCAGATCCAGGCCATCCGGGCGGCATTGCGCGCCCGGCTGGCAACCCTGCATCGCTAGGATGGAACCGGTGGGCAAACAAACCAACCTTCCTGTGCATCTGGCGGCAGTCTTGCTGTCGCTGTGCGGCGTGTCGGCCGCGCTCGCGCAGGACGCCGCGCCGGCTTCGGATACCAGCGTGAGCCTGGCGACCGGTCTGGATTATTCGTCCGGCCATTATGGCAGCGCGCGCGCCACCGATATTCTGGTGGCGCTGTCGGACGTCACGGTGAAGACCGGCGACTTCCAGTTCACCGCGGCGCTGCCCTACGTCACCATTACGGGTCCCGCTTTCCTGGTGGTGGGGGCCGGCGGCGTGCCGGTGGTGGTCAATTCCGGGCGCACCGCCGACAAGGAGCGCAAGGGCTGGGGCGATCTCAATCTCAGCGGCACCTATTCTATGCCGTCCGAACTGACCGGTGATTTCCAGGTAGACCTGACGGGCCGCGTCAAGCTGGCGACCGGCGATGAGAGCCAGGGCCTGACCTCGGGGGAGACCGATTTCGGATTTTCGGTGGACGTGTCGCGCCAGATCGGGCTTTGGGCGCCGTTCGTGTCGTTCGGCTACCGGGTGCCGGGTGCGCCGACGGCTTACTCGCTGGTCAGTGCGCCGTCCTTCTCGGTGGGCACCAGCTATCAGATCAGCGATCATTTGCTGGCGATCGCGTCCTATGATTTTGACGGCACCATCAGCTCCACCCTGGCGGACAGCCAGCAACTGTTCAGTTCGCTGAGCTGGGTGGCGAGCGAAAGCCTGACCTTCACGGCTTACGGCGAATACGGGTTGAGCAGCGGCGCGCCCAAGGGCGGCGGCGGCCTGCTGGCGAGCTGGAAGGTGTTGTAGGCGGCGCAATAGGCGGGCGCATGGGGAAATCAAGCCCGGTTTCGTCAATTTATCCCTTGCGGTTCCAGCGCCATACCCCATCTTTCGGCGCGGGTATTACCCCCGGAGGAGTTTTATGTCGATTTGGAAACAGCTTCCCAAGTTTGCCGTCATCCTGGCGATCGCCGCCGGCCTGGCCGGCTGCGGTGTCAACACCATTCCCACCAAGGACCAGGCGGTGAAAGCCCGCTGGGCCGACGTGCAGGCTGCCTATCAGCGGCGCAATGACCTGATTCCCAACCTGGCCAACACGGTGGCCGGTTATGCGGCGCAGGAAAAATCGGTGCTGACGGCGGTGACCCAGGCACGCGCCAGCGCCACGCAGGTGAAGGTGGATGCCTCCACCATCACCGATCCGGCCAAGTTCGCCGAATTCCAGCAGGCGCAGGACAAGTTGTCCGGTGTACTGGGCCGGTTGATGGCGATCAGCGAGAATTATCCCGACCTGAAGTCGAACCAGAACTTCCTGGCGCTGCAGTCGCAGCTGGAAGGCACCGAGAACCGCATCGAGATCGCGCGCCGCGACTATAATGCGGCGGTGCAGGACTATAACACCGAGCTGGTGACGGTGCCGGGCTCACTATGGGCTGCGACCTTGTACAAGTCGTACAAGCAGGCGACGCCGTTTGCCGCCAGCGCCGCGTCCCAGTCCGCGCCGGTGGTGAGCTTCCCCGGCGCCGCGCCGCCGGCTGCGCCGGCTGCGGCCCAGCCCGGCACGACCAAGCCGTAAATGATGCGTCTGGCTGCGGCCTTACTCGCATTTCTTGTTGTCATCGCTCCCGCCTGGGCGGCGCCGAAATTTCCGGCGCTGACCGGGCGGGTGGTGGATGACGCCAATATCCTGTCCAGCCAGACCAAAGCCGACCTGAACACCAAGCTCGCGGCGCTGGAGCAGAAGACCTCGCGCCAGCTGGTGGTGGTCACCATCCCGTCGCTGGGCGGCTATGAGATTTCCGATTACGGCTATCAACTGGGCCGCAATTGGGGCATCGGGCAGAAGAGCCTGAACAACGGCATCCTGTTTATCGTCGCGCCGACCGAGCACAAGACCCGTATCGAGGTTGGCTATGGCCTGGAGCCGATCGTCACCGATGCGCTGTCGTCGGTCATCATCCAGACCCAGGTGCTGCCGCCGTTCCGCAAGGGCGATTTCAATGCCGGGGTGGAAGCGGGCGCCGATGCGCTGATCGAGCAATTGTCGCTGGAGACGTCGGAAGCGGAGAAGCGCGCCGCGGCGGCCGCCGAGCGACGGCCGCAAGGCGACAGCGGCGGCGGGCTTACCGGGTTCCTGATCATGCTTTTCATTTTCTTCATGATCGCGCGAGTGTTTGGCGGTTGGGGCCTGTTGCCGTTCCTGCTGATGGGCGGCGGTGGCGG
>Ga0118677_10015401_pt1 | contig 10633 bp, 8 predicted proteins | sample AliMusrvi5mmetaG_FD_86154 | JGI IMG/M metagenome (GOLD analysis project Ga0118677, IMG submission 86154)
GATTTGCTACTTCCGAGCCTTAAAAATGGGCAATGCTTCATTGGTTGCGCCAATTGATAAATTGAGCGTGGTCTTGGTTGCGATTTTGGGCGTGATGTTCTTGCAGGAAAAGTTATTGGTCCGCAATTGGATTGGCGTGCTGTTAATCGCCATCGGTGCCATTTTTGTCGGTTGGAAACCTTGATACCGCAACAGGTGGGAGACAACAGCTAGCAACCAAGCTCTGACAGTATGATTGTGATCCTCATGGGTGTGGCCGGCAGCGGCAAGACTACTGTCGGTGAACGGTTGGCAAAAGAACTGGGTTGGCAGTTTTACGATGGCGATCAATTTCATCCGCCGGCAAACATTGCAAAAATGCGGCGCGGCGAACCGTTGGACGATGCCGACCGCGCCGGCTGGCTCATGGCGTCGCGGAACCTGATCGACACGCTAATCGCCACCGGCAAGTCTGGTGTGATTGCCTGCTCAGCCCTAAAGCAAGTCTACCGGGAGCAGTTGCTGGCCAATGACCGCATTGTGAAATTCGTATATTTGAAAGGCAACTTCGAGGCGATTTACAGACGCATGGCAACTCGCCAAGGTCACTACTTCAAGCCTGAATTGCTTGCCAGCCAATTCGCCGCCTTGGAGGAACCAGCTAACGCAGTTGTTGTTGATGCGTTATCACCGGCCAGTGAGACTGTAATGCTCATCCGTCACACCTTGGCAATTTAGAAGACGTTTGTAACACCACGGTGCCATAACCCGGCAGTTTGATTGTGCCGGACCGGTTTTTACCGCTAATGAGGTCGCGATACCTAATCTGGCCAACATTCACTGTGACAGGCTTCGGATTAAAATTAAGGATAAAGACGAAATCATGATGACCATCGCTACGTCGTTGGACTGTCACCCCCGCTGGCAGTCGGGCGGCAAGCGTGGGACGGATTTTTCGGTCGCGAATTAGTCCAGCGCTAAAATCGTCTAGGAACTTCTCATCATTGCGCGATGCGATGTAATACGCACGGCCTTTACCAAACTGATTTACCGTGAGCGCCGGCGTGCCGGCGTAGAATTCGCGACCATACTTCGCTAGCACTTTCGCGGTTTCCGGGTGGATTATGTCGCAGTAATGGCTTGCGGCATAGGTGCGATCATGCCACCGAACGGTCTGGGGCTGATGATTGTACGGCACATCGGTTTCCTCGACCCAAAGGCCGAGTACTGGCCGCAATGGACCGGGCCAGCCGCCGAGGAAGCAAAGATCGGTTTCGTTGGCGATGCCGCTTAGGTAGGTGGCCACAAACGTGCCGCCGCCTTTGACGAAAGCCGCGATGCGGTCGGCCACACCGGGTCGCAACATGTACAGCATCGGCGCGATTAAAAGTTTGTAACCGGACAAATCGTCCTCGCTGCCGATAATGTCCACCGGTATGCCGCGCTTCCAGAATGGGCGGTAATGGTTAATGCAGGTCGCTTCGTAATCTTTCTCAACGTTGCGTGGGCCTTGCGCCATGTCGATCGCCCAGCGGTTCTCCCAATCGAAAATAATCGCGACTTCCGGTTTAACGCTGGTGCCGACGACAGCATCCAGTTTCGCCAAGTCACGTCCCAACTCCGCCACATCGCGAAAGATGCGCGTGTTCTCGTGGCCGACGTGATCAACGACTGCGCCGTGGAATTTTTCCGAGCTGCCCCGGCTCTTGCGCCATTGGAAATACAGCACTGAATCGGAGCCATGCGCCACGGCTTGCAGGCTGGAAAGCCGATGCATGCCGGGTTGCTTCAGGCGGGAGATGGGACGCCAGTTGATCTGACTTGGGGTGGATTCCATCAGCAAGTACGGTTGCCCATTCTTTAGTGAGCGGATGAGATCATGCACGAAACCGACCTCGCACCCTGTCGCCTGGTCGGGCAGCACACCGTGCCAATCGGGATAACTGTCCCAACTCATGATATCGAGATGCGGCGCGAACTTCCGGTAATTCAGTCCAGCGTAGGTGCCCATCAGATTGGTGGTGACCGGCACGCCCGGGGCGTGGCGTTTCAATGGAGCGATCTCGGCACGCATGAAATCCACGGTCTGGTCAGTTGTGAACCGTTTCCAGTCAAGCGCCAAGCCGTGGACACTGTCGTCAATGTTCTCGATTTGATCCCAATCCGTAATCGTGTGGCTCCAGAACCGCGCCCACCATGCGGCGTTGAGCGCCTGCAGTGTGCCGTAGCGTTGGCGCAACCATTTGCGGAAGGCCGCGAGGCAGAGCGGACAATAACACTCGCCGCCATACTCGTTGGAAAGATGCCACAGCAACAACGCCGGGTGCTGGCCGTAGCGTTGGGCCAGCTTGGTGTTGATGATTTGCACTTTCTCCCGGTAAACCGGCGAAGTCAGACAGTGATTGTGACGGGAACCCGGCAGGTCGCGCTGGCCGCCGGGCCGGCATCGGCGAATCTCTGGATATTTTACCGCCATCCATGCCGGCTTTGCGCCGCTTGGAGTGGCGAGCACGATCCGCTGGCCGTTCTTGGCAAGATTATCCACCACCCGGTCCAACCAGCCGAATTCAAATTGGCCTTCTGCCGGTTCCAGGGTTGCCCACGAAAAAATCCCGACGCTCACCGCATTGATGCCGGCGAGTTTCATTAGCCGCAAGTCTTCGTCCCAAATCTCCGGTGTATCCCGCCACTGCTCGGGGTTGTAGTCTCCGCCATGAAGAATGTGCGGAAATCGAAGTGGTGATTGTTTCAGCGTTGGTTTGTTCATGCTGGCATGGTCTCCAATTTCAATTAGCTAAACTTGCGGTGGGCAAAAGTAACAATGTCCTTGGCGATTGTCCATTGGTAAGCAAGAAACGCTGGTTCAATCCGTGGCGTTGAGTTTGACGGGAGAGGGAAGGGTGTAGTAACGTGCGCGCCAGCTTTTAGGAGATAACCGCGATGAACCAAATCCGTTTTAGCTTGCCGCAATCAGAAATGCCGACGCACTGGTACAACGTGCTCGCCGATGCGCCGAAGCCGTTGCCGCCCCCGTTGCATCCGGGGACCAAACAACCGGTCACCCCGGATCTGATGACCGCAATTTTCCCGGAGAACCTTGTGCAGCAGGAAATGACGACCGACCGCTGGGTGGAAATCCCGGAACCGGTGCGCGAGATTTATGCGTTGTGGCGGCCGACGCCGTTGCTGCGGGCCGTGCGGCTGGAGAAGGCATTGCAAACGCCGGCACACATTTACTACAAGTACGAAGGCGATAGCCCCGCCGGCAGCCACAAGCCCAACACCGCCGTCGCACAAGCCTATTACAATAAAATTGCCGGCACCAAACGCCTTGCGACCGAGACCGGCGCCGGCCAATGGGGTGCATCGTTAGCGATGGCCTGCAAGCTGTTCGACCTCGAATGTCGCGTGTACATGGTTAAAGTCAGTTTTCAACAGAAGCCCTACCGCAAGCTACAGATGCAGACGTGGGGTGCGACTGTGTTCCCGAGTCCCAGCGATCAGACGGAGTATGGGCGCAAACTGCAAAAGGAAGATCCGAATTGTCCCGGCAGCCTCGGCATCGCCATCAGCGAAGCCATCGAGGACACCATCAAGACGCCGAACACCAAGTACGCGCTCGGCAGCGTGCTCAACCACGTCTGCCTGCACCAGACGATCATCGGCCAGGAATCAATCAAGCAAATGGAGCAGGCGGGTGAAGCCCCGGATGTGGTTATTGCTTGCGTCGGCGGCGGCAGCAATTTTGCCGGCATCGCCTTTCCGTTTGTCCGCCAGAAGATCGTCGAGAAAAAGAAAATCCGCATCGTCGCGGTCGAGCCATCCGTCTGCCCGTCGATCACGCGCGGCGAACTCCGCTATGACTTCGGCGACACCGCGATGATGACGCCGTTGTTGTGGATGTACACGCTCGGTCACGATTACATCCCGCCGCAGATTCATGCCGGCGGGTTGCGCTACCACGGCATGGCGCCCACCGTCAGCCACCTCTGCAACCTCGGTCTGGTTGACGCGGTTGCCTACGAGCAAACCAAGGTCTTCGAGGCGGCCATGCAATTTGCGCAGACCGAAGGCATCATCCCGGCGCCGGAATCCTCACACGCCATCCGCGCGGCGATTGACGAAGCCATCCAAGCCCGTGAGGAAGGCAAGAAGCGCGTAATCTTGTTCAATCTCTCCGGGCACGGCCTGCTCGACCTCGCCAGCTACGACACTTATCTGTCCGGTAAGCTCCGCGACTAACATCGAAACATCATGCAAATCACCACTCTGCCACTCTGGCCGGCCGGCTCGCCGAACAATCCTCCGGCCGACCAACCGCAACCGCGCCTTGTCGTTTTCCAACCCGAAGGCTTCGGCGTCAAGCCCCGCGCCACCATCGTGGTCTGTCCCGGCGGCGGCTATTCCAATCTGGCCGCCCACGAAGGCGACCCGTTTGCCATGTTCTTCGCCGCGCACGGGTTCGTCAGCGCCGTCTTGTATTACCGGGTCGCACCGTGGAAATTCCCGGCTCCGCAAGCCGATGCCTGCCGGGCCATGCGCCTCCTCCGCGCCAACGCCGCGCAATTCGGCATTGATCCCGCCCGCATCGGCATCATGGGTTTCAGTGCCGGTGGCCATCTTGTGGCCACCACTGCCGCCCAACCGGACCTGCACCGCGATCCGCAAGACGATCTTGCCGGCACAATCTCCGCCCGCCCCGACCGCGCGATTCTGGGTTATCCAGTCACATCATTTGGTGAATACGCGCATCTCGGCTGCGTGCAGAATCTCCTCGGCAACACGACCGACGCGACAATGCGCGAGCAACTTTCCAACGAGAAACACATTACCGCCGCGCATCCGCCGACGTTCATCTTTCATACCGCGGACGATGCGGCCGTCCCGGTTCAACATGCCTTGTTGTACACCGACGCCTGCCGGCGGGCCGGCGTGCCGGTGGAACTGCACGTTTACCAGAGCGGGCATCATGGTGCCGGTTTAGCGCTGACCAACCCGGCCTTGTGCGGCTGGACGCGCGTCCTGCTCGACTGGCTCAAGCCCTGGGCGGCGTGAGCGGGGTAGGGCCGCTCGGCTACTTGTTTGGATTGTAATTCTGAGCTTGTCGAAAACGCCGAAGCCAAGAGCGACGACGACGAGCACCAACGCCACAAAGCCGCTTACGGTCTCCAGACCATCCGCCAAAGTTACACAAAGGGCGATCCAACCGGCTCGCCCATTGTGCTTCGGATCGAGAACTGCCGCGTTCCGAAGCCGGGCAGCCGCGAAAATAACGGGAACGACCTCGTTCGGAATGCCGACGCCCTGCCAAATTACGAGGCCGGCCGCGTTTGGAAGCAGAACCGCCTCCAAAATCACGAGGCCGGCCGCGTTAATAACGAGGAACTCCTCGTTCCGAAGCAGGGGGGAGTGCTTCGGAACGAGCTCGCCCGAGAAAATAACGAGCTCGGCCTCGTTCCGAACACGCCCGGCCTCGTTAATAACGAGCGGCTCCTCGTTCCGAAGCACGGGGGGGTGCTTCCGAACGAGCCCGTCCTCGAAAATAACGAGCTCGGCCTCGTTCCGAACGAGGGCCTCCTCGTAAATAACGAGGAGCTTCTCGAAAATAACGAGGAGCTTCTCGTTCTGAAGCACAGGGGGGTACTTCCGAAGTACCCCCTCCACCTGATTAACCTGCTGGACAGTAAAAACGATGCCCTGGGGCGGCGAATTCTCTCAAATGCAGATTAAGAAGCCGTTCACTGAAGCGGATAGTTGGGCACTTCTATCTTTGAGCAAGCGTGGAGCGATTGTCACGAGGCGCGGGGAAACGGCCGGTTCGACCCCGGCAATGGGCGGAAGTGGATTACCGGCGGTGGCGGTACGCCTGTCCGATTACCGGACTTCCCGGCGATAGGGCATACCGGGTTGGGCACCGGGACGGGTGACGGCAATTGACGCGGCATTGACCGCTCGGCGGGCGGCTTCCTCCAGTGGCAAGCCTTCGGCAATGCCGACGGCCAGCCAGGCGGTAAAACAATCGCCGGCCCCAACCGTGTCCACTGGCTTCACTTTCGGGGCGGGGATCCGTTGCTTGCCCACCCGCACTCCGCGTGCGCCGAGCGTCACGACAGTGCGCCGGGCGCCTTTGCCAACCACGCCGACTTCGTGTTCGTTCGGCGTGAGCGTGTCCACCAACCGTAACAGATTGGCCGGTAACTTCCGGGCCGGAGCCGGGTTTAAGATGAACGGGATGCCGGCAGAGGCGGCGAGTTCGGCGGCGGCTTGAACGGCGGCGAGGGGGACTTCGAGTTGGGCGACGACGGCATCGGCTTGACGGAAGACTGACCGGGCGGCGCGCACGTCGGCGGCGGAAAGCGTGTCGTTGGCGGACCGGGCGACGGCGATCAGGTTTTGCCGGTCACGTCCGCCGACCAGAATCAGCGCGATGCCGCTCGGGACTTGCCGGCGTTCTCGAAAATACCGGACATCAATGCCTTCGCGGCGCAGACCGGCTTTGGCGGCGCGACCGAAATCGTCGTTGCCGTGCGCGCCGATGAAAGTGACACGCGCGCCGGCCCGGGCGGCGGCGACGGCTTGATTCGCTCCTTTGCCACCGGCGAAGCGGGCGAACGCGCCACCAAGTAGCGTCTCACCGGGCTTTGGCAGCCGGGCGCATTGGATGACAAGGTCAGTATTGCTACTGCCGACGACGATGAGATGCGGCCTTGAGCGCGACATCAACCATTTCCTCCGCGAGTTTGCTGATCTTGACTTCGTGATAGCCATCAACACCGGTCCGAACGATGTCATGCATCGGCCCGGTCCACTTCTTCGGAAGCGCATCCACGCCGTGTTTCACGCCCCAGAGGCTGCCGGCTGTGGCGCCATTGCAATCGGTGTCAAATCCCGGCATGACCGATCGCGTGATTGTCTTCTCGAAATCATCTTCGCCGTGAAGCAAGCTGAGCGCCACGATCTGCGCGTTGGAATTCGTGTGGCACCAGCCTTGGCCGGTCTTCTCGTCCCATTGTTTATGGACGAGAGCAACGGCTTCGTCATATGACTTCGTCGCGAGAATCTTCTCGATGTCCGCGGTCAGCCGGGATTGCGCCGGGATCTGCGCGAGACCGGCGCGGATGATTTTCACCCAATCGGTTTCGATGTAAGCGGCAGCTAGCATCGCGGCGACCCACATCTCGCCGTAGATGCCGTTCTTGATGTGACTGATCGAGGCATCGCGCCAGGCCCATTCGGCGGCGCGGGCGGGGTTGCCGGGATTCGCGTAACCGAAGTAGTCGGCGCGGATCTGTGCGCCGATCCATTCCCGGTAAGGATTGCGGTGCGACGCGCTCGCCGGCGGGACAATACATTGGACAAAATTCCGATAGGCGACGCGCTCGGCAGTGCAGGTGTGAAAGATCGGGACGTTCGTGCACCAGAAACTCGCCACGTCTTGCGGCGTGAAGTCCGCGCCGTGTTTTTTGACGATGGCAAAACCGATGGTCGTGTAATTCGTGTCGTCGTCCTCGACCATGCCGTTGATGTGCCCGCGCATGCACGCTGGCCAAGTGCCAAAGCGGAGTTTGAGTTTCGGCTGGCGTTTGTCGATGCGCTTCTCTTCGGCGGGGGTCGGTGTGCGGAAATAATTGTTTAACGGCCAGTTGCCGGTTTCCTCGCCCATGATCTGGATATTCTCGCGATGCCAGCCTTCGATTGGTTTGCCGAGCATGCAGCCACAGATGCGGCCGAGCCAGCCGCCGTGTAACCGGCGGAGAAACTCTGCGCGACTGCCACGCCATGGCTTGAGTGCGAGCGGCCGCGGACGCGCGGCATGGATACCGGCGAGGTCGCTCGGTTCGTTGTTGTGGCACGGTAACTCCTGGACGCGGTCGATTAACGCGCCCGCGGCCGCGAACCATTTCGAGTCGCGCTTAGCTTTGGGGATCGCGAGCAATTTGTTGAACGAGCCGGCCAGACCTTTGAGGTCGCGGCCTTCTTGCGTGGCTTGTTCGCGTTCGGTGATGAGGTCGATACCGGCGAGCCACATATGCCGGTTGATCCATTTGAGTCGGTCAGTCATGAATAAGTTCCTTGGAGATGGTTGACGGTAAGTGATTTCTTGAAGGCGGCGAACGTGACCGGTTGCTTCGGCGTGAAGCGGAACGTCTGCGCCTTGCCGGGAAGCAGTGTCACGCAATTGTCATCGAACTCGCCGCGGATGCCGGTGGCGTTGAGCGAGACGAAGAATGCCGGCTTGTCGGTGCGCAACGTCACCCGGTAATCCTTTCGCGCTTGGATGCGAATCTTCGGCTTCGCCAACTCGCAGCGTTTGTACTCGGTGAAGAAGTGCGTATTGGTCGCGTCGTTGAATGTGAGTTGGAGGAAGGTCGTGGTCGCGTCCGTCACGGGAAGTTTCTTGATGAGCTTGGCGCTGCCGGCGGCAACGCGCGCGGGAAAGCGATGTCGGCGGATGAGCTTGCCGGCGAATGTGCGGACTTCCGCGACAACCGTGCCAGTGACCGGCTTGAGTTGGTCGTTGGTCAGCCAGATTTCCACCTTGCCGTTCTTCTGCACCGCCGAGACGAGCACGGGCGCGTAAAACTTTTTCGCGGCGTAGTGCAACAGTTTCCATTTGCCGCCGTAGTTCAACGAAGCCCACGAGCAGACCGGCCAGTTATCGTTGAGCTGCCAGTAGAGCGTGCCCAGGCAGATCGGGCGCAGGTGCCGCCAGTGTTCGACGGCGGTCTTGATCGCGAGTGCCTGTTGGACCTGGCTGAGGTAAACGAAATTTTCGAATCCCTCCGGCAGGCGAAAATAGCGGCTGAACATCTCGGTGATCCGAGAGTTTCCGCCGACGTTCCGCTGATGCCATTCCATGATCGGCGCAGTGACGTTGAACTGACTCTTCGGCGCGTACTGCCGGATCGTGTCGAGCGAGGGGAACGATTGGTAGCCGAACTCCGAGCAGAATCGCGGGGTAACGGCGTAGTAGGAATCGAACGATTTACCGCCGTGCCAGACTTCCCAGTAATGCATGTCGCCACGGTTGTCGGCGTGAAAGCAATCGGAGTAATCGCCCCGGCCGCCACACGGTGAACTGGGCCAGAAGGTGTGGGTGGGATCGCATTCATCGACGGTCTGGCCCAGGACGCCTTCGTTGAGCCGGTCGTAATCGACGAGGTACCGGTCGCGATTCTTCCGCGATGGCTCAAACCAATTCAGGGCGCCGATGTCTTCATTGTTACCGCACCACAAGGCGAGGCAGGCATGGTCGCGGAGGCGCTTCACCTGGTGCCGGGCTTCCTGCCGGACGTTCTCCAGGAACTTCGGCGTGGCCGGGTAGAGCGCGCAGGCGAACATAAAATCGTGCCAGATGAGTAATCCCTTCTCATCGCAGAGATCGTAAAAGTCGTCGCTCTCGTACTGTCCGCCGCCCCAGACGCGGAGCATGTTCATGTGCGCCTGCTGGGCACTGGTCAGGAGATCCTCCAGCGCGGACCGGGTCTGCCGTTGCGGCAGGGCATCACACGGAATCCAGTCGGCACCCTTGGCAAAGATCTCAACGCCGTTCACGCGGAACCCGAACGACAGCCCGTGTTTGTCTTCCACGCTCACAACCGCCAGTGCCCGCAGGCCGAGCCGTTTGCGGACCTCGTCGCCAGCCACGCGCACGACGAGCGGATAGAGCGGCTGGGCGCCGTACCCGTTGGGCCACCAGAGTTTCGGGTTGCGCAGGGTGACCTGGGTGCGGACGACGTTATGGCCGGCGCGGAGCGTGACCGGCTTCTGAATCATTTCACTGCCGAGTTGAACTTCGAGCACTGTTTTCCCATCGGCCGGCGCGACGACTTCGACGGCAACTTCAACGGTCACCCGATTGCGCCGGTGCTGTTGTGTGGTTGCGACATACTCAATGCGCCCGAGGGAGGTCGCCCCGAGATAGAGGCTGCCATTGATTCCGGAGACCATGAGACAGGGACCCCAGTCCCAACCGGAATGACATTGGACTTTACGAATGAGATTACGGTGCAGGGACTGGACCGGATTATTGCCGTGCGGGATGGGGTAGGGCAGCCGGCGCGCTTCGGCGGCGGCAGCAACCTCAGCGGAATCGATCGCGATCCGAATCGTGTTGAGGCCGGCGCGCAGGAACGGTTTTACCTCCACGCGCAGCCGCGTGAACATATTCTCGGAGCGGGTTACGCGGCGGCCGTTCATGAAGATCGTGGCCAGCGTATCGAGTCCGTCGCAGTTGAGGAATATCGATTGCTCGGCGAATTGCGCCTGCGAGACCCGGAACTGGCGCTCGTAAACCCAGTTCGCCCGACCAATCCACTGCAAGCGGATTTCGTTATCCGCCCAATAGGGATCGGGAATCTGTTTTGCCGCCAGCAAAGCGCTGAAGTTGTCACCCGGGACGCGCGCGGGGAGCGTGTGCTTCCCGTCGGCAGATCGGAGCGTCCAGTTACCGGTTAAATTGAGAGTTTGCATGAGTAAGATGCCTTTTAGGTTTTCTGCATTGGGTAGGGCGCGGTGTCACTACCGCGCCTCGCTGGGGAGAAATTAAAATCAGACGGCGGCGGGCTAGAGACAGCCCGCCCTACCGGGGGTGTTGCAGTGGAGTGAGCTGGGGTGGCGAGGGAAACTTTCATGCAGGTTCGATACGTAAGAT
>Ga0118677_10015402_pt1 | contig 10632 bp, 8 predicted proteins | sample AliMusrvi5mmetaG_FD_86154 | JGI IMG/M metagenome (GOLD analysis project Ga0118677, IMG submission 86154)
CGACGGCGCAGGTCAAGCGTGACGCCTTGTTCGAGGCGTTCCGGTCCGGTGAGACGCGCGTGCTGGCCGTGTCCAAGGTGGCCAACTTTTCCGTTGATCTGCCGGATGCCAGCGTCGCCATCCAGATTTCCGGAACATTCGGTTCCCGCCAGGAGGAGGCCCAGCGGCTCGGGCGCATCCTGCGGCCCAAATCCGGCGCGAACCAGGCGCATTTCCACACGCTCGTCAGCCACGATACCACGGAACAGGAATTCGCCCTGAAGCGCCAGCTCTTCCTCTGCGAGCAGGGTTATGAGTATCATATCGAGTTCGCCGATGAAACTATTTGACTGTAATTGGGCGGCCATCGCGGCCGCGGCGCCAAAGTGGGACGCTCTACCACTCCCGTGCAAGGCGCTTTTCGTCAAGCATGCGGACCCGAAACAACCGCTGGAGATACGCCGCATCCACACCGACTATCAGCCCCTCGTCCAGGCCGGTTTCCTCGAGCCGTCCCCTGACCAGGTCTATCTGCCATTACCGCCGGGACAGCAGGAATTCCGCCAGGTCGTGCGGGCGATGTCGCGGCATCCCGTATTCCAATCCGGCGACGAGGCATCCAAGGGCCTGAAGAGTTATTTACGCGAGCATTTTTTTGTCGAGGAGCTCTTCCCTCTGCTCGGCAAGTTAAATCACTGGGGATCAGGAGCCGATGAACTGGCCGCCGCGGTCGGCCAGCGCGCCTGGCTCGATGGTTTTCTGGCCGAGACGGATTTCCGGCGTTGGATACAAGCGCATCGGGGCCGCGGAACTCCACCACTACTCGCCGACGCGAAGACTTTTGACCGCGCCAAAACAATTCTGCGCGTTCTGATGGAAGAGTCTCCACACGTAAGCTTCCCCGAACTGGCCGAGGCATTGGGAGCGAAGGATTTGAGCGACTACGGAGCGGCACTGCGCGCCCTGATCGGCTATGTCATGGTCTTCCCAGCCCTGATCGAACCTTTTTGGCACATGGGCATCGGCATCTGGCCCGCCATCCACAGTCGGCTCCACCGCGCAGCCAAGCCACCTCCGACCTGCGTGACGCCCGCGAGGACATTCCACGTACCGTTCCTGGCGGACGACATGACGATGCTCCTGGTGGCCTGCTCAGCCCAACCGCTGCGCGTCCGCCAGAACGACGGCGCTTTATTCTCCAAGATTCAAGACGATCTGGCCGGACATTTGACGGCGTTTCCCGAGTGGTTGGCGGCCGTTCTACCCATCACGTCCAACGACCGGTTGCGCGTGGCGCAAACGACCTTGAACGCCATGAGTTTTACCAGAGTCTCGCGCGCCAAGGGAAAAGAACCCGCGTTGGAGGCCACCTCGCAGGGGGCCAAGTGGCTCCGCGGCTCCGACGGCGAAAGGCTTCAACACATCCTGTCCGCGCTCAGGATGGATCTGGAATCCAAGTTGGATCCCTACGGCAGTTACGACTGGGATTCCGGACGGCGACTGCACTTCACCAACCACGAGCCGACCGTGCAATCCAATGGCGAGCCTTTCGACTGGCGAGGCGATTTGGTGAAGGCGTTCGCCGCCCTTCCTGAAAACGGGCATGTGCATTTGGGGAAATTCCTCGACTTCCACGCAACCGAGCGGAACCCGTTCATCCGGTTGCAGCGGGAAGGTCGGTCGCTGACCCGCATCCATGACTGGCACAGCGGTGGCGTTGGCGAAGAGGAACTTGAGCGACTGTGGCGCGCCGTACTCGACAGCTTCTTTGTCTCCCGCCTGCTTTCGTTGGGGTGCGCCGGGCTTGGCGTCACGGAAGACGGAAAGACGACACTCGGCCTGGCCGCACCGGGGCGGTATTTACTGGGGCAGGTGCCGACATTCGACCTGGGTCGACCAACCACTCAGGACATCGTCGTGCAGCCCAATATGGAAATCGTTTTCCTCGCTCACAACCCGACCGCCGAAGCGACGGCGGCACGGTTGGCGGAACGCGCCGGACACGGCGTCGGCGTGCTGTTTCGGATCACCCGCCGTTCCGTGCACGCGGCGTTCGCGGCGGGGTGGAAGATGGACGCCATTTTGGAAGCCTTGGGCGGATTATCCCGGAAGCCGGTTCCAGAAAACGTGACCAGCCAGGTTCGGGACTGGGCCGCGCAATGTCGGCGCGTATCGGTCGAAACGGCCATCCTGCTGCGTTGCCCCGACCCCGCGACGGCCCTTCGCGTCTTGGCGGCTGGCGGGAAGAAACTGGAGCGGATTTCAGACACCGTCCTGGCCCTGTCGGACCGCAAGGCCCTGCGCGACATCGAAAAGAAACTCCGCCACGAAGGCATCACCCGCGCCATCCTCGAGGATGAGGAATCTGAGGACAAACAAGAGCGTGCTGGTGGAGACTTATCATATTAGCCGGACTTTCGCTATTCGCGGCGGAAAACGACTATTTTCGCCCTCTCTACCGCTAAAAACCCCAATGATATTGGTGTTTTCGAGTTGAAAAAGGTGTTGGCTACAGACCTACCCCCTTTCGGCACTTATGAAAACCGGGTATTGTGGCGTCATGTATTTGAAATGCCACAAGCGGATCAAGGATGGAAAAGCGCACCGGTATTGGAGTGTTGCCGAGCATGTGACAGGAAGCGGCGGGAAGCGGTTTGAAAAACACGTACTGTATCTGGGCGAGATCAGTGATGCGCAACAGATCTCCTGGGCGCGGCGTATCGCGGTATTCGACGAAGGCAGCCGTGCGGTGCGCCAGATGTCGCTGTTCCCATCGGATCGTGCGGCGGAAGCCTCCCTGATCACGGAGGGGGTTGGCATCAAGCTGGACGGATTTTCATTGCGGCACCCCCGGCAGTGGGGCGGCTGTTGGGCTGTGTGCCAACTGTGGGATACACTCGGACTGGACAGCTTCTGGGGACCGCGGATACCTGCGTCACGAAAAGGCACCTCATGGCTGGATGTTCTGAAAGTGCTTTGCGCGAACCGTCTGCTTGAGCCCTCCAGCGAATGGCGTGTGCATCGCGAGTGGTTTGGTCGCTCGGCCATGGCTGATCTGCTTGGCTGCGGGGCGGAAGTGTCGGCGAAGGACACGCTTTACCGGGGACTCGACAAGGCGTTGCCACACAAGGAGGCGCTGTTCCAGTTCTTGAGGGAACGGTGGGCAGATATGTTCAACGCCTCCTTCGACGTGCTGCTCTACGATTTGACGAGCACCTATTTTGAAAGTGATCCACCGTTCCCGGACGGCGATAAGCGGCGGCACGGTTATAGTCGCGATCATCGTCCCGATTGCGTGCAGGTGGTTGTTGCGCTGGTGGTGACCCCCGAGGGGTTTCCCGTCGCGTATGAAGTCATGCCCGGTAACACGGCGGACTGCACCACGTTGCGTGCCTTCCTCGATAAGATCGAAGGGCTCTACGGCAAAGCCAGGCGCATCTGGTTGATGGACCGGGGCATCCCGACGGAGGCCACACTCGAAGAACTCCGGTCCCGTGGCGGAATGTATGTTGTCGGCACGCCCAAGGGGCGACTGACGAAACTGGAGGAATCCCTGGCCGAAAAGCCTTGGCAGCAGGTGAGGGAAAGTGTGCGTGTGAAACTTCTGCCCGCAGAAAAGGAAGTCATGGTGTTCGTCGAAAGCGGCGAGCGGGTCTGCAAAGAACGAGCCATGCGCCGACGTCGAATGAAAAAACTGCTGAAACGACTGGCCACGCTGGCAGCCAAGCCCATCGCCTATGAGATCTTGCTCCAAAAGATCGGAGCCGCCCGGGAAGAGGCTGGCCGCGATGCACGCTTTATCGCGATCTCATTGCCCTCACTTCCCAAGAACGGCGGCTCCAAAACACTCGTCACCTTCTCGTATCATATCGACCGGGATACCCTGCGCAAAGGGCGCCACCGCGAAGGCCGCTACCTCCTGCGCTCCAACCTCACCGAAAGAGATCCTGGAGATCTGTGGGAGTTCTATCTCAAACTCGTTGAGGTCGAGGCTGCCTTCAGAACCTTGAAAAGCGATCTCGAAATCCGTCCCATTTTCCACCAGGACATGGACAGGATCGAAGGCCACATCCTCGTGGCCTTCACGGCCTACTGCTTGCATGTGACCCTCAAAACGCTTCTCGCGACCCATGCGCCGGGTTTGACACCCCGCCAGGCTCTGGAAAAACTCTCCGCCATCCAGATGCTCGACGTCCACTTTCCCACCACCGACGGCCGCGAACTGGTCTTCTCTCGTTATACAAAACCTGAACCCGATCAGCAGCTCATCATCAATGTCCTGAAATGGAAATTGCCGCCGCAATCCCCACCGAAAATCACATCATCCGGAACTGTCGAAATACCATAGTGGCTACAGACTTTCAGGAAGGTCGCGTTGATTTTCAATGACTTATGTCATTTTTTGCCGCGAATAGCGAAAGTCCGGTTAGAACAAGTTGCCTCGTCAGCGTGTCACCTACCCAAGCAGGAGCAGACACCAAAGGCACCTCAAGCAATTCCTTCGGTTCGATCTTATGCAATCCTCCCCCATAGGCGCGACCGGCATGGAGAATGCATTCCGCGGGAACGTTGTTTAGCGCCACGCCAAGCTCGATCAGACGTTCCTTGTCACTGTCCAGGCAGGCAGTGAGTTCGGGAGTCGGATACAAATTCAAGAACACGTTGGTGACAATGGCATCTGAGAGGTTCACGAAAAACCGGATCGGGCATTCTCGATGACCATTGGACCTGCCCATGTACGTGGCCAGAAAGGGAGCTGGCTCCCGTCTCTCTTGATAGTACCAGACCTCTTTCTGAGCGCAGAGATATCCGTCAGGAATACCCCTTGCCATGCCCTCTTCAAGGTATCGCCACAAACCGGAGTATTTCCGCCGCACCTCGTCCGGGGGAAGATGGCAGTCCAGTAGGTAGCGAAATCCGGGCACATCTGGCAATCCATCGACGGAGGCCCGGATAATCGGCTCACGGAGATGGCGGGGACTTGGCAGAATGGGCTTTAAGAATACGCTTGGGATTTCGTATTGAGCGACGGTGTCGCTGTCTATAATGAAAAAGTCGTTCGCGCCGGTGGCGATTCCTCGTCTCACCGAAAACAAATCCTTGAGGCGTGGTGCGTCGGATGACGAGCCAACGTTATCGAAATGCGACATCGTCCACTTGTTCAACCCCCGAAGTTCCGAAGTCGGCACGATCCGCTGCTCCTGAGGATCAAGGTAGTCGCCGTACGAGACCGCGCAACTTGACGTGCTGGGTGGTTTCGCTTTTCGATACGTGACAATGCAGGAGGAAACGAGTGCGTCATCGAACTGGACATCGTCAGGATTGAAATGGTGAATCGAAAGCAGTGTCACTCGGGAGGTGAGGTAATCGCGAAGAACCCGGCCGTAGTTGACGTAGAGGAATTCCGCGGGAAGAAGCCATGAGGCAACTGCGTCGTCGGCCAAGACCGCGTCAGCCAAAAGCACGAAGTAGACATATAGTCCAGATAGTCCGCTCACTTGCAGACCAAGGCGTTGCATCACCAGAGCCTGAAAGGCCACCTTCTGCTCGGATTGAAGGTGCTGGTGTCTGACGTAAGGGGGGTTTGTGCAAATGAGCGAGAATCTGCCAAAATTGTCTGGTTCGGACGCGAACGCAACAAAATCACAGTCCAAAACCTTCAGACCGGAAGGCGCCCAAATAGTTTTAGCAATGTCGCTATAGACTTGATCGATCTCGCAGCCGGTAGCGCTGGATATCTGCGTCGCAGCCGTTTGCCGCAGAAGCGCACTGTAAAACACTCCGGATCCAAGAGCCGGTTCCAGAAATGCAACTGGCTCATCGCGTGGTAGCGCCTTCAGCGCGTGAGCGATCATGTGAGAGGCGACAGGGAATGGCGTCGAAAACTGTCCCAGCCGGTTACGCTCCTCCGCGCTCTTGGATGCATCGGCTGCCAGTTGAGCATCGGCTCGATTATCTTCCTGCGTTTCATTCCTATCGACGCCGTAGGTTGCCGCGTCTTCTCTCACCGTCTGGGCTTTTTTTTTACCTTCAGGCGCAAGTATTGGTGTGAAATCCCGTGTGCGGTGTTCCCAAACCCAATCAATTCCCTCTGCCGCCTCGTATCCCAGATAGCCCGGCTCGAAATACCCGCACAGATAAAGCAGAAATGTTATGTCATTGCCGTATCGTTCCTTCAACTGGTGCAGCTTCTGGGCCTCTTCTTTTCTGCGTTTATTCGTGTTGGTCGCATCGCCCGCAGACTTTGCCTCTATGAGTATTGGCATGTCGTTTATGGTGGCGCTCAGCGGCTTAACAACACAGTCAATCGGAATATTGACCGATGACTTCTTATCGCCCGCCGGCAGAGACAGACGGAATGCGAACGTCCCAAGCGGCATGGCATAAGGGTCCTTTCCTTCCTTGGTGCTTATCTCCCTGTAGCCGTTCCTGCGAAGCCAGCGGCCAAGTGTTGCCAGTTGCCGTCGCTCCTGCGCATTACGGATAATCGGATCGGAGTACGCGCCACACATTCTATCCGCAATCACGGTTGCGGCACGGGCCAAGTCCTGCTTGGTTGGTTTCTCCTTGGACGCGACCCATGTTATCAAGTCGTCGTCAATCAATTCGGCCAGGACATCGCATAGTTTCTGAAGGTTCTCAAGCAACACCTTCTCCGGCATCCGTTTCGGGCGTCTTGGTGGTTTGTTTTCCTTCCCCTCAAGTGAGTCAATGAGAGCCTTGCTTACGTGGGCCAAGCCCATGAGGCGGTCACGCGCCAGGGGAGGTGCCGTAACCATTCGCAGAATCGGAAGTAGACCAGGGGCGTCATAGAGAACCTTCGGGATGATGCGAGTCAGATCAGCAGTCTTGCCGAAGGCATCGAGCACAGCCTCCGTGGTGATCCGTCGCTGTGCTCGGTAAGTCTCTGGCGCAAAACGGATAAACCAATCGTTGTAGAAGTCGATAGACCTTTCGACATCGGCCTTCCATAACTGCGGTTTGTCTGCATTTATAGGCATTCTTGTACCCTATCCCATTCAGCCTTCGTTGTCACGTTTGAGCTTTTTCTGATTCAGGTCACGCCCTTTCGGGTTGAAAATATTGAAGAAGCCGATGTCTGCAAAAAAATATTCCATTATTGCTGTTGACCTTCTTCGTTAATCGAGTTATAAAGTCTATAGAGATACTTGAGTAATAACAAATGGAGAAGGACAGGAATATTATGAGCAAAGTGTTTAAGGACAATTCTGAATCAATCGGCAACACCCCTTTGATCAAACTCAACCATGTCACCAAAGATGCCAAGGCGACTGTATTGGCCAAGATCGAAGGCCGAAATCCAGCCTATTCAGTCAAGTGCCGTATCGGCGCCGCCATGATCTGGGATGCGGAAAAACGGGGTGTTCTCAAAAAAGGGGTGGAAATTATTGAGCCGACCAGTGGCAATACCGGCATTGCGCTTGCCTATGTGGCGGCGGCGCGCGGCTACAAGTTGACGCTCACAATGCCGGAGACCATGAGTATTGAGCGTCGCCGCGTGTTGGCGGCATTCGGCGCGACGCTCGTCCTGACCCCGGGTTCGGAAGGAATGAAAGGGGCCATCAAACGGGCCGAGGAAATTGCCGCTTCGGATCCCGCACGATATTTTCTGCCCCAGCAGTTCAAGAATCCGGCCAATCCCGCCATCCATGAGCAGACCACCGGGCCGGAAATATGGAACGACACGAACGGCGCCGTTGACGTGCTTGTCGCGGGTGTGGGAACCGGAGGGACCATCTCCGGGGTGTCCCGGTATATTAAGCGGGTCAAAGGGAAGCAGATTATTTCGGTCGCGGTGGAGCCAAAAGAAAGCCCGGTCATCTCACAAAAGCGGGCCGGACAGGAAATCAAGCCGGGGCCACACAAGATTCAAGGTATTGGCGCGGGATTCATACCTGACACTCTTGACCTCTCCGTTGTTGACCGGGTTGAACAGGTGGATAGCGCCGAGGCTGTGGCCTTTGCCCGCCGTTTGGCCAGGGAAGAGGGGCTGCTTGTCGGCATTTCATGCGGCGCCGCGGCGGCCGTTGCCGTGCGCCTGGCGCAACAGGACGAGTTTGCCGGGAAAACCATAGTGGTCGTGCTGCCGGATGCGGGTGAACGGTACCTTTCGACCATATTGTTTGAAGGTATCGGCGTGTAACCCAATGACTGGGACAAAGCCTGTTTACCTGCTTTCCGGGGATTCACATCATCACCGGAAGACGCGGGATCCTCTTGTCCGTGAGATGCTTGGAGAAACGGGGCGTGAGCGCCCTTCCGTGGCGTATATTGGCGCAGCCAACAACGATGATCCCGGTTCCTTCAGTATTTTGAAACGTTTGTTCGAGCGTACCGGCGCTGGCTCGGTGAGCCTTGTTCCGACGTCAGCGCCGGGAGCCGACCGGGTCCAGGCCCGCTCCCTGATCGAGGATGCCGGAGTCATCTTTCTCGGCGAAGGTGATGTTGATCTGGGAATGCGGACCCTTCAGGCCAGCGGGTTAATTCCCTTGCTTCATGAACGGTTCGCGTCCGGAGCGGTATTTTGTGGTTTTTCCGCCGGTAGCATCATGCTTTCCAGACAATGGGTCCGCTGGATGGATCCAGGGGACAATGCAAGCGCCGAGACTTTTGATTGCATCGGAATCGTGCCTCTCATTTGCGATATGCATGACGAAGCGGAAGGGTGGGAAGAACTGAAGATGTTACTCCAGTTACGCCGCTTGGAAGGCGAAATCGGCTATGGGGTCCCCACTTCCCTCGGCTTGCGGGTGGGTCCTGGCGAGCGCGTTGAGGCAATCGGAGGGTGGGTGCATCGCCATACTTTCCGTGATGGCCGTGTTGACAATATTGGTGATATCAGTCCCGCCTTCATTGTTCATCAGTCTGAATACGAGTATCAGATATAAAGCAGGGGGCACCCAATAAGCCTGGCCGGGCCGCCCCAGTGTCCGGCTTTCCATCGGGCTGGAGGATGTGGAAGACATCAAGGAGGACATTGATCAGGCGTTGAAACAAGCCTCCTCCTGAAGCACTGGAGCCGCATAAGCCTCCGGCCAGTCCATCAATCGGGCGGGATCACTCATCGTAACAAGTGATCCCGCCCGCCGCAGGGAAAATTCTTCCACAAGACAATCCGGTAATTGACAGCGCCCGGCACCCTCAGCAATGCGATTAACGGAGCATGGGCGCCGTTGTTGGGTATTGCCGACGTCAGAGGGGAGGCGCGGCATCCAGTCGCCTCCCGCGCCTGGTTAGGCCTTTTGGTTTGCGATGACGTGAAGGATGTCGTTGATGTAACGAGCACGAGTGATTGTGTGCTGACAGGGGTGATATACGTCTAAGAAAACAGAGCTGCCGATTTTGGCGTATCGAACGGATTCGAGTGTCCTAATGTCCTCTACTTTCGCGCCCAGATCGTTCATTATGGCCGACATGTGAGGGCGGCAACCAAGAACATAGTCGGGCTTGTAAGCGTCGATCTGTTGCAGGATGACTTCGCGTGAAGCACGGTAGGCGTTCAATATCTCGTCGTTGTTTGACTGCTTTAGGCCGGGCAGTTTCTTGACGTTAATGTATGCGATACTGCGCAACAAGAATGCCATTTCAGGAGTCTGTCTGATTCTGGGCATATCGGTCCAACTCCAGACTTGATTAAACACACCATAGGTCACGTAGATTATTGGTTGGTGCGTGCGTTCTTTCGCCATCTTGGCTGGTTGCTGATTCAAGAGTTCTTGGGTGATACTCCAGCCACCCCCTTCTCGATCATCGCCGTCCCACGGTTCTTTGAGTATCCACAAGATTCGCGCCGGTGCTACCAGATAGAGCGTCGGCTCCACCACACCGTCATAGATGGGATCAGCTTTACCGGTTGGATCTACATATGAGCGGGTTATCATCGCGTGAATGACTTGTTCCTGTTGAATCAGTTGATCTGTTGTCATGATCAATTTTCCTGGCCTAAAGATCGTTATGTTTCCTTCCCGACCAAGTACCGCGCCGAAATGCGGGACTGGCACAAACGTCGGCAGGCACCTCTGGTCATTATTCGAAATCCTCCCGACGTGTTATCCCGCAGCCCTATTCCTCCACGACCACAGATACCAGCATGCCGCTGTGCGATAGGGACGCCACACTTCCGCAATAGCGCTGATGCCAACACCTCGGTTGTCGCTTCTTAAGTTATACAACTTGCCGAAGGCGGCGCACAGGGCGGTATCATCGAGTGGCAGCACATCCGGCCGAGAAAGAACGAACATCAGATACATTTCGGCCGTCCAGCGACCTATTCCTTTGACCTGGGTTAATTCCTGGATGACTTCCTCGTCGGTTAGGCGCGGCAAACAACGAAAGTCAAGTTGACCTGCAAGAACCTTGTCGGCCAAATCACGGAGGTAAGCGATTTTGCGGGAGGAGATGCCAGCGGACTTGAGGTCGTTGTTGGACAAGGCTTGGAGTGTTTCAGCGGTGAGGTGTTTGCCACCGGGAAGGGCGACCAGGCGCTTTATGATGGTATCGGCGGCGGCTTTGGAGAGTTGCTGGTTGACAATGGCCTGGGCAAGATGGGCAAAACCGCCTTTCTGGGGCTTGAGGCGGCATGGGCCGATTTCGTGGATGATTTTACCGAGGATGGGATCGGCTTTTATGAGG
>Ga0118677_10015403_pt1 | contig 10629 bp, 9 predicted proteins | sample AliMusrvi5mmetaG_FD_86154 | JGI IMG/M metagenome (GOLD analysis project Ga0118677, IMG submission 86154)
CATCAAAGATTTCGGAATCGCAACCTATGGCTCGCCGCTATTCTTCCCAGATGCTGGCCTCCCGGAAGTGGAGGCCGGAAGGAGATAGAGCCCATGTCCAACGCGATCTTCAGCCTCCCCGAATCCCACAATGAAGCCATCCTCTCCTACGCCCCTGGGTCGAAGGAGCGGGCGCTGCTGAAGGCGGAGCTGGAGCGCCAGTTCAATCAGGTCCTCGACATCCCGCTCATCATCGGCGGGAAGGAAGTCCGCACGGGGAAGACGCAACAAGCCGTCTGCCCCCATGACCACCAGCACGTTCTGGCCATCTACCACGAAGCGGGCGAGGCCGAGGTGCACCAGGCCATTGCCGCCGCCCTGGCCGCCAAAAAAGCCTGGGAAGCCACGCCCTGGGAAGACCGCGCCGCCATCTTCCACAAGATGGCCAGCCTCATCTCCTCGAAGTACCGCTACATCCTCAACGCCGCCACCATGCTCAACCAGTCGAAGAGCGCCTACCAGGCCGAGATCGACAGCACCTGTGAGACGGCGGACTTCTTCCGCTTCAACGCGAAGTTCATGGAGGACATCTACCGGCAGCAGCCCATCTCGGATCCCCACGTGTGGAACCGGGTGCACTACCGGGCGCTCGAAGGCTTCGTGTTCGCTGTGACACCCTTCAACTTCACGGCCATCGGCGCCAACCTCGCCACGGCCCCCGCCATCATGGGCAACACCGTGGTCTGGAAGCCCGCCTCCACCTCGATCCTGTCGAACTACTACCTCATGCAGCTCTTCAAGGAAGCGGGTCTGCCCGACGGCGTCATCAACTTCATCCCGGGCCGAGGCTCCATGATCGGCAAGATCGCTCTGGAGGATCCCAACTTCGCGGGCCTGCACTTCACGGGCTCCACGGGGGTCTTCAACAGCATGTGGAAGACCATCGGCGACAACCTCGGGAAGTACCGCAGCTACCCCCGCATCGTGGGTGAGACCGGCGGCAAGGACTTCATCTTCATGCACGCCTCTGCGGATGCGGAGGAGACTTCCGCCGCCATCGTCCGCGCGGGCTTCGAATACCAGGGACAGAAGTGCTCCGCCTGCTCCCGGGTCTACATCCCCGCCTCACGCTGGGCCGAGGTGGAGGGCCTGGTCCTGGGCCTGCTCGCCGAAGTGAAGATGGGCGATGTGCGGGACTTCCGCAACTTCTTCAACGCCGTCATCGACGAGGCCGCCTTCGACGGCACCATGAATTACATCGAGCTGGCCCGGAATGCCAAGGACGCCAAGATCATTGCCGGCGGGAAGGGCGACAAGACCAAGGGCTTTTTCATCGACCCCACCGTCATCCTCACCACGGACCCCAAGTTTGTGACCATGGAGGAGGAGATCTTCGCCCCCGTGGTCACCATCTACGTCTACGAGGACGCGAAGCTGGAGGAGACCCTCCAGATCCTGGACGGCACTTCGCCCTATGCCCTCACGGGGGCGATCTTCGCGAAGGATCGCTACGTCATCAACCACCTCACGGAGACCCTCGCCAACGCCGCGGGCAACTTCTACATCAACGACAAGTGCACCGGCGCTGTGGTGGGCCACCAGCCCTTCGGCGGGGCCCGTGCTTCGGGCACCAACGACAAGGCCGGCAGCTTCCTGAACCTCATCCGCTGGTCCTCGCCCCGCACCATCAAGGAGAGCTTCACCCCACCCCGGGATCTGAAGTTCCCCTTCCTCGAAGCGGAATAGGATGGACCTGATCTGGGAGGGCCTTCGGAAGGCGCTGGAGCTGCTGCTCCGGCTGGATCCCGAGGTCCTGCGGATCACCTGGCTCTCCCTGCGGGTCTCGGGCATCGCCACCCTCATCAGCGTCGTGCTGGGGCTGGGGCTGGCGGTGCTCATGGCCCTCAACGAGTTTCCGGGCAAGCGCCTGGTCATCGCCCTGGTGAACACGGGCATGGGCCTGCCCCCGGTGGTGGTGGGCCTGTTCATCACCGTCTTCCTGTGGCGGAACGGACCCCTGGGCTTCCTGGGCATCCTCTACACGCCCGCGGCCATCATCCTGGCGCAGGCGGTCATCGCCACACCCATCATCGCGGGCCTGGGCCTGGCCGCCCTGCAGCACCTCCCCCCGGGCCTGCGCCTCCAGATCCTCTCCCTGGGCGCCACGCGCCCCCAGACGGTCTGGCTCCTCCTGAAGGAGGCCCGCCTGCCCCTGCTGGCGGCGGTCATGGCGGGTTTCGGTGGCGTCATCTCGGAAGTGGGCGCATCGATCATGGTGGGCGGCAACCTCAAGGGGAGCACCCGGGTGCTCACGACCGCCACGGTCATGGAGACCAGCCGCGGCAACTTCGACGTGGCCTTCGCCCTCAGCTTCATCCTCCTGATCCTGGCCTTCGGGGTGAATGCCCTGCTCACGCACTTGCAGCAGCGGGGACGGCGCTCATGATCCGCGAGACCCTCCTCCAGGTCCGAAATCTAGCCCTGCACCGGGGCGGTGTCCCTGTGCTCGATGTGCCGGAACTGGACCTCCGGGCCGGTGAGGTGCTGGCCCTCATGGGGCCCAATGGCGCCGGGAAGAGCAGCCTCATGCTCAGCCTGGCCGGCCTGTTGGCGCCGACGCGGGGCGAGCTGAGTTTCAAGGGCACCCCCCTCCGGTCCCACGCCGACCGGGAGGCCTTCCGCCGCCGCATTACCATGGTGTTCCAGGATCCCCTGCTCTTCGATGCCACCGTGGCGCAGAACATCGAGTCCGGCCTGAAGCTGCGCGGCCTGAGCGCCGCCGAGCGCGCACCGCGAGTGCAGGAATGGGCCCAGCGCCTGGGCCTGGGCGCCCTGCTGCAGCGCCCCGCCCACCAGCTCTCCGGGGGTGAGGCCCAGCGCACGGCCCTGGCCCGGGCCTTCGTGCTGCAGCCGGAGCTCCTCTTCCTGGACGAGCCCTTCTCCTCTCTGGACAGCCAGACCCGCGAGGAGCTCATCGAAGACCTGGGCCGCCTCCTCGCGGAGACCGGCACCTCGGCGGTGCTGGCCACCCACGATCAGAGCAAAGCCGCTCGGCTCGCGCACCGCCTGGCGGTCATGAAGGAGGGCCGGATCCTCCAATTGGGGGGCCTGCGCGAGGTCATGAACCACCCGGAGGATCCCTTCGTGGCCACCTTCGTGGGCATGGAGACCCTGCTCAAGGGACAGGTGCTGAGCTGCCAGGACGGTCTCCTGTCCCTGCGTCTCCGCAAGGGCCCCGCGGACCGCGAGCTGGTGGCCATCGGCGAGGCCCAGCCTGGCCAGACGGTGCTCATCGGCGTGCGCCCGGAGCACGTGGCCCTGTCTTTACAAACTGATAACACCAGCAGCGCCCGCAATGCCTTTTCGGGGGCTGTGACCAAGGTCATACCCCGGGGGCCTTTCTCCAAAGTCGAGCTGGACTGCGGGTTCTTCCTGGCGGCCTACGTGACGCCCCAATCCCTGTCAGAACTTGATCTCCGACCGGGTCGGGCCATTGTTGCCGCCTTCAAAGCCACGGCCGTCCACGTCATCCGCACGGAGGGTCTCGACACCGAACTGTGACCGGCAGCCATTGCGACCGGAGTGGCCCGGGCCTAGCCTCAGCAATAGGGATGGCTCCGCCTTCCCTCTGTGCTGTTGCTTTCCCCTACGTCGCTGTCGAGAAACGACTGTTTCGTTCTGAGGCACCCGCGACATAAGGGGCTGTAACAGAAGGCTCTGATTATTCCGTAACAGCCCCTAACCCGACCGGAGGCGTCCGCGCCATGAAACAGTTGGTGATCGACTTCAAGAAATGCGATGCGGGCCGCAACTGCGAGCACGAGTGTGAACTCGAGTGCGCGGTGAAGGTCTTCAAGGTGGACGATCCCGCCAAGGCCGCCCTGCAGATCAAGGCCTACGAGGACGGTGGCGGGATTGCCGTGCTCTGCGACCAGTGCGGGGACTGCGTGGTGGTCTGCCCCACGGAAGCCCTCAAGCGCAACAAGCTGGGCGCCGTGATCCTCAACAAGACGGTCTGCGTGGGCTGCTTCATGTGCATCGGCTTCTGCGAGAAGGAGGCCTTCATGCACAACTCCGACTGGATCACCCCGCACAAGTGCACCTCCTGCGGCATCTGCGTCAAGGTCTGCCCCCACGGGGCCCTCTCCATCGTGGACGTGCCCGAACCGGCCGCCCGGATCCTCTGAGGTACCCATGAGCCAGTTCGTATTCGATCCCACCAAGGTCATGCCCATCGATCACACGAAGCGCACCGAGTACCTGGACGGCCTCGCGGCCATCAAGGCCGACCGGAAGGTGCTCAAGGAGATCACCTACACCCCCAGCCTGCCGTACAAGGGCTACAACAACCGCAGCCTCTATGTGAACGTGGACACGCTGGAGATCACGGAGAAGCCCGTCACCCAGCAGATGAAGGATGTCTTCATCGGCGGTCGCGGATTCGGCCTCTTCCACCTCTGGAACGCGGTGAAGCCCACCACCCGCTGGAACGACCCCGAGAACGAGATCATCATCAGCCCCGGGCCCGTGGCGGGCATGACCCAGTACGCGGGCACGGGCAAGTCCCTGGTGGTGAGCCTCTCGCCCCAGACGGACATCCCCATTGACTCCAACGTGGGCGGCTACTTCGGCCCCCTGCTCAAGTTCTCGGGCTTCGACGCCCTGGAGCTGCAGGGCAAGGCCAACAAGGACGTCATCCTCTTCATTGACGGGGTGAAGGGCATCATCCGCGTGGAGGAAGCCCCCGTGGGCCCCGTGGACAGCCACGTGCTGGGCGAGGTGCTTACCCACCTCTACGCCGAGGACGAAGCCGATCTGCCCAACATCTCCGTGGTCTCCACGGGCGCCGCCGCCGAGCACAGCCTCATCGGCATGCTGAACTTCTCCTTCTATGACCGCCGTCGCAAGTGCGTCCGCTTCAAGCAGGCGGGCCGGGGCGGCATCGGCACCGTGTTCCGGGACAAGCGCATCCGCGCCCTGGTGGTGCGTGGGCCCAAGGTGGCCGGGGATCTCAACCACCCCGCTGACCCCAAGACCATCGCCAAGACCGGCATCAAGTACCACAAGGAGATCCGCGAGAATGATCCGCACCAGTGCATGATGCGGCGCAACGGCACGGCGCACATCGTGGAGATCATGGACGCCTACGACCTGCTCCCCGTCCACAACTTCCAGTACGGCTCGCACCCGGACGTGCACCGCATCGACTCCAGCTACTGGCAGCAGCGCTGCACCCAGGTCACCGTGGACGGCTGCTGGTACGGCTGCTCCATGGCTTGCGCCAAGGGCGCTGACGGCCTCATCCTCCAGACCGGCCCCTACAAGGGCGACATGGTCACCGTGGATGGCCCCGAGTACGAGAACGCGGCGGGCCTGGGCTCCAACTGCGGCGTCTTCGATCCCGACTACCTGCTTGAGCTGAACTTCTACTGCGACACTTACGGCATCTGCACCATCACCTATGGCACCCTCACGGCCTTTGTCATGGAGTGCTACCAGCGCGGCATCCTCGACAAGCAGCGCACCGGCGGCCTGGAGATGACCTGGGGCAATGCCGAGGCGGACCTGGAGATGATGCACCAGATGGCCCGGGGCGAAGGCTTCGGCAAGATCGCCGGCATGGGCGTGAAGAAGATGAAGGAATACTTCATCCGGAACGGCTACGGCGATCCCCAGCTCATCAACGACATCGGCATGGAGAACAAGGGCCTCGAATACTCCCAGTACATGTCCAAGGAGAGCCTGGCTCAGCAGGGCGGCTACGCCCTCACCAACAAGGGCCCCCAGCACGATGAGGCCTGGCTGATCTTCATGGACATGGTCAACAAGCAGTTGCCCACCTTCGAGGACAAGGCCGAAGCGCTCTATTACTTCCCCCTCTTCCGCACCTGGTTCGGCCTCAACGGATTCTGCAAGCTGCCCTGGAACGACGTGGTCCCCAGTGACAACGCCTCCCAGCCCGAGCCCCAGAAGGTGCCCGAGCATGTGCAGAACTACGTGGACCTCTTCAGCGCCACCACGGGCATCCAGATCGACAAGGAAGAGCTGATCCGGCAGTCCGCCAAGGTCTACAACTTCCAGCGAGTGTTCAACATCCGCATGGGCAAGGGGCTCCGCCTCCACGACGCTGCTCCCTACCGCTCCCTGGGCCCCGTCACCAAGGAAGAATACGAGTCCCGGGCCGAGCGTTATGATCAGCAGATCGTCACCGAGATGGGCCTCGACCCCAAGGGCAAGAGCACCGAAGAAAAAATGGCCCTCCACCGCGAGTGGCGCACGGGCCGGTTCTCCCAGCTCATGGATGCCGTCTACACCCGCCGGGGCTGGACCCTGGACGGCGTGCCCACCCTGGCTCGCTTGCAGGAGCTGGGCCTGGACGCCTTCCCGGAAGTCGTGGCAGTGGTCAAGCAGCACCTCTAAGCAAATCGGCCGCGAAAGCGGCCGATTTGCTCAGGGGAAAAGATCGGAAGGGTAGGTACCTCCATGATCCTGGTGAATGAGGAACCGCTGGCCTGGCAGGTGGGCATGACCGTGCGGGACATCCTGCGCGCCAAGAACTACCGCTTCCCCATGCTCATCATCCACGTGAACGACACTCTGATTCCCAAGCAGGACTACGACACCACTGTCGTCCCGGACGAGGCCGTGGTGAAGGTGATCCACCTTATTAGTGGTGGGTGATTTTTCAGGCTTAGTGCTGGATCAGTTCCTCTATCCAACTCGCGGCAATAGGATCCTGAACCAGGTTCCGACCCCCGGTTCGCTGCTGACTTCGATGCGGCCGCCGTCCTGGACGACCATGGCCTTGAGGGAGGGCAGGCCGAGGCCCGTGCCCCTGCCGGGGGCCTTGGTGGTGAAGAAGGGTTCGAAGATCCGCTCCAGGGTTTCCGGGGACATTCCTGTGCCGGTGTCGATGACCTCGAGGCTCACTTCGACCGGCTCCGTGGCCGTCAGGCCAGTCCGCACCCTGAGGGTGCCACCCCCGGGCATGGCATCTCCGGCGTTGGCCACCAGGTTCACGAGCATCTGCTCCACGCGGAGCTTGGAGCTTTTCACTCGGAGGGGCTCCCGTTCCAGAGACTCCAGACTGAGGGCCACCGTCCGGGGCAGCAGGAGCCGCAGCGTGGTCTCTAGGTCACGAACTTCCTGGCCCAGGTCCAGGGCGCCAAGGTCCTCCGGCTCCCGGCGCACGAAGCCCATGAGGCGCCGGGTCAGCAGGGCCGCATGATCGGCGGCCTTCGAGATGCGCGTGAAGTCCGCCTCCGCAGGCAGCCGCCCTTCCTCGATGTTCATGGCTGCGAGGTCCGCGGAGCCCTTGATGGCACTGAGGAGGTTGTTCAGGTCATGGGCCAGGCCCGCGCCCATGAGGGCCAGGGTGTTCATGCGCTCCGTGCGCAGGAGGGTGTCCTGGGCCTGCTCCAGGGCCTGGGTGCGCTGCTGGACCCGCTCTTCCAGCGTGCGGCGGGCCGCCTGCAGGTCCTGGATGGCCTGGAGCTGCCGCAGCAACAGCAGGGCCACCATGGCCAGGAAGATGCCGAAGGCGCCCCGCATCATGTTCAGGGAGACCCAGGGCAGCAGCAGGGCCAGCACCACCAGGGCCGCCACCACGGGGAAGTAGGGCAGCTGCCGGGCCACCCGGCGCTGGTTCTCGCTGGTACCGTCGCTGCCATCCACCGGCGCCGAGGACCAGGCGGCCAGCCCCTGGAACAGGGGGATGGCCCCCGCCAGGAGGACCCAGGGTTCCCGGGCGAAGGCATCGGGCAGGCCCAGGAAGGTCCAGCAGGAGAGTGCCGCCAGCCAGGCCAGTGCCGAGACCGCCAGCCAGCCCAGGGGCCCCCGGGCGCGATCTGGGTTGTACGAGGTGACGAAGATCAGGCCGCCCCCGAAGAGGGCCGCGTTCAGGAAGTTCGCCAGCACCCGCAGGCCCATGCCCTGGGCCGCCGTGCGCAGGGAGCCCTGCACCCCCATGACCCAGAGCAGAAACAGCACGGAGGTGGCGAAGAGCAGGCCGTCCAGAGCCCGGCGCCGGAACATACCGCCCCGCTGCGCGCCGATGGGGAAGCTGAGGACGCCCAGCAGGACCAGCAGGCCGGTCCCCAGGTTCAGCAGGCTGACGGCATGGATCATCCACCCCCAGCCCAGGCGGCCCTGGACATGCAGGAACTGGAGCGAGAGGTTCGGGATATCCAGGAAGGCGGAACCCGCGAGCAAGGCCCAGGCCAGCCGCTCCCGGCCCTGGGTCCGCAGGGAGCGATAGGCCATGCTGAGGCAGGCGAGGAGGGCCAACACCAGGTAGCCCGGGAACCAGACCCGGGGCCGCTGGGCGGGCTCCAGCCAGAGGTGGATCAGGGCCAACAGGGACCAGGTGCCCACCAGCAGCACGCGGCTGACCATCAATAGCAGTGTCGGCACGCCCGCGTGGCTGATCGTGCGCAGCGTGGGCACCAATGGACTCCTGAGCACCAACCTGACGCGGATCCTTTACGATACGAACACGCTGGCGCTCACCCAGACCAACAACCTGCCGGTCATCCCCGTGGGTCCCACCGTCTTCGTCATCACCAATAATTAGCCATCCTTTCCGCCCATGAAGCGTCAAAAAAATAAAACCCGGGTGGGGCGAGACTCTGTCGAGCCCAAATCCGACGACCCCCTCGAACAGTTGCGGTCCACTGCCGCCGGCCGTGCCTATCTCAAAAAGGCGGAGGCCTCCTTTGCCGCCCAGGCGAAATCATCCGACGTCGTTTTGCCGGGCCCGCTGGCCGAGGCCTTCGCGGATGGCTCGCGCACCATTGGCGGCCACAAGCTGCTGCCGGTCACTCTAGGACTGGTGGCCATCCTGGACCAGATCAAGAGCCCGCTGCTCGATGTCATCCGCATCATGCGCGATGAGCTAAGCGGTGGGACCGCCACGGGCCATGATGAAGATACGGTCGAAGGCCGGGCGTCCGCACACGCGGAGCGGATGAAGCGGGCGAATGAACGCATGGTCAAGGAAATCAAAGCAGACGACACCGCGAGCGTGGAAACGGTGTTCTGCTTTTTGCATCACCCGGCGGAACTCCGGAAAATACTGGCCACCGGCCGCGACCATTTCCGGGAGCACGCCATGGCCACGCTCGGCGACGTGGTGCATCCCGTCACGCTGGCCAAGCTGCAGCAGGCCGTGGCTGGCCACTATGCCGCCAGCTATGCCACGGTGATCCAGCACGGCGAAAAGCCGAAGGAGGGCGAGGTTTTTATTCCGCCACCAGCGGGGCCGATGACGGCCTAGGCTGGTGGCTTTGTTTGTTGGGCACCATGATGCGCGATTTTCATATGAGACGGGCCGAGGCGATGGATGAGTTGCCCCTTGTGCAGGCGTTTGCACTCGCCGCGTTTGCGCAGGAGTGCAATCCCTTCGCCCCGACCGAGCGCACGTCGCCCGGTTACATCGCGCAGGAAATCCAGCGGCAGACGTTCCGGTCGGTTGCCGAATAAATCATCAACTATCAACTGACGTATGGCCGGTGTGCTTGAATTTGCCTTGGGTTTGGAGAGCTCGAACTTCCTCCGTGAGCTCGGCGTGAGCTCGCGTGAACTGCTGTCCTTTGCCAGCATTGCTGATGGGGCTCATTATGCGATCGAGAAAATGGGCAGCGCCATCGAGCGCGGGGCGCACTTGAGTGATCTTTCTGCCCGGACCGGTGAAACGGTCAGCAACCTTTACCAGTTGGAGGAGGCGTTCAAGCGGGCCGGCATCGGGGCGGAGGCGGTGGGGCCGTCCATCATGCGCATTCGCAAAGCCCTGAGCGGTGTGAACGAGATGGGCGGCAATACCAACAGCATTTTCGCATCGCTCGGCCTGGACCGGGAAAAGCTGCAATCCGAAAGTCCGCTCGATGCCATCCAACAGATCACCGGCGCGCTGCACAAACTCAACATCAACGACGCCACCGGCGCGGCCAATGGATTGTTCGGCCGCAATGGCGCCGGGGATATGATCCAGCTCGCGAATAATGCCGAGGATGTGGCTGTTGCGATTGCCCACAGTAAATCCGAGGCGGCACTGTTCGCTAAAAATGCCAAGGCGTTCGATGAGCTCGGCGATGTCATGGGCGAGATCCAATCGCACATTGAAGGATTCTGGGCCGGACTGGCCAGCGGCCTTGCGCCCGAGATAAAACAAATCGAGGAGATGATCGCCTCGATTGATTTCACCACCATGGGACTGGCCGTCGTCCAGGCGTTCAAAGACGGCATGGTCACGGAGATCATTGTTCAGGCCTTCACGGCCGCCTTTGAAAAAGTGGTCAACATCATCGGCGGCACGCTCGGCAACGGCTCTTACTGGGCCGGCATCTGCCAGGTGATGCTCGGTGAATTTGAGACAATCATTTCCACGCTCGCCACGATGTTCCTTTCGCTCGGCAATCTGCTGACCGCCGCCTTTGACACCTTGTTCCAGAAAATCTACGAGGGCATTGGAAAAATTCCCAAGGTGGGTGAGTTGGTGGGGTTGAAGGGTTACAAGGCCAAGTCATTCGGTGAAAATTATGACGACCGCAAAAATGCCGGTGCGGATGCCAGCGCGATGATTGGAAATTTGTTCCATTCGGGCGCGGCGAACATCGCCGCCGGCATCGGCAAACAGGCTGATGCGCTCAAGAC
>Ga0118677_10015404_pt1 | contig 10629 bp, 10 predicted proteins | sample AliMusrvi5mmetaG_FD_86154 | JGI IMG/M metagenome (GOLD analysis project Ga0118677, IMG submission 86154)
GGACGTGGCATCGATTGCACCTTTCATTCAGGTCCAATCTCAACACGCAGAAGGGTAAGGAATCGAGGGGCAGGTCAAGATGTCAACCGAACCGACAGCAGCCCCAAGCTCTACCAACCGACCGTGAGGCACGGTGGTTCCGCTGGGATCGATGGAGGACAGATGCCGGAGGGCAGAGAGCACCACACGAACGTCGGCTTCCAACTGTGGAACATGGGCAAACGGCTCGATGGCGTCAGAGCAGACGCCCGGCGAGCCATGGCACAGATCGATGGAGCACTCGAAGCTGCGAGCTGGGATCCGAGCGAGCGCCACAAGCTCATCGGGCTCCACCATCGCTTCGAGAGGTGCATCGCCCTCGCCCAACAGACCTGGGCACGGCTCGCCGACACCACGGCTCGCAGCGACCCGGATCTGCTCGAAACGGAAGGTGGCATCACCATCATTCACAACCACGCCGGTGATCCCTCCTTGATCGGCGACCTCTGGGGGATCTGGAATGAAGATCAGAGCCTGACGGAGTCTGTGGCGGCGATGACAGAGCTCGCCGATCTCATCGATCGGAAGGGGAACGGTGGCTAGCGGACCACACTGCCAGCCGGCATGATTCCGAGTGGTGCCAGCCGAGAGTTCCCGAGCAACAAGGAGGCCGGTCCTCTCGGACCGGCCCTACCCTGCATTGTTGTTGGTGGGGTGTGCACCGAAGTCGAGAGCCCTTGCGGGGCCTAGGTTCTGGACCATCCTCGAGCGCATTTCTAAGCGAAATCCTCCTCTCCGCTCAGTGCCCCTGGAGACCGGCCCCGCCCTCTCCCGCTCCGGGGGGTAATCCCCCATGAGGGAATCGAGAGAGGTCCTCCGCGGTGACGAGGCCCAAAATTCGTTGCCAAATCTGACGCAAGCAGGACCGTTGCATATATGCTTACAGCCATGACAGACGCCGCAACACTCCTTAGGTCGGCTCGGGAAAGTTCGGGGCTCTCTGCTCGTGCGTTGGCTCAGCGCGCCGGGGTGGCCTTCTCAACCGTCACGCGGATCGAGGCTGGAAGCGTTGACCCCACCTTCGAGATGCTCCAGCGCCTCATCGACGCAGCAGGTCAGCATCTCGTCGTCACCACGGAACCCTCGCCCGACAACGGGGTCCCTCGACTCTCCGAACTTCGGGATGCTTGGCACGAGACCACTTTCGGTGACGAACCAGACTGGACTCGCTTCCGCTCTTTTCTCGACCGACTAGCGATGCGGCCCGATGAGGCTGCCCCAGCAATCAGAAACCAGCCGGGACCGAGTGGATCCCCGCTCATCGACACGCTCCTCGCTGGCATCGCCGAGAAGGTCGCCCATGACGTTGGGATAACACCTCCCCTCTGGACGCGGCGCACTGCGGCGCTCGATGAGTCATGGACCGCTCCGGGAACACCTCGCATGCAGGCTCGTTGGAGAGAGAGCACTCCGCCGGAGCTCCTTGAGCGCGGACTCCTCATCGATGAGGAGAGCCTGTGGCGCGACCGAACGACTGTCGGTGTCTGAAGACAGCCTTGGTGCCAGCGATATCTCCTCCCTTCTCAAGGAAGTAGCGAGGGAACTCGGCCCCAAAGGACCCCAACACGTGATCCTCGTTGTTGGAGGATCGCTCCTAGCACTGCACGACCTTCGTGACTCGACGCGTGACGTTGACAGCGCTAAGCGTCTCGCCACCGAGGTCAAGAGCGCAGTCAGTGTCGTGGCTGAACGCCATGGACTGGCTCCTCTGTGGATGAACGACCATGCCGCTCCCTATAGGCCACTCACACTTCGGGAGGAAGAGTGCGACATCCTTCTCGAAGAAGGCAGGCTGCGCGCTCTCGGTGCACCTCTCCGCATCGTCTTCATCATGAAGCTCTATGCAAGTCGAAGGAGAGATGCCGAGGACCTCAAGAGGCTCTGGACACTCTGCCAGTTCGAGTCAGCGGAAGAGGCTGTTGAGTTCTTCTACGAGTCCTCTCCGCACGAGGAGAGAGATCCATACTTGGCAGATCACATCAGGACTGTGACCTGACTGATGAAGAGTCGGGTGGAGCGTTCTCGCACGGCCTCGCAATCACCACAACCACCCCACAATGCACGAAGTCCCGGTCATCGCCTCCCTGAGGAGACAAGACCGGGACTTCGGTGCAGAAGAAGCCCTACTTAGGTGCTTCTCCTTTAGTGGCGGGGGTGGGATTTGAACCCACGACCTTCGGGTTATGAGCCCGACGAGCTACCAGACTGCTCCACCCCGCGTCGTGAGATGCATCCTATCGGTCGAAGGCGCTGAGCGCCAAGCGGCCGTTGGGTTACTGGAGGAGCGCGCCTCGGTAGCATCGGTCCATGGACGTCTTCTGGCTCGATGGAATGGCTTCGTCGCCGACCGGTGGGACCGTGGCGCTCTCCTCGTCGTCCACTTCCTCTCTCCACCTTGGACGCTCGTGAGCGACGACCCCACGAACGCCGACCTCGACGAGCTCCTCGCCGAGGTCGCCCGACTCAAGACGGAGAACGAGCGCCTGCGTGCAGAGCTCCGGCGTGCAGCGCACGCCGACCACGAGACGCCACCCCACTATCTCTAGCAACGAGCCTGAACGCAGGTTCGATGGCAGGATGGTCCGAGCCCGAGAAGGAGGGACACATGTCTGCTGCAAGCGAGAAGGCTGCTGCTTCATTCAGCGCCGCCATCGGTGAGAGCGAAGGAACCGGCGAGTGGTTCACCGTGACCCAAGCGGACATCGACACGTTCGCCGACGTCACGAGGGACCATCAGTTCATCCACGTTGACCCCGAGGCCTGTGCCGCCATGTCGCCGTGGGGAGTGCCCATCGCCCACGGCTTCTTGACCCTCTCGATGCTCACGCACCTCTCGAGCTCGATTCCCGTCGACACGAGCCGCCTGGAGGGGATCGTGATGGGCGTCAACTACGGCTTCGACAAGGTGCGCTTCGTGTCACCGGTCAAGGTGAACAGCCGCATTCGCGCATCATCAACCATCGCTGCTGTCGAGCTCAAGGGCGACCAGGTCCAGGTGACCAGGTCGATGACGGTCGAGATCGAGGACTCCGACAAGCCTGCACTCGTCGCCGACTGGATCACTCGCCTCGTCTACGGCTGAGCGAAAGATCAGCCGAGCGCGGGATCTCCCAGATACGCGGCAAGGGCATTCCTGCGCTTCACCGCGAACTTGGCCGCCATTCTCGTGCCGCGGTCCCAGACCACGAAGGCGAGGGGCAGGGCCACCGCGCACCCGATGATCAAGGCCACGAGGGTCGCTGACGAGTCGCTCAGGCGGACCTTGAGGATCGCCAGGCTAGCGATCAGCGGCAAAAGGGCGACGAGCCCGAACAGGGGGACGACGGCATAGGGCAGGATGCACAGCGTCCCCCAGCGCAGCAGCATGTGACGCCAGTTCGACCGCTGTTCCCAACGCTCGGCAAGCGGGATGGGGTGGTACGGCCACCAAACCCCGATCATGCACGAGATCCCGAGCGCAGCGAACGGGACGGTGGCCACCCAGACCATCGTGAGCCACATGGTGAGCCAGTGGTGGCTTGTCGCGCCCATGATTGCAGCCACGACAAGGACGATCGGCGTCACGACGACCCACAGCACCAGGTGCTTGGCGCGAAGCAGGCGCTCGAGACCCACCACATCGTCGTCCTCGAGCAGCGCCAGCACTCTTGTCGCGTCGGGGGCGAGCTCGTTGGTCGACGGCACATCGGCGATCATCCAGCTGGCCATCACGACAGGGAACATGAACGCCTGGTGGAGGGTGAAGATGGCGTCGAAGAGCCTGACCGGTGAGAAGAACCAGAGGACTGAGACGAGCACGCCGTTGGCGGCGACGCAGATCAACACCTCACGAGGTGGACGCATGACCCGTCGCGCTTCGGTGAGGACATCGTGACGCAGCGCCGCCCGACCATCGCGGTCATCACCGATGCGCATGACCAACTTCGAAGCGCCCGATCAGCTTCCGGAGGCCCGGCGAGCTGACTGGGTGCCCGCCGACTTCGCCGAGGTGGCCTTCGCCTTGGCTTTCTTCGTCGTCGTCGTGGTCGTCGTCAGCGCCGAGCCCAGTGGCCTCGTGGTCGATGCTGGCGCGGTGGTCGTCGTGGTGGGCTTCGTCGAGCTCCCCGTCGAGTTCTGGGCCAGTGCCTGTGCTTGGAGCAACGCTGCATACATAGCCTGAATGTTCGACTGGTAGCCCGCCAAGTCGCCCGCCTTCAGCGCGGTCTGCGCCGCCTGGTACGACGCGGTGGCCTGATCGAGCAGCGCGGAGATGGCAGAGGGGACCTTGCCGCTCGAGGTGCCCGAGCCGCCCGAGGATCCACCCGACGGAACTGAGACATCGGCAGCCAGCACCGTACTGAGCGCGGCCGAGAGCGAGGTCTCAATGTCCACATGCGAGTTGAAGACGGCGATCACGTACTTGAGCTGCGGCAGCGAGTTCGACGAGCTGGTCACGTAGAGGGGTCTGACGTAGAGCATGGACTGGTTGATCGGGATCATCAGGGTGTTGCCGAGCAGCACGCTCGAGCCGTGCTGGTCGAGCGGTGTGATGATCGACGAGACCTTGGTGTTCTGCTGGATCTCAGAGTCGGCCATGACGGGTCCGATGGTGTTCTGGCCCGATGGGGTGACGTAGACAGAGAGCTTGCCGTAGTTCTTCGGATCTGACGTCGCGATCATGAACCCGGTCAGGTTCTGGATGTGGAGGCTGTTGGACTTCGGCACATAGGCGTCAGAGATGGTGAAGGTCTGCGCGGTGGTCCCTGGCAGCGAGTTGACCTGATAGATCGGCGCCATCCGCTGTGCCGAGGAGGTGACGACGAATCCCTGTGAGTTCACAGTCTGGCTGATCGCCAGGGTCTGGCTCGGCGAACCCGCGCCCGAGGTCTGCGAGATGCTCCATGCATCGCCGGCGTTGTAGAAGGACGCCGGATTGGTGATGTGGTAGCGGCCGTAGGTCGCCACCTGGGCGGCGAAGATGTCCTCTGGGTAGCGAAGGTGGCTTCGGAGCTGCGTCGACATCTTCGACATCGGCGTGAAGAGGTTGGGGAACACCGACTCCCAGGCCTTGATGACCGGGTCCGACTGGTCCGTCACGTAGAGGGTCATCTTGCCTGAGTAGGCGTTGACCACGACCTTCACCGAGTTGCGGACGTAGTTGTAGCTACCCGGCAGGCCGCTGCCAGGGGGAACCTGGAGGTTGCCGGCGTTCTGGCTGTAGGGGTAGCGATCGGTCGTCGTGTAGCCGTCGAGCACCCAGTTGATCTGGCCGTTGATCAGCACCGAGTAGGGGTTGTGGTCGAAGGAGAGGAACGGCGCGGCCTTGTTCGCCATCGCCCCGACGTCCCTGACGAACATGATCCGGCTGTTGTTCGTGATCAGGTTCGAGATGAGGAGATTGAAGTCGCTGAGCCGGAGCGCGAAAGCGGCTCGTCGGAGGAATCCGGTGATCTTGACACCGCCGTCGCCGGTGTAGTGGTTCGTTATGTCGATGCCAGACGGCGTCTGGTAGTCGAGCTCAGGCTGCTTGGTGTTGGCGACGACCCAGCCGGGGTTGTCCAAGCCGAAGAAGACACCTGCCTGCGAGATCGACGGCAGGCCACCAGTCGAGACCGGCGGCACGTTGCTGACGTCGAAGATCGGGTTGCCGTTCGGCAACACCTGGTTGGCCTCGGCGATGGCCATGCCGGTGCCGTGGGTGTACTCCAGGTGATCGTTGACCCAGCTCTGTGCCGGTAGGCCGCTGGTGTTGAGCTGGCGCACGCCTGAGAGGGTGGGCGTCACCTTGCCGTGGACCGTGTAACGATCCACGCCGAGCGAGGGGAAGATGTAGTACGGCCGGAGGCCCTGGAGCTTCTGGAAGGTCTGGAGCGAGATCTGGGGGTCTGGATCCCAGAGGCGGATGTTGGCCAGGGTGGCGGCGTTGGCGGTGAGCTCAGCCTGGGTTGGCACCGCGCTCCCGTTGAAGGGATGCGAAGCGACGTTGTTGACCGCATAGGCCGCTCGAGTCGCGGCGATGTTGCGTGAAATATAGGGCCGCTCGAGCGAGCTCTGCGCCGGCGTCACCTTGAGGGTCTGGAGCAACGCGGGGAACAAAACGCCGATGATGAGCGCCACGAACGCCCAGAGGCCGATGGCCAGGACCGGCAACGTCCAGCCCTGCCGCCAGATGTTGAAGAGCAGGATCGCGGCGCACAGCAGCGAGATCCAGAACAGAAGCGACATCGCTGGGAGTCGAGCGTGCACATCGGTGTAGGTGGCGCCTTCGACGTAGCCATTGGTCGAGGTGGTCAGCGCGTAGCGCTCCAAGAGGTAACCAAGTGCCTTGACGATGGCCAGCAGCGCGACGAGGACCGAGAGGTGGACCTTCACCGGTGGTCGTACCCGTGGCGAGACACGCTGCCCCCGGATCCCACCATTGAGGTAATGGAAGATGCCGGTGGCGATGGTCATCAGCACCAGCACCACGGTGAACCAGGAGACGAGGAACTGGAGGAACGGCAGGCGGAAGACGTAGAACCCGACGTCAAGGCCGAACTGCGGGTCCTTGGTGCCAAAGGACTTGGCGTGAGAGAAGAGCAGGTAGTTCTGCCACTGGCCGATCGCGCTCGACCCGGCGCCGATGCCCAGGACGATCGCAAGCCCCAGGTACAGCCGACCGGTGTAGGGGCGGACCGCGTCCTGGTAGCGACGGACCATCTCGTCGTCCGGATCGGTGATGCTGGCTGTCCGGGCGATCCTGTCGACGATGTGGAGATTGACCCAGAGCCCCACAGCGAAGAGCACGCCGAAGACCAGCAGCAGGCCGATCTTCACGCCGAGCAGCGTCGTGAAGACCTGGTGCTGATCGATAGAGCTGAACCACATCGAGTCGGTCCACAGGCCTGCGAGCGATCGGAGCGACCCGAGCAGCACCACGATGGCGAGCACCGCGACGATGAGGACGATCCGCCGGCGACGGCGTCTTGGCTGGTGGTCGGCCGCGAGGTCCTCGGGAGATCGCATCAGAGGGTCAGCCTAGGCCGATCCAGACAGCGTGGAGCCGTCGGGCCGATGGTCACCCCGCAGGCAGGATGGCGCAGCGACAGCCAGGGTGTGCCGGTGGGTAGGCCTGCCCGGTTGGGAACGTGGCGCCGGCCCTCACAGGGCCCTCGAGTGCGTTGTCTGCACAATCAGCGCATGGCTCGCCGGTGGTCGCCGCTGCCCATCGGACCGTTCCATCACCGACCACGGCGACCGTGGCTGCCCCGAAGGCCTCGACCGCAGCGTCAGAGACCGCGCGGTCGATCCGCGCGCCTCGAAGCTCCCGGTAGGCGCCGTTGACCTCGACCGTGGGGTCCTGCGATCCCAGGCTCTCGAGGACCCGGCGCCGAAGCGGCACCACGATGTTGCGGGCGAGCTCCTCAGCGATCACCTGGACCGCACCATCAGAGAGGCCCGGCCCCTCCGGTGCACCTCGCTGGACGCAGAAGTCCTGGGCTGCGTTCGCCGCGTCCCGAAGTGGATCGACCGCTGCGCCGGCGTAGCGAGCCAGCTGCTCGGACTCGGGCTCGAGGTCCGCCTCGGTGACCCCACCGGCTCGAAGCTGGTCGAGCAGCTGATTCTGCTCGTCCTGGATGATCCGCTTCACCTTCCGAGCAAGCGCGCCCTGCGGGGCCTCGAGGAGACCGTCGCGTGTGGCGACCTCTTCGGCATCGGGACCATCGAACGACCCTGTCGGTGTCTCGTCATCGAGGTTCGCTGCAGGCTCGCCGTCGTGCGCGCTCGCTCGGATCTTGGCGAAGAGCTCTTCGACGACGCCCTCGGTCTCAGGATCTGGCGCCGGTGCGTCGGGGACCACGGTCTGCTCGTCGAGGGCGGCTGCCTCGAGTGATGCCTCGGCCTCAGCGTCCTCCTGGATCGCCTCTGCCGTCGGCTGCCGTCGAGCGACCTCCTCGGCCGCTGCACGAGCAGCCGCATCAGAGCTCTGCAGCTCCGCGGTCACACGGTCGACCGTGTCACGGACCGCGACGACAGAACGTGCGATCTCATCACGAGCGGCTCTGAGCTGCTCGATCTGGAGGTGCATGGTGCGACGCCGGGTGCTCATGTCGGCAAGCACCGAGGCGCGGGCCTCTTGGGCCTGCTCGATCATCTTGCGTCCCTGCTCCCTCGCACGGGCGACGAGGGTCTCCCCGTCGGCACGGGCCTGGAGGAGGATGCGCTCGGCAGTCCTGGCGGACTCCTGCTCAAGGTTCGTCGCTGCGATCTCGGCGTCAGCGACCCGGGTCGAGGCTCGCTGCTCGGCCTCGATAGCAGCAGCGGTGATCCGAGACTGGGCGGACTTCAAGAGCTCGGCGGCCTGGGCCTGCGCGCTCTCGAGGACCTGTCGAGCCTCTTCGTGGGCGGTCCTCAAGATCTCGCCGCTCTGCTGGCCGAGGGCGGCGGTCAGGTTCGCCTCGTCGATGACAGGGTTCTTCGCCCGATCCTCGGCGGCAGCCACCGCTCGACGCATCTCGGCCTCTCGGACCTCCCACGCGTCGAGCTCTCTCGACACGAGGTCGAGGAAGCTCCTGACCTCTTGGGGATCGAAGCCCCTGCGGACCACTGCGAATGAGGCTCGCTGTGCGTCTGCGGCGCTCAACCTCGACGATGAGATGCTGGAGTAGTCCTCGGCCATGGCCAGAGCCTACGACGCCGAGGTGGCTGGGAGGTGCGTCTCGACGGTGCCGTTGGCGAGCTTGATCGTTCCGCCCTGGCGCATGAGCTGCGCGAGTGCCTGATTGAGGGTCCCGACCGCCACCGCATGGAGCGACGAACCGGCCAGCGACTTTGCGGGACCGACCTCCCCGACCGGCACCAAGAACACGCTGGCGCCCTCATGGAGCACCGAGACACCCTTCTGCGGCACACCACCGACATCGCCCACGGCACCGTCCGGAGAGATGGTGCCGGTCGCCGCGATCGTCTGGCCGTGCAGCAGGGTTCCCGCTGAGAGCTTGTCGATGATCCCGAGCGTCATGGCCAGTCCAGCGGAGGGACCACCGATGTTCGGCGTAGAGATGGCGACGGTGATCGGGAACTGGTAGCTCACGAAGGTCTGGATGCTGATCCCGAGGTAGCTCTTCGGCGCACCGCTCGCTCCAGGACACCCCGCGCCACCGACGTCGGTGCTCGGCCGAGGAGCGGTCGTCAGCACGATGGGTGACGGTGAACCGTAGGTGATGGTGCCGCTCCCTGAGATGGTGGCTCGTTCGACCGACAAGGAGATCTTGGTGCCTGGGTTCACATCGTGGAAGGCCCTGATGAAGCCGCACGAGGTCTTGATCTTCTTGCCATCGGCGCCCACGATCACATCAGCGACGCTGAGCGCTGGGTCGGCGGGGCTCCCCGAGGCGACCGCGTCGATGACAGCGCCGGCGTTCGTGGCCGGCACTGTGTAGCCGAGCGTCCGAAGCGCGGCGTAACGAGCGGCGTCCTTGGACTGGGCCATCTCGAGGTAGCCCTGGGCGTCGAGCTGGGACGCGCTGACCCCTGGCTCGACGAGAGCTGACTCAGGGACGATCTGCGTGTTGGAGCTGAGCTTCGCCTTGAGCCAGCTCAGGGCGTCGAGCTTGGTCAAGAGGACGTCGGTGAGCAGGATCTTGCCCTCTCCCTGCTGCGCTGGCGCCTGCGGGATCGAGATCAGCGGCCCGACAGGCTGCGCTCCCCCGGGCGAGATCGAGTAGTCGTTCGGGCTGAACCGGGTCAGGACGACGCCGACGAGCAGGACCAAGATGATCAGGACCAGCCCGATCCGCACTACCCGTCGTGATCCGCCCTTGCGGGGAGCACGAGGTGCGTCGTCGATAGAGGGCATACTGCCGGTGTGGCTCACGATCCCGACACCGTACCGGTCAAATCGGCCGCAACGCTGCGCGCCTCGGTCATCGAGGCCGGGCACAGCGATGGTCCAGAGGGGCTCAGGATCCTTCGCGAAGGGCTAGCCAGCGATGATGCGATGGTCCGTTCGTCTGCCTTGAGCGGCCTCGATCGTCGAGGTGCGCTGAGCGAAGAGGTCCTCCAAGCGGCGCTCGGCGACGCCGACGCGGAGGTCCGCATCCGAGCCGCCCAGATCGCAGGCTCGGAAGGATGGTCGTCGACCATCGACATCGCCCTCGAGCAGGCGCTCCAAGATCCTCATGACCTGGTGGTCATCGCCGTACTGGTGTCGTTGGCCGACCGCAGGCCGCCAGGTGTGGTCGACGTCGTCGTCGCACTCGCCGGTGACGACGAGCGACCCTTGGTCATGGAGGAGGCGGTCGCTTCGCTCGGCGCGCTCGGCGATCCACGCGGGCTTGGCGCCGTCCTGGCTGCGACATCGGGAAAGCCCGCTTTGCGACGCCGCTGCGTCGCTGCACTCGGTGGCTTCGAGGGCGCCGACATCGAAGACGCGCTCGATCGCCTCAGCGAGGATCGTGACTGGCAGGTGCGCCAAGCGGTGGCGATGCTGCGGCGCGAACCGTTCGACGAGGACTCAGCGGTCAGCTGAGGCGAACAGCGGACGGAGCCGGTCGAGGTCTTCGAGGCAACGCCCAGCCCCCTCGACGACCACGTGCTCCGGATCGCTTACTGCCCTGACCGGCACCGAGA
>Ga0118677_10003872_pt1 | contig 10628 bp, 14 predicted proteins | sample AliMusrvi5mmetaG_FD_86154 | JGI IMG/M metagenome (GOLD analysis project Ga0118677, IMG submission 86154)
TACCTGCTGATCAGTCACGACCATATCTATGCCTCCGGCACAGACACTGTGACCTACCGCTTACGCCTTCAATGGGTAAGTGTAGTTGTCGTCAGTGGGTAAGTGTAGTTGTCGCCGGCCACCGTTCGCGTCGGCGGACCAAACAAGGCCCGTCCTGAACGGGATCCACATCGACCTGGAGGGGAAGGGCGAACGCAAGGCGACCCTGGTGGCCTGCGATGGCCGCCGGCTGACCTGCTGCAACAGCCTGAACCTGCCGATCAAGGCCAAGGGTGGCGTGATCGTGCCGACAACCAAGTTCCTGACCTGGCCCGGTCTGGGCGACGAGTGCAGTATCGGGACCGGCACGATCAAAACAACCGGGTGGTTCTGCCTGGCGGCCGGCCCGTGGACGTACCGGGTCAAGCTGGTCGAAGGCGTCTACCCCAACTGGCGTCAGGTGCTGCCCGGCAATCAAGACATGCAGCACCGGATCGCATTCGCGGATGCGGATGTTCTGGCCATGAAACAACTGCTGCCGACACTGCCCGGCAATGACGGGGTGGCCCTCGTCTGCGATCCCAATGGTGTGGTTGCCCTGGCCGGACGCAATGCCGGCGACAAGGCCGAAACCACCGTGGCGCTGACTGCCGGCACCCGGTACACGGGCACCGGCGAGCGCATGCTGTTGAACCGGTTCTTCCTGCTCGATGCGCTGACAGCCGGGTTCCGGAACTTCGGGTTCCAGGATACCTGCTCGCCGATGCGTTCTGACGACGGCGCGGGCGGGACCCATGTCCTGATGCCGCAGCGAGTGGGAGGAAATGCTCCTGCCCCGGCACCGGTCCAGGAACCCCCGGCCGACACAGCGGCGGCTGCCGCCCCGGCTGCGGCTCCGCCGCAGCCGGGAAACACTGCAACTTCAACACCGGCCGCGGAGACCCCGCCGCCGGAAACCCACAAGGAGAAGAAGACCATGACCAAGGAAGGTAACGGGAACGGAACGACCGAACAGGGACCTGCGCTCGACAAGGTCTTGTCGGCCGTGGAGACCGCGAAGACCAAGCTGCGGGAGGCCGTGGGGTCGCTCGCGGATGTGGCCGAGTCCGTCAAGCAGGCCGTCAAGGAAGGGAAAGCGCAGGCGGGCGAAGTCGAGAAAGCGCGCCTGACCCTCCAGAAGCTCCAGCAGATCAGCCTGTAGGGCGAGAACAGCGAGAAGATCTGTGGCCGCTGCCTCCCCGTGGGGCGGCGGCTTTGCTTTTCATGAACATCAACCCATAGGAGAACCCCATGTTGTACGATGTCTTGCTCGGTATCGACCGGGCCGCCCGTGATACCCACAGGCGCATCAAAGTGTGCGTGCTGGCAGGCGACCGGCTTTCGGCCGCGATTGCCGCGGAGCAGGTCGGGGACGGCCAGGTCCGGGAACCGGCTGTCGAATACACCCACGCCATCAACGTGCGTCCGGTCCGGCCGGCGTCCACGCCGCGGCCCGCGGCTGTCGCGCTGGCGGCGTGATTATCTGCGCCGATGCGCAATTGAAGGAAATCACCATGCTCAAAGCAATTGTCAGCTACAGCAAGAAAGTGCCCGTTGACGGCCAGAATTTCAGCAGCCAGGGGTACAGCGTTTCGCTAGAGACCGAACTGCCGGAGACCCAGCCGGCCGCGATCCAGGCCAAGCTCCACGAGACATTTGACCTCGTGAAGTCCACGGTCGAGCAGGAACTGGCCAACGGCAGCGGTCACGCGGCCAGGCCGCTCCAGGCCCAGCCTCCGGCCGGGAACCAGGTTCCCGCACGTGCCAGCGGTGACAAAGCCAGCAACAAGCAGATCAAGTTCATCACCGACCTGGCCACCCAGCGCGGGCTGAGCCTCTCGGACATCAACACCGATGTCAGCAAGCGCTACGGCGTAGCGGGTCTGTATGACCTGAACCGCAAGCAGGCCAGCTCGCTGCTGGACGAACTCAACGGCCGGAAGGCCGCGTAGTGTAGGGCGCCTTACACCAGACGGGCGTGGTCCGATCCCACGCCTCTCATCATCAAGGAGAAGCATAATGGCAACCCTGACAGAATATCGCGACCGGGAACACTGGAGTTTCTCGGCCCTGAACCAGTTCCTGAACATCTGCTCGCTCCAGTTCTATTTCCAGCGCATCCAGAAGTTGCAGTCCCAGTTCACCCCGGTCAACCTAAGTTTCGGGTCAGCCTTTCACCGAGCTATGGAATGGGCCCACATGCTGAAAAAAGAGGGCGGGGCGCCCAAAGAGCAAGAAGCCCGGGACATGTTTCGTGATCTCTGGAACAGACAGGTCCAGGAAGACCGGAATATCCGGTTCGACGACGAGATCACGCCGGATACCTGCAGCGCCCAGGGTGCCGATCTGGTTGCCGCGTTCCTCAAGGCAGCGGACCCGGAAGAAGAGGTCGTGCAGGTCAATGAAGCCTTTGCGGTCCCCCTGGTGGATGGCCAGGGGCAGGTCTTGGAGAAACCCATTGTCGGGGAGATCGACTGCGTGGTCAGGAAGGGCGGGATCACGACCCTGGTGGATTGGAAGACGTCAGCCAAGCGGTGGTCCCGCGGTCAGGCCGACAAGAGCCTGCAGCCGACAGTCTATCTGTACGGGTACCGGCAACTGTACAACCGGGAGGTCCCGATGCGGTTCGACGTGGTGGTGAAAAACAAGACGCCAGTTTGCGAGCAGCACGTGACCACCAGGACCGAGGATCAGTTCAACCGGATGGTCGAGCTAGTCAAGAAGGTCGACGCCATGATCGCCTCAGAGCACTTCCTGCCAGCCGAACAGAGCTACTGGTGCGCCGGCTGCCAGTACGGCGTTGCCTGCCGGGCGTGGCACAGGCAGGCCAGCCGGGTGAGCGTAAAGATGGCGGCGTGAACCGCTGGTCTGTTTCATCCTCGGCGATGGCTTCGGCTTCATCCAGCAAGGCATCTTCCTGGTTGGCCCGGATACAGCCCCTCAGGAAGGTGTCGGCGTTGCGCAGGGACGGGGCAAATATGTACCGGAGAATCCGGGCCGCCGGGACCGAATCGTCGAAGCAGCGCTCCTCCATGGCCCAGCACAGCGTGCCGTAATACCCCCGGATCGTGTCATCCAGATCAATCCCCCGTTCCCCGGCATCCATACGCTGGCGCATCACAAGAATCGGTTTAATGAACTGGAGAAAATTCAACGCCTCGGTCAGATCGTTGGTCATGTCGTCCACGGCGTCGTTCTTGAAATCGTCCGTGATCGCCTCTGCCAACCGGGCGATTATCATGTCCAGATGGCCCTCGGGAGACCAGTCATCCGGGGTAATCTCGTCGCAGTCGAGTGCAGCCGCCTGGTCCGCGGCCAGGAGCGCCTCCAGGTGATCTGCGTAAAGCGTGATCACGGTGGCGGAGTCATCGGTGCTGCCGGCAGCGGCCAGGATGGCGTCGATTGTTTGGTGGGGGGTGGGCATGGGGTGGATGAATGACGCATTATAGCGCAAGAAAACACGAATGTAGGGGGGCAGGTACGCGCAAGGATGGTGGCGTGATCATTTGCCTTCGAGAAAATATCCAACCACACAAACAAGCGACACCAACAAACTGAAGACCGCAACGCCGAGCGCGATTAGGAGCAGCGTCCTGGTTTGCCGGAGTTGCCCGGCTGTGGCAGTGCAACGTTCTTCCAGTCCTGACAGATGTTCGTAGATGCGAAGATGTTGGATGTCCGCATCAGGATTCCGCAAAACGTGTAAGTATGCTTCGAATTTTGCAGAAGTAATACCGGTTAAGCCAGATGTTTGGCCAACCTCGTCAATCAGTTTTCGCAGTGAGCCAACGAGGTGTTCCCGTTCTAAGTCGTCGTGACAGTGTTGGAGGTAGGTGTTGATGTGACGAGCACAGACGCTGAGCAGCATGGATTTTGGACATTTTCTCAGCCTGTTAAGATAGTTCTTTATAAAAGTTGCGTGATAGCCCCATCCAACAAAGGCATCCACGATCTTGGCAAATGATTCCTCCGTTGCGCCCGAATCGTGCCACAGCACTATCAAGGGTGGTGCTACAATATGGGCCACCACGGCAGCGACGTTTTCAGCCGGTCTCCGGGTTAGGTCGTCTTTCTCACCAGAACGCCATTTTTCAATCCGGGTGAACAAACTTTTGTCGATTCGGCAATGCGTTCGAACGAACTGGTCCGGGTTCTCAAGCCATGTGCAAGGCAGTGATTCTGGCGACATGAGGAACGGTGACAAAGGCGAAGTGGGTTGTTGATTCGACATAGCACATACTTTCATGTGCCGACAGTGCATCAACACTGCCGGCGCAAGTTGCGTTCTTGGCTTTCGGCCCCGCCGCATCTAAGAGGTCAAGTTGGTTGTCCCTTGGTCTCAGGCAGGGGCCACGGTGCCAGTAAACTAAAAATCTCGGCAATCTTTGTCCGGATGGCCTTTTCGAGTTCCGGATTGACCGCAGGCGGGGCGTGAAATATCGACTCGGCAAAACCTAGTACGATGCAGATGAGAAACGCAATGGGTCCCAATAAGCACCCAACCCATGGGATAGACCCCAGTATCAAGTACAGGACGAGTCCAACCAACAGGGCGACAGGCATTGTCCGGTGTGTATGCACGATTAGAAGCATTAGTTCAAGCATCTTGCTGCCGATATGAATCACATGCTTGCCTACTTTGACGGTAAACTTGAGCAACACGCGAAGATGCCTTCTGGCATTACGGGGCAGTTTGAGTTTTTCGATCAGCGCCTTCAGGCGAATGTCGCTGGTTTTTGGTTCTAGCCTGGCAAGCAGTTCTTGCTCGTTGCAGTCCCCGATGTCGGGCTGAAACGTCTTGGTTGATCCATCCTTATCCGGGTACGTGATCGTTACGATCATGACACTCTCCTCAGCGTTGCTTCTTAAGAATTTAACCAAAAGAGCGCAGGCACCTTACCTACGCTATCAAACATCGAAACTGTGCGGCCTTTAGACATAAATTCGGCGTTCACGGCGAGTTGAACCGGTAGAAACGCACAGGATAGTTGGTCCATGCGGGATCTCCAGTCGGGCCACACGGCGCTCAAACTGGAGCATCTGATCGACCCGGCCGGGTTGCCTGCCGGACCGAACCCAGATGCGGTGTAGGTGATCTGCACTCTTGCTGGCCAGGCAGTTGCCGCCGAGATCCCCACATAGTGTTGCAGTGCGATTGGCTACGCACCGCCGGCAAAAGTTCTCGGACACTATGGTCCGGTAGCGCCGGCCCCTGATAGTCATGCGATGTTGTTTGGTCATTTGGTTTCCTTAGTTACGGCCGAGTTGCGTTTTCCGCATCAAGCCGCTTCATCTTCAAAACCACACCATCGTCCCGTACGCACCTAGCAGTGTTGGAGCCAGTCATGGTGATCTTGTGCGAGTGCTCCCCGGTATCCACTATCAGGACGCTCCCGCTGACTTTCCAGTTGCATCCGGGTACACCCCACGGGTTATTTACTTCGCCATCCGGAAGCATCTCGAACCATCCGCCGTTAATTGACCACTTCCCCAGCATCTTCTCCCCGATGTCTGTCTGGTGCGGTTTTGTCAGCCGGGGGGCAACCTCCCCCTGATTGGTCTGAGGGACCTTTGGTAAGTGTGTTCGGCGTATGGTGTATATTTGTCCGTCTCCCCGCACCAAAATCGCCAGATTGTCGCTCTTCATCGTGATCTCGTGAGAGAAGCCGCCACCTACAAGATATACTTTGTTGCTGCGTACCTCCCACGTACCCGTACTGCAGGGTTTCGCGCCAGCGCCTCCCGGAATAAGTTCATAAACACCCCCCGACAGAATGTTGTAATAACCCTGCTCGATGGACCATACCCCCAGCATCTTCTCCCCGATATCTGGATGGTGTGGCTTTGTCAGCTGGGGGGCAACCTCCACCTGATTGGTCTGAGGGACCGCAACAGGCTCCGGCGGGATCTGTGACGAGAGTTCAGCCAGGATGAACCGGGCCGCTTCACCCTCGTGCTGCACCGCAGTGGCACCCGCGACATCGCCCTGTTGGGTCTTCAGGACCTGCAGGGCCAGGAGGGCCCTGCTGTACTGGGTGGCGAGCTCGTACTGACGCCGAATCGTTTGCCGCTCCAGCGCGGTGGCGAACCCGCGCAGACTGACTGGCGCCGTTGTGGCCGAGAATGTCCGGCGGGTCTGAACCGACTGGAGTTCCGTGAGAGCACCCTGCAGGGTGTCGAGATCGCCGGCCTGCTGGGCCTGCTGCTTGAGGGTTTGAAGCCCGTTGGTGTAGTCCGAGAAGGCTTGGGCCTCAATGTTGGATTTTGCCCCGGCGTATTTTGCTTTCAGGCTTTGTAGGTCAGGCTGCTGGGCTTGGGCCAGTGTGCAAAGCAGAATTGCTGTGAGGATCAAGGTCGTTTTCATGGCTGTTCCGTATCTGCAAAACCCCGTGAGGTTGTTCGTTCTTGTTTGGCATTAACCCGTTGTGATCGTTCTAGTTCTTGTGTTTGAGCGGTTTTGTTTCCGGGCCGCGTTCTCCACTTGAGATCTGATTTGATTTATGCGTGGATCATTCTGGTTTAGGATCTCATGGTTAACCGTCTCATATACTCCGGCGCTGATTTGTACACGCTCAGGTCCCAGTAAGTTCGACAAAATAGCGTGCCGAGTAGGAATATTAATTTTGATCTGCGGATCATCCTGTACAAGGTGTTTAGGTGATTTACTCATTGATCTTGGCCTCGCCCTCGCTGGCTTTCTCGTTCTTCCATTTTTCAACAATGTCTACCATCCGCTTGTATCCTGTATCCGCGTTATAGCCTATGCGCTCCGTCCAAAATAGTTTGCCGGTTGGAGTCAGAAAGAAACATAGTGTGCCTTCATAAGGATCAGGGATTTCAAGCTGCGGCATGTCCGCGACGCCTTTTTTGTCTACAATCGCCTGTATGAAGTTGTCGGATGAGAGCTTTTTGGTGGCTTCCCATCCGATTAGCCCGCTAATCACCCAGTTGAGCCAAGCCGCATCAGCATTGTTCTTGATGTACACCACCAAGAACACGGGTTTCTTTTCTCGCTTCGCAGCGTTCATGGCGGTCTGAACTGATCCATAAACGGTCCCCTTAAATCCGGCGTTGTTGCGGAGCGCAGTAGGAGTCTCTGAAAGTGAGGGTTTGTGTACTGGAAGTGGCGTTAATTTGGGTGCCTGATGGATTATTGCCTCACCGGTACTTTGTCCGGAGTGCGTGCTGGGGGTGAGTGTCACGGACCGCAAGTTCCAGAGAGCTTCCCCTGAAACCGATACGGTTGTGATTGAAACTTTATCGGCAGTCTGTGGGACGTCAATTGTTCCAATGGTATGTACCTTCTGATCTCCCCAACCGCCGGTAGCTGTAACCCTTCCCTGTATTTTACTGTCACCAATGTGCAGCAGAAAAGTTCCGCCACCGCGACCAGCTTCCAGTGAGTACGTAATGGCAATCTCATACCTGCCCGGCGGAATTGGGTTGTCGGATAGTGCCCATGTGATAGCATTCTCCGGACGCCGCCAGAATTCTACGGTGTCTTTGTCCGGAGTGAAGCAAGCCTCATTTCCGGCCAGTTCGCCGAGGGCAGCCCTTAGTGTAACGGGTTGCAGTTTGTTTAGCCTGACGGGGGATGCCGTTGCCGAATCTGGGTTGATCTTCGGGGTCGATTCCTGCGGAATCTTGGTCGCGAGCTCTGCCAGAATGATCTGCGCGGCCTCTTGCTCCTGTTGAACCTCAGTGGCCTCATCGACCTTGCCGGCTTGCGTCAACCGGATCTGTAGGGCCTGGAGGGCCGTGGCATACTTGGTTGTCAGGGCATGCAGGCGACGGTCTGCCAGAACATTTTCTTGCTTGGCCAGCGCCACAATGCCGTTCGGCGCATCAATGTCCGGCGCAATTATTGGACTGCTCTGGGTTCGCTTTATTTCTGCAATGACACTCTTGAGTATGTCGAGTTCGCCCTGTTGCTGGGCCTGAGCCTTGAGCAGTTGAAGCCCGTTGGTGTAGCCCGAGAAGGCTTGGGCCTCAATGTTGGATTTTGCCCCGGCGTATTTGGCCTGCAGGGTCTGAAGGTCTTGCTGAGCTTGGGCCAGTGTGCCGCACAGGGTCGTTATACAGATCAGTATCTTTTTCAGGGCTTTCACTTAGCGTCTCCCGCGTGAGCCCCACGAAAAGAAGTGGGGCGTGGACATTCTCACATTACGCCACTCTCGTAGCGCTGCTGTCTTCCCTGAATTAGATAGCTACCGGAATGAAGGGCTGCGATTGAAGTGTCGCCCTGTAGTCATCATTATTCTTCTGATATGCGCCACGTGAGGCCTTTGCTCTTTGGGCACCCTCGTTGTCCCCTTGCTGGATTCGAGTGTTTTCGAGTGCCGTTAGCTCAGCAATTGCAAGGTCCCCGTTTTCTAGTAATGCTTTGTCGAGCATCGACTGCACATATCCGTGCAGGTTATAGACCGCTGGGGGCATTTGAAAACAAGCGTTGAAGTTGGTTGCTGTGGCGAGCCGGGCCAATTCCATGGCGGTTAATTCTGCCGCGTTGATGTTGTTTTGTGCACGGTATTGATCATGCAGGACAGACAGTTCGCGTGTGTAGTACGCAACCCATTTTTGACAGTTCTCGTTGTTCCGGTCACAGAATCTTTGCTGAATTGCTGCGTTCTCCGGATCAAGGTAGAAGGCGGTAGGCTGTGGTTGGGCGGAAGCTTGCGGAGCGTATTGGCTGGGCGCTTGTTCGGTGGTTAGCGATCTCCAAATAATGGTGACGATTATCAAAACAACCACGCCTAGAATTATTTTCGTGTTCGTTGCGTACACTTCTCATCTCCTCGTGAGCCCCATACAAAAGAATGGGGCGTGGACATTCTCGCCCTCCACGTCACTCCCGAAGGCCCTGCAAGGCCCGGTAAGACTGACGCAAAAAAGCAAGAAGCCACGCCCCAATTGGGACGTGTCCTCGCTTGATGCGCCTGTCTTACTCAAAGAAACTTGCAGGTTTACGGGAGAGACAGCAGCAGCGAGTTCACGAAATTGTCATGATCCGACGATTCTTCCTCAGTACAGGGCACACCATGTGCCCGTTGGTGTCATGTTGCGCCGCCAGCACCCCCAGTGCAAGCGCAAAAACCACCCCTTTTCCCACAGACTAACCCACAGGAGAAATCAATGAATGACCAGCATCTGCTTGATTGCTTGACCCGCGAAGGCGTGCTTATTTCTGTCAGCGTGCGCTACTGGCGGGCCGCCAAGAAACTCCAGGCCCAGGACCTCGGGCTGGACCCCGATGACGTGGCCGAACGGCTTATCAGCCTGGGCCACAAGCGGCTCCTCCCCAAGGAAGCCCTGGCAGCGTTCTCGCTGATCGAGTCCCGGGCACACGCCCTCGTTGAAGCCAGCAGCTTCCCGTTCATGAACGGAGTCGCCCGCTACCTGCCCAACGCCAAGCTGGCCGAAGTAACCCGGCGGCTGTCCGAACTGGAACAGGAGTTCCGGGTTGCGCGGACCGAGTTCGATGGCCGGTACAGCAAACTCCGGGCATCAGCGGTGCGGGAATGGCATGAGGTGGCCAGCAAGCTGGTCGCAGATCCCGATCGCGTCGTCGCGACCATCCAGGCGGCGTTCCCGCTGGCCGACAAGCTCGACCGGTATTTCAGCTTCTCAACCAGCCTGTTCCAGGTGCGGGCGCCGGAAGCGCTCGAAGCGGAACTCATCACCTCGGCTGACCAGCAGGCCATCATGGCGGCTCGCCAGCAGGCTGCTGTGGATGCCCGGGCCAAGATCCAGCAGGGCGTGGAGTCGTTTGTCCAGGATGCCGTGGCCAGTCTGCGTGAGCAGACCGCCGGCCTGTGCGACGAGATGCTGGCCAGTATGCGCGACGGCAAAACCGGGGTCCATCAGCGCACACTCAACCGGCTGGTGGACTTCATCGACCGGTTCAAGGCGCTGAACTTCGCAGGTGACCATGATCTGGAAGCACGGCTGGAGGAGGTCCGGAAGCAGTTCCTCACAAAAACGGCCGAGGAGTACCGCGACAGCGACTCAGCCCGTCGCCGCTTGGATGCCGGAATCCGGAACCTGGCCGACGAGGCCAGAAAACTGGCCCGCAGCGATGCCTCCGAGATCGTGGAACGCTTCGGCCAGATGGGCGTGAGACGGTTCAGTCTTTCCGATGCAGCTTAAATCGCAGGCCCTGCAAGGCCCTGGCTCCGTGTCGGCGTACGGCGTAACTGCCCGAAACCGGCGCGGGGCCACCTTTTTGAGGAGATCACCATGTTGGTATGCGACAACTGTGGAAAACGGTACGAACGTGAGGAACAGCTACGGCATGTGTTTCCGGACATTCCGGACCTGCTGGATCGTCTGGACCCAGGCGGAACCGTGCCGGCCGGCGAGTGCCCAGCGTGCGGCGCGCTGGTGTACCCGGAGGAACAACCCGTGCGCATCTTGGTTTTGCTGGATGGCGGGCTCGTGCAAGACGTGCTGGCCGACAGGCCCGGCGTTGAAGTCGCCGTGCTCGATCAGGATCTTGATGGCGCCGACGAAGACGAGATCGTGGATGTTGTCGGGGAGACCGGCACGCTGCGGGGAACCCTGACTGCTCATGAGCTGACGATCGCGCCCGTGCTCGTGGGATCGGCCTGGAG
>Ga0118677_10012641_pt2 | contig 10628 bp, 10 predicted proteins | sample AliMusrvi5mmetaG_FD_86154 | JGI IMG/M metagenome (GOLD analysis project Ga0118677, IMG submission 86154)
CGGATTGGATAGCGGCACCCATGAGAAAGGCCAGCGGAATCGTGGCGGCGATGGTGAAGAGCCCCCACGGGCTTTCGGCTAGGGCTTTGACGACAACCAAGCCGAGCACCGCCAGCAGGATCGTCATAATCGCCAGCAGACTGATGAGGGCGATGATGCCGATGACCGGGTTGAGTTCCTCGCGGATCATTTGACCTAACGATTTGCCATGACGCCGCATCGAGGCAAAAAGCACCACGGAGTCGTGTACGCCGCCGCCAAGGGTCGCGCCGACCAGAATCCACAAGGCACCTGGCAGATAGCCGAATTGTGCGGCGAGCACAGGCCCGACGAGTGGCCCGGGACCTGCGATGGCAGCGAAGTGGTGGCCGAACACGATCCATTTGGGAGTGGGCACAAAGTCCTTGCCATCGTCGCAGGTGATGGCGGCCGGAGCTCGCCGCTCATCCACCGTGAGCACCTTGGCCATCAGCCAGGCCGAGTAAAACCGATAGGCCACGGCAAAACTGCAGACCCCGGCAATCACCAGCCACAACGCGTTGATCGGCTCGCCGCGCTGCATGGCCATCAGCCCTATGGCCAGTGCGCCAAGCAAGGAAACGGCCGTCCAGAGGATGATGCGGATGGGTTTTGGCATGACTAGAAAAACCACCCGTGGGACTTGCTGCGTCGGTAGCTGCCGTCGCCGACCGATAATACTTCCAGGTGGACGGTGGTGAGGCCCTTGTCATAGAACCCGATTTTTTTGGCGGCGCGTGGTGACAGGTCGAGGCATCGGCCAGGGATGAAGGGGCCGCGGTCGTTGATGCGGACGTTGACGGATTGGCCGGTATTGAGGTTGGTGACTTTGACGAGGCAGGGGAGCGGCAGGGTTTTGTGGGCCCCGATGAGGTCCCATGGCATGACTTTCTCGCCCAGCGATGTGGTGCCGCGCCACAACCCGAAGAACGACGATTCGTTGTACCAGGAGCAGGTGCCGGTTTCCTGATAGGTGAGTGCCTGATTGACGCTCATCGGGTGATAGGTATGGCCACGCACGGAGTAGGATCGGGTCATGTAGCCGTGGTAACTGCTGGCGCATGAGGCGAGCAGGGCGAACAGGAGAAGCGCTCCGGCTCGGGCAAATTTCCAGAGGGTCGTCTTGAGGTTCATGGCGCTTGAAAACCGCCGTTACCGACTATCTTTTGCGTTCGCGGACGACTTTGAGAGTGGCGGCGACTTTTTCCTTGAGCTCCTTGCCGGGTTTAAATCTGACGGCGGCGCGGGCTGGGATTTTGACGGTGGCGGTGGGTTTTTTCGGGTTGCGGCCGAGTTTGGCTTTCATTTCGCGCAGTTCGAAGGCGCCGAATTTGCGCATGACGACATTATCGCCGGCAGCCAAGCTATCGGTGATTTCGTCGATGAGGGTTTGGATAATTTCTGAAATCGCCTGTTGAGTGATCTCGAAGCCTTTGTCGGTGAGTTTTTCGGTGAGTCGGATGGCGAGCTCGCGTTTGGTGATGGTGGCCATGGGATAGGAGAGGTGGCGGCGGAAGTGCGTCGGCATTACAAACTGATTGGCAACGACTTGTCGCGCCAAAAATCATCCTGGAACGTGAGAATATTTTCAGGCGGCCGGGGTCTGTGCGTCATTCGGAGACCGATGCGCTCGGCAAACCCACAGGCTCAGGTCAACCGTGGTTCGTTTTGAGCGGGCCGGCTGGGTTGGGTGTCTCACAATCCGCGGTAGGCGGCGGCGAGTTTTTTGGCAGTAGCGACGGTATTGCGGTGAAGTTTGGCGGTAAACTCGGGTTGGCGATTGTAGCCACCGCCGTAAAGCACGGCCACCGGAATGCGATTTTTGATAAAGGCCCCGAGTAGGATTTCGTCGCGCCGCTGAATGTCTTTGAGCGCCAAATACATCTGCCCCACCCGGTCGTTGCGGTGGTTGTCCACTCCGGAAATCCAAATCACCAAGTCCGGAGCAAAGGCATCCAGCGCCCCGGCCAGAGTTGAAAACAGTTGCTTCAAATACATCTCGCCCTCGACGTAGCGGCTCGTTTCCACGTCGAGCGAGCCGTGGGACAGGCGTGCCAGAGAACTCATCGAGTAGCCGGGCACATGGATCGAATACGTGAACACCCGTGGGTCGCCGGCAAGAAGCGTATTGGTGCCTTCGCCTTGATCGGCGGCGGTATCCACCACCATGATTTTGATGGCTGGCTGCTGGTCCTGCAAATCGCGGATGGCCACCGCGACGTCATTGAAGACACTGTAGCCCTCGCCGTGCTCGCGAAACGCCTGATGCGTGCCGCCCGCCAGACACACGCCTACGCCTTCGGCAAGCGCCGCCCGGCAGGCCAAGCGGGTGGCCTCCACCTCCGCAGCGCTGCGGATGAATAAGCGGGGCGAGGCCGGCAGACCCAAAACGATCTGCTCCTTGCGGTCGAGTGTGCCGGCGGCGATTTTGTCGATGTAGCTGGAATCATGGACGCGCCGCAGGTGGTGCTGGGCAACCGGGCGCACATCGATGATTTCCTCGGGGCGGAGGATGCCGCCATCCAGCAGCATATCCTTGGACACGCGGAATTTGTCCATCGGAAACGGATGTCCCGGTGGCAGTTCGAGCTCCAATTCCTGCGAATAAAAACAGCGCATGGGGTGACGACAAGGAACAGGAAAACCTGCGGGATTCCAAATGGAAAGTGCGCCACGGGCATGAAATGAGGGCGGCTGGCGGGAAATTTTCGCTTTCCGCATTGCAGGGGAGCGAGGAATTGGTAGGCTAACGACGTGTTACAGATCGTTTTCAATGAAATCAGTGCTGCGGAAATCTCCCGCCTGGACATCCTCGAGCAGCTCGATCTGCTCGATTCGTTCCAAGTGTCCGAGGCCGATCTGGATAACCTTGATGGCGAACGTTTTGGCAAAATCACCCGAGACGGCAAAGTGCTTTACCGGTTCCGGGCCAAGGACTACCGGTTCTATTTCGAGGTCAAAGACGCAGCGGTGGTCGTCCACCGCTTGCTCCACAAAGGAACGTTTTCTGATTTCCTGTTTCGCTCGAAGATGCCACTGGCCGAAGACGAGGCGCTGGCCCAGTCCAAACACTTTTGGAAACTCATTGATGAGGGCCGTAACGCAAGGCGCTTGTAATTTCGGCGAATTTGCTTTCGCCATCGGTCTAACTTGTTGCAAACTTCCCTCCCCCGATGAAATGGCTTCCCTACATCATTCTCATAGCCCTCGCTGCTAGCGGCTTTGCGTACTATACGTTCTCGCGTGTTGAGCAGTCCCGCATCACCGATAAGATCACCCAGCTCCGGAAAATCCAGGAACGCGACGAAGACAACGAACGGGAAATCGCCAGATTGGAAGACCAGCTCGATGGCAAGAAAAGCGGTACGATTTTCGGCGGGATTTTGCTGACGTTTTTGGGGGCTGGTTTGGTGGGGATTTTGTTTGTGACGCTGGTGCTGCCGATGCTGGCCCACCGCGTCGCCCATTTGGTGTACGACAGCGGGGAAATGCTTGAGAAGGATGTGATGCATGACGCCCGCTCGCTGGTGGCGCAAGGGGAGTATGAAAAGGCGATCGAGGCGTTCCGGGTGGCCGCCGCGAGTGAACCACTCAACCGCCTGCCATGGGTGGAAATTGCCCGCATCCAGCGCAGTTACCTGGAAGATCCTGAAGCGGCGATCCAGACGCTTCGCCAGGCCTTGGAAGGCCAGGAGTGGCAGATCAATGATGCGGCCTATTTCCTGTTCCGGCTGGCCGAACTCTACGATGAGGACCACCACGACCGGGTCACCGCAGCGGCAATCATGCACCAAGTGATCGACGAGTTTCCAGAAACCCGACACTCGGCCAACGCCCGCCACAAACTTCACGGGTGGGGGCTGGTCTAATCCATTCGCGCGGCACTTACCGCGTTTTTTGCCCGGCATCCCATGTTGGCCGCCGCGCTCGTCATAGCCGGCTGCATCGCACTGGCCGACCGTTCGCTCATCGCCGGCTGCCTCGCAGCGGTTGGGTTCGGGGGACTCGGTGCCTGGTTCGGAAATGGGCGCCGCGGCATGACATGGGCGCTTTGCGGCATCTTGGCGCTGGGGATTTTCACCTGGCGCAACCACCGGCGGGATGCAGCTGCGGCTGGATTGTTAGAGCCGGTGGGAGGCTGGGTGGAGGGGCGGGCGCTCAAGGATGGCAAGGGCGAGCGCGGCTCGTGGGTGGCTCCGGTGCGGCTGCGCGGCGGGCGCTATGACGGCACCCAGGTTTGGTGGGAAGGCCGCGGCGAATGCCCGGTGGCCGGATCACTGGTGCGAGCCAGGGGAAATTTCCGGCCGCTGCCGATCCCGCGCAATCCGGGGGAATTCGATCAAGGGGCCTGGTTGCGCCGCCTGGGTGTGGCTGCCGTGTTTCGCTCGTCCTGGAGCAACGGCCAAGTGGAAACAAGCCGGCTGGCGGCTTGGGGCGCTCAGGTACGGCTGGGTTTCCGCAACGCGGTCACCGCAGGCCTGGCGGAGGATAGCCAAGCGGCGATCGTCATCCGCGCGGTGGTCATCGGCGACGTGCAACCGGATGCCGATGAGTTGATCGCTGACTTTCGCAACAGCGGCACCCTGCATATCTTTTCGGTTAGTGGAACCCATGTGGCGATGGTCGCGAGTATCCTTTGGGTGTTGCTGCGGGTGGCGGGAGTGCCGCGCCGCTGGGCGATTTTGGCGTTGTTGCCGGCGATCTTCGGCTACACGTGGATTTCGGGCAACAGCCCGCCGGCGCTGCGCTCGGCCTGGATGGCCTCGGTATTTTTGGGGGCTTTTGTCTTCAGACGACGTCCCGATTTACTCAACTCCCTCGGCTTGGTCTTGTTCATCATGCTTCTCTGGGATGGCAACCTGTTGTTCCAGCCCGGTGTCCAATTGTCCTACGGTGTCGTCGTCGCCATCGCCCTGGGCACCGACTGGGCGTCGCGTGCTTTCGCGTGGTTGGCCCAGCCACCGCTCTATCAGCCAACCACGCTCCTGACCCGCTGCCAAAACCTTTGGCTTAAGGGCCGCCGCCACCTTGCCCAATCTCTAACCGTCTCCCTCGCTGCCTTGGTCGGCTCCACCCCGTTGACGATCTATCACTTTGGACTGGTCACCCCCATCGCCCTGCTGGCCAATCTGGTGCTGATGCCATTGGTGTTCGTGCTGCTGACGGTGGCCATGCTTGCGGCGGCCTTGTACCCGATCGCGCCAAAGGCCGCCTGCTTGGTCAACCGCGCCAATGCCGTCGTCGCCAATGCCTGTGCCTCCAGCGCCGCCATCATGGCCGCCATCCCCGGCGGCCATTTCAATATCCGCCACTCCAAGCAACCCTTCCTGCTGGTCTATGCCCTCGACCGCGGCGCGGCGGCGGCTTGCTTCGCCACCTCCGATAGCGGCGCTGTTTTGCTAGATTGTGGCGACCCCTTCGGTTTTAAGCGGCGGCTGGTGCCTTCGTTGCGGCAGCTTGGGGTGGCCCCGGATTCGGTGGTGCTGAGTCATCCCGACGGTCGGCACCTCGGCGGCGGAGCACCCGTCTGGGCGGCTTTTCCCATCCACCAGATATTGTTGCCGGTGGGCCGCGCCCGCAGCCCCGCCTATCAGGCATGGCTGAATGACGCAACAAAGGCCGGCATCCGTACCCTGCAAGCCGCGGCCACTGCGGCACTGCCCCTGCCTGACGGTGCCACCCTCGAAATCCTCTACGCCCCGGATCCCGCCAGCACCGTCACCCGTGCCGACGAGCGCGTCGCCATCTATCGGCTCCACTGGCATGGCTGGAAAATCCTCTTCACCAGCGACGCCGGCATGGGCACCGAAACTAAGATGTTAGCCCAGGGCCGCGACCTCGCAGCTGACGTGATCATCGCAGGCCGCCATCAAAGCGACGTATCATTGAGCGACGCGTTTTTGAAAAAAGTCCACCCTGAGGTCATCATCGCCTCCAACGCCGAATTTCCCATCGAGGAACGCCTGCCACCCCAGCAAGCGGCCTTCTGGCGGGCCAGCGGCATCCATGTCTTCGATCAGGAGCTATCCGGCGCCGTCACCCTCACGGTCGATGCCGCAGGCGACCTGCTGCTGGATGGCTTTGTGGATCATGCATCGCTGCGCCTCAAGCACCGTTAGGCCAGCGGCTTGCGGTAACGCAGCCGCCACATCGTCTTGCCCTCGGCTTCCCACTGCCGCTGGAAATCCGTCTTCGGATAGAAAAACGCATCTTCCGGCCACTCCAACCGCTCAAATCCACCGCACTCCGCTACCTTGTCGCCTACCCACGCGAAGTATTCCTCATGATCGGTCATGAATAAAAATTCACCACCCGGCATTAACGCCCGCCGCAACGCCTCCACAAATTCCACCTGCACCAACCGCCGCCGGTGGTGCCGTACCTTCGGCCACGGGTCGGGGCAGAGCAGGTGCAAACGTGCCAGACTCGCCTCAGGCAGCAGCCACTCAACCGTGTAGCGGCTCTCCAAGCGCAGAACCCGACCGTTCGACAGATGTTGGCGCGTGAGTTTTTTACACACCTTGCGCACCCTGCCTAGCAATCGCTCCACTCCCAGGAAATCCCGCTCTGGAAACTGTCGCGCCATTTCCAATAAAAACGCGCCATCGCCACAGCCCAAATCGACCTCTAGCGGCCGCCCGTCGTGACACAGCTCGGAGCGCTCCAGCCGCCGGAAATAATCCGCCGGAACCAATTCCCCCGCCATGGCCGGCCGGGGCAACACATTGTGGGGCTGCGTGCTCACCGCTTCATTCTCATTTCCCCCCGATTCTTTCTCAATCAAAAAAGAGAGATCATCCGATGGTCTATCCAAGCTCCCAACCAAATCGAGCGGCGCCAGGTTTTCGATCTGCCCGAGCCGAGACTGGAGGTCACCGAGCACCAGGCCGTGGCGTGCTTGGAGGTGGGGCGGCCGACGGCGATTGGGTCACGTTTGCCGGATCGTCTGGTCCGGCATTCGCAGAGTTCCTCCACGATCTGACATACTCTATACTGAAAGTGGAAGGCAAACTCTCCTTATCTGGAAGCCCAAACCACTCCGGCATGGTCTCGCTATCAAAATTCATGTTCAGTGGCTGATGCCAGTGTGTGTTCTTCAATTCACGCACCACCTTGCCATCTACCCACCATTTGATCACGTCTTTGTCCCATTCCAAGGCGTAAACATGGTAGTCGTCCACAAAATTAAACGGTGCTTTCCATGTGTCGCCCTTTGACCAGTGATCTTTTTCCGTTGGTGTATAAAGGACGTGTGCGTTCATGTTATATGTGTTTTCCCATTTCTCTCCCACCCCGCATATTTCAAATACGTCAATTTCTGTCCACTCCTCTTTTGTGATGCTATAGAACCAGAACGCGCTCGACGCCTTGGATTTCATAGGGCGACACTTGATCTCAAAATACCCGTATTTGACCAGTGCTATGCTTTTGACTGCGGCAGTCGTGAACGTGTGATATCCTTGAGGTAGATCTTTTAGGTCCTCTGCCCGCGCCGTCAGGTGGAGTTTTCCGTCACTGACTGAAACATTGTTAGTCGAGAAAAATCCCGGTTCACGCCCTTTCCAGCTAGGGTTGTGATCGTGCCATTTAGTCGAATCCAGTTTGTCGCCTTTAAACTCGTCGGTAAGCTCGGAGATAGGCTGCCATTTTCCGCCCGGCGGCGGGTCAGCCCGCAGAGTCGCTGTGCAGCAAGCGAAAACGAACAAGCGTCCGAATGTGAGAAATAAATCAGATGTTTTCATAGACGGGACTGGCATTAAGATTTAACCCTTGCTCATTCCCGGCGGGGGCGCAAAGGGCTGCTCGGAAACGAGCCAGTCATCGTTTTTGTCCGTGAAGGTTTTCAAGGCCCATTCGCTCGGCAGCAAGGCCACCAGCCAGCCATTGGAATCGCGGGCCAGCACGGTGCCGAGCGAGAGACCGGGCCGGGCCTCGGGGGCGAGTGGGTCTCCTTCGAGCGGCCGCAGCCAGCGGGCGATGGACCAGGTGGCGTTTTCGAGGCGGGTTTCGGCGGCGTATTCGCCCTCGAGGCGGTATTGGAGGACTTCGAATTGCAGGGGGCCAACCGCGCCTAACAGCGGCACCTGGGCACCGCCCGAATCGAGCAATTGGAATTCGCTGGCCACGCCCTCCTTGAGCAATTGTTGGAGGCCGTCGCGGAAGCGTTTGTATTTGGCGGTGCTCTTGTTGTGGAGATAGGCGAAGCACTCGGGAGCGAAGCGCGGAATCTCATCAAACGCCACCTCCGGGGAGTCCGCCAGGGTGTCGCCGATGAGCAGATCGTAGTTTCCGACCAAGCCGACGACGTCGCCGGCGAACGCGTCATCCACGGTTTCGCGGTCGCGGGCAAACAGACGCTGGGAATTGGCGAGGCGCACACGTTCGCCGCTGCGGGTATTCAACACATTCATGTCGCGCTCGAATTTGCCGGAAACGATGCGGATGAAGGCAACCCGGTCGCGGTGTTTTGGATTCATGTTGGCCTGAATCTTGAACACAAACGCGGAAAATCCCGCCGCCGCCGGGTCGATGCGCTGGCCGCCGCCACTGGTGCGCGGCAAGGGCGGCGGGGCCAGCGCCAGGAACCGGTCCAACAGCAGCTGCACGCCAAAATTGTTAGCCGCACTGCCGAAAAACACCGGGGTCAGCTTGCCCGCGAGCACCGCAGCGATGTCAAAGTCCGCACCCGCCCCTTCCAGCAGCTCCAACTCGTCGCAGACCTGGCGGTAGGTCGCCTCTTCCATCGCATCCTTGACCGCTGGATCCTCGATTCCCTTCACACTCACCGGTGCCCGGTAGGCGCCGTGGACGGTGCGCTCGAACAAATGCACCTGTTTGTGCTCGCGGTCGTAAACCCCGCGGAAGCGCGGGCCATCGCCTAACGGCCAGTTGAGCGGGAAGGCGTGAATGCCGAGCACCGACTCCAACTCGTCCAGCAAATCCAGCGAGGGTCGGGCCGGTCGGTCGAGTTTATTCATGAAAGTGAAGATGGGCACGCCACGGCGGCGGCACACTTCGAAGAGTTTGCGGGTTTGGCTTTCGATGCCCTTGCCGGCATCCACCACCATCACTGCGGCGTCCACGGCGGTGAGCACGCGGTAGGTATCCTCCGAAAAGTCCTTGTGGCCAGGGGTGTCCAGAATGTTCACCACGCAATCGTTGTATTCAAATTGAAGCACCGTGGAACTCACCGAGATGCCCCGCTGCTTTTCCAGCTCCATCCAGTCCGAGGTGGTCGCTCGTTGATTCTTGCGGGCCGTCACGCTGCCGGCCAGCGTCAGCGCCCCGCCATAGAGGAGGAATTTCTCAGTGAGCGTCGTCTTGCCCGCATCCGGGTGGGAGATGATGGCAAACGAGCGGCGACGTTTCACCTCGCGGTGCAACGCGGGGACGGGACTGGCGTATGGGGAAAGCGACATGAACAAACTGGCTGCGGCGGCAGGCCGGGTCTAGCGCCGCGCGTCCCGCCGGGCAAGGCCAAACGCACAAGGCGGCCGACGCTTGATTGCAGAGAGAGGGCCGGGTGGCGGCGAAGGGTTTCGGCAATTCAGCGGCAAACCCTTGACAACCCGAGCCCGGTCTGTCAATCAAGGTCCCGCGCTTGGGGTATCCACCCAAGCGCGAAACCCCGACAACCCGACCCATGAAAATCAAGTTCTGGATTCCCCTACTCGTGATGCCGCTGGTGTTCGCCTCCTGCGATAGTCAAAAAAGTGCTCAAGCGGAAGCCGACCGCATGAACGCGGAATTCCAAAAAGAGGCCGAAGTCAAGAAGAAGGCCGCAGCAGCCGCAGCAGAGAAAGAGCGAGTGGCCGCCGAAGCCGCCGCCACCGCTGCCCAGAAGGCAGACGCCGCCAAACGCAAAGCCGAGCAAGCCGCCAAGAAAGCTGCCGCCGCCGAAGCCGTTGAAGCCAAGACGCCGATCGTCGTGCCCGTGCCCGACGCGCCGGCAACCCCGCCGCCCTGAGGAGGCTTTTTTTTCGCAAGCCGCAGGCGACAACCCGAAGACGCTGGGGATGCATCAAATCCATCTCCAGCGTCTCGCAAAAAAATATCTGACACTTTGTGCGACGGAGGTCTTGGGCGACGCAATCGCTGCCGCTTACTTGCCGATGCAGAAGCGGCTGAAAATCTCGCCTAGCAAATCTTCGGTATCGAGGCGGCCCGAGATTTCGCCGAGCGCCTCGAGGGCTTCTCGGAGGTCGATGGCCGCGAGTTCGGGGTCGGTGGACGGATCTTCCAGCAGCTCGAGGGCGGCGAGCAGGGCGCGGCGGGCCGTCTGCAGGCACGCCTGATGGCGGGTGTTGATGGCGATGGCATGATCGCCCCACTCGGATTTGTTGAAATGCAGTGCGTCGCGGATGGCCAGAGAGAGCTCTTCGAAGCCTGAGCCGTTGGCGCAGGATAATCGCAGTGCCTGCACCCCCTGCCATGACGCGTGCTCGCCCAGATCGCTCTTGTTGAGCAGTAGCAGGCGGGTGGTCTCGGTAGCAATCAGCTCCATGGCGGGTGGCCGCGGCTGGCTGGCGTCGGCCACTTCCAGCAATAAATCGGCAGTTTCGAGCTGGCGCTGGGTGCGTTGGATGCCGGCGGCTTCGAGAAGATCTACG
>Ga0118677_10015405_pt1 | contig 10628 bp, 9 predicted proteins | sample AliMusrvi5mmetaG_FD_86154 | JGI IMG/M metagenome (GOLD analysis project Ga0118677, IMG submission 86154)
GTGCATTATGGTCTAAACAATTGGGCATGGCAGGTCGTGTAGATTGTATTGGTGAATTTGATGGTGTATTATCTGTAATTGATTTTAAAACATCAAAAAAGATTAAACACATTTCACACATTGAGGATTACTTTTGGCAGACTGCGGCCTATTCGTTAATGTACGAGGAGATGATTGGCCAACCGATTGATGATTTAGTGATTATCATGGCAGTAGAAAATGAAGCACCATTGGTCTTTCAACAAAAAACATCCGATCATATTAATGGTTTAGTTAAAGCGATTAAATATTACAAGGATCAAAAATGAAAAAACTATTGTTGAGCGTTTTTACGCTCGCCATCCTTATTACTTCCTGTAATAAGTACGCCAATGACTTCCAGGCGTTGAAAGATCAGATTGCTGCTCTTTCTCTAAAGGTTGACGGTGTAACAGCTTTGACAACTCAACTTGGTCTTGTAAAAGATCAGATCACTACCCTTCAGGGTGCCGTTGCAGCTTTGCCAACAGCAGCTTCTATTACAAGTCTTGCTAGCGCTTTAACAGCTCAAGGCAACACCATTACAGCTATCCAGAGCAAATTGAATGATTTGGCCTCTACAGGTGCAACTTCAGCTTCTGTTACAGCTTTGGCAGCACAGCTTACAAAAATTGCTTCGGATAAAGTTGCTGCTGATGCAGTTACCGCAGCAGCTTTGGCAGCTTTGCAAACCAAACTGGACGCAGCCGCTTCTAAAGCAGATGTTACAGCCACTCAGTCTGCAATCCTTACCGCTATTTTGAACAGCGCTTCAACTACCGACCTGGCTGTTACTGCTCAGATCGCTACTTTGAAAGCTGACATTTTACAAGGTATCAAGGATGGTTCAGCTGACGTAAACAGCAAAATCGCTGCTTTACAGGCTATCGTTGCTGACGCTAACGCTGCCAGCGCTGCCAAGTTGAATACCCTTATTACAAACTTAGGTAATCTTCAGACAACTACAGACGCTAACAACACAGCACTTCAATTGTCTATCACCGGTTTGAACATGGCTTTGGCTGCTGCTCAGAGAGATCTTACAATCTTACTGAATGCTTCTGCAATGTACAACGACAACGTAAACATCTCTACTGATTCTGACGTAGCTTTCTACTTAGCTAAATTGTATCAGATGGGTATCATCAACGGTAACTTAATCGTTAACACCGCTGCTATTACCAGTATTGCTGATTTAAATAAAATCTTAGGCGCTGTTGTTGCCGTTATCGGAACAAATGATGCAGTTCAGGTAATCACCTCAGGTAACCGTCGTAATGACCATACCGTTTGGACACTTACAACTATTGCAGGTTCAGGTCACTTTGTAAATATCGACAGCCAGGCCAGCGATATGCTTGCTGCTGGTTTGTTAACTTCAATCAGAGGTGACTATACCGTTACAGGTTCTGACATTTCTGATCCAAAGATCGACAACGTAGGTGGAACAGTTACTTATGACTATCCAGGTGCGTACGAATCAATTTCATTGAAAACTGTTGGCCAAGACTTAACATTGGTTGCTGCTTCAGGTAACATCAATTTCCCTAACGTAATCGTTGGTCATTTTGTTAGCGATGCTACTGGTCCTGCCGATGGAAACGTAATTTTCAGTGCAGTTGGAACAGACAAAATCAACTTCGGTCTTGCTACAACTCCTGTTATCAAGAACCTTACAGCAGCTAATGCTACTGGTATCGTACTTGGATATGAAGACATTCAGGGTTTGACTGTTGTTGCTCCTAAAGCGCTTACGATCGATTTCCCAGCCGCAGTTTCTTCTCACGGTGGTATTTGGATTACTACATGGGCTCCTACAGCTGTTAATCTTGCTAAATTGGCAACTTCTACAGGTGACGTTTCTATCGTTAATCAGAATGGTGCAGTTTATTACAACGGTACAGTTGATCTTACAGCTTTCAATTCTCCTGTTCATTTAACCATCACTGGTCCTCAGGTTATCACTTTACCTTCATTGGTTGATGCAACTCTTTCTGCTTCAAAAGCTTTGAATGTAACTTTAGCCGTTTTCGAATGGGCTAGCGTACCTTCTCTTCCTGCAGTTCAGGTTTTGACCTTAGGAAATGTTAAACACAATGTTAACATCGGTGGATATTCTGCTACCTTGTTGGAAGCCTATATCACAGGTAATGACCCAGCTGATGGCAATTATGCAAGCATCCAGAATGCAGCAGGTGTTTCTACAACTTTAAGCTCTGTTCTTACAACTTTGAAATTAAACGGTGTTTATGACGTTGTTTCTCTTTCAATGTTACCTTATTTGACAACCTTCACAACTGCAGGTGTTATCAACAGTTTAACTTTGGATCATGCTGCCATCATCACTGGTGTTTCTTTCGATCATAAAGCGTTTGTTGGAAATCTTGGTACAGGTGGTCCTGGTTCAGATTTAACTTTGACAGACAACGCAAAATTAGCTGATGTTATGCCTACAGCTCTTGACTACCTTCATTCATTATATGTTGTTGGTAACTCAAAATTAGCTTCTTTCGATTTCAGTTCATACAAGACTGTTCTTGCTTCTGCAGTTTCAGTTTCAATCGTAATCAACGCTCCAGCTACAATGGGTACTTATACTCATAGCATTGCTCCAACAGGTGCAAACAACCCAGGTATCCAGGCTAAGATTGTTTCTGCTGAGATTCAGACTATTCTTCCTTATGTTAAAGCAGCTTTAGCTAACGCTCACGTTAATGCAACTTCTGCTTCAATTAACATCGGAATCACAGGTGGTACAGATCTAGCTACTGCTATGAATGGTGACCAGACTCCATTCGGATTCGGTTATACAAACAATGTAGTTGGATTCTCTCCATTAGAAGGTTCTTCAGTTGCTGGTGTTCTAGCTGCTGGTGTATCTGCTGAACTTGCTCTTGTACAGTAATTACTGACAAATCACAGTATACTTTTTAAAAGCCCTCTCCGGAGGGCTTTTTTTTGTGCCATATTTTCCGGGACAAAAGCTACTGCTTTCTATTCCATTACGTTTGGATCCGCGAAGTCAGAACAAACTCGTCAACTAATTATTATGTAAGTCTGACTTGATCATTTTCGCCAATAAAATCATCAGGCCGCCGGAGGAAAAGCTCCACCTGACCTTGATTGTACGGTTAAAATATTGGTTGAATAATCAATAATTATTACCTAAATTGTTTTATGATTCTTACCGTCCTGAAGGGACAGATTATTTCAGCCCCGGGCAACGCCCCGGGAATAAATGGGAACAACATTTTGTTGGTTCACCCTGAAAGGGCAGTTTAATATAACATCAGATGTTGGAAAACATTGCTCTTACCAGGTTAACTGAAGAAATCAACGCCACATAAGTTGCCCTTTCAGGGCGCGCAGAAACTTGCATCGAAAAAACCCAAGGCGTTGCCTTTGGGTTGAATTAAGTTGGGCTTTCAGCCCGTAAACCGGATCATAGACGATCAAAAACCCAGGCGTTGCCTTTGGGTTGAATTAAGTTGGGCTTTCAGCCCGCAAACCGGATCAAGAACGATCAAAAAGAGGATGGCTTTTTAGAAGACCTCTTGTGCGGCCGAAAACAAATTACGAAAACAAGGTCCGGATCATTTTCTCCACGCGGTCGATCTGGTGTATTTTAATTTCAAAACGGGAGAAGTCCACACCTTTGATATACTTCGACAGGTAAATCTCTTTAAAACCGAGTTTCTGAGCCTCTGCAATGCGTTGTTCGATGCGGTTAACAGGCCTGATCTCGCCAGTGAGACCAACTTCACCGGCAAAGGCGATCTGCTTGTCTATGGCCACATCAAAATTGGAGGAGAGAATGGCAGCAATCACAGCCAGATCCATGGCCGGATCATCGACACGAAGGCCACCTGCGATATTCAGAAAAACATCTTTTGTCATCAATTTAAAACCGGCCCGTTTTTCGAGCACGGCGAGTAACATATTCATCCGGCGTAAATCGAATCCCGTAGCTGAACGTTGCGGATTACCATAAGCAGCAGAACTAACCAGCGCCTGCACCTCGATTAGAAAGGGACGCATCCCCTCCATCGTGGCAGCTGTGGCAGTTCCACTCAGACCGTCGTTATGTGATGAGAGAAGCATCTCGGAAGGATTAATCACCTCATGCAACCCATCCTGACGCATTTCGAAAATCCCGAGTTCGGAGGTGGACCCAAAACGGTTCTTCAACGACCGGAGAATCCTGAACAGGTAATTCCGGTCACCTTCGAACTGCAAAACCGTATCGACAATATGCTCAAGTACCTTAGGCCCGGCAAGATTCCCCTCCTTGTTAATATGACCAATCAGGAGTACGGCAATCTGTTTTAATTTTGCCACCTTCATAATTCCGACAGTACATTCCCTGATCTGGGTTACGCTGCCAGGCGAGGATTCCGCCAGTTCAGTGGAAACAGTTTGTATCGAATCGATGATTACAAGATCGGGTTTTTCAGTCTCAAGGTGGGAAAGGATATTTTCGAGTGAGGTCTCACATAAAAACAGGCAGGAGGCTTGTTTCCCATTTAACCGGTTTGCCCTCATTTTAAGCTGTTGAAGACTCTCTTCCCCCGAAATATATAACACTTTTAAATGGGCCAGTTTCAGTGCGATCTGGAGTACGAGGGTCGACTTACCGATCCCGGGCTCACCACCAAGAAGAATCATTCCTCCAGGGACGAGACCCCCACCGGTTACGCGATCAAATTCAGTGTTTCCGGTAATGATCCGCTCCTGCTGATCCAGATCGATCTCAGAGAGCAATAAAGGCCGTATATGCTCTTTGCTTTGCTGAGGTGAGCCAGTCTTCCGCTCGGTTACGATCTCCTCTAAAACGGTATTCCATTCACCACAGGTATTGCATTTACCAACCCATTTCGGCGATTGTGCTCCGCAACTCTGGCAAACATAAACAGTTTTAGTTTTCGACATGGGGATAGCTGTAATAAATGATCACTCATCCTGTAAAGATACGAAGCCTCAGGCAGAAAAACCGCCAGGGTGTATGCAATTAAACAAGTCGGTTTGTTTCGGTATCCGGAAAAACAATGCTGGGCTTAAAATTTTTAGCCTCTTCAAAATCCATAGAGGCATAGGAGACTATAATAATGATGTCTCCAACAGCGACTTTACGGGCGGCAGGACCATTGAGAATAATCTCACCGCTGGCGCGTTCTCCGCGGATCACATAGGTGTCGAGACGCTCACCATTATTCACATTCACAACCTGAACTTTTTCATTCTCAATCAGATTAGCCGCATCCATCAGATCTTCATCGATTGTAATACTTCCAACATACTGGAGATCAGCTCCGGTTACAGTAGCACGATGTATTTTGGACTTGCAAACTTCTATAAACATCATCTTATTGGTTAATCAGTAAATATTATATTATCAATCAGTCGGATCTTCCCCGCATTGAGTGCAATGCACCCCACTTTAATTCCGGGATCTTTCCAATCCTTAACAGAAATGAGGGAAGTATCATCAACAATTTCAAAATACTCGAGTGTCAGCAGCGAATTGGAGTTGATCCGCTCTGCTACAAAAGTTTTTATCTCAGCTACAGTTTTAGTAAAGGAGAGTTCTTTAGCCTCTGATAAAGTGCGATATATCAACGGAGCGCACTCCCTGTGCTGTGGCAGAAGAAGTTTATTCCTTGAACTCATCGCCAGTCCGTCCGATTCGCGTACAATATCACACGGAACAATGCCAACAGGCAGTTTCAATTGTCGAACGAGATCCTTTATAATGGCCAGTTGCTGAAAATCCTTACGACCGAAGAAAGCCAGATCGGGAACGACGATTTCGAACAATCGGCTAACAACCTGAGCCACCCCATTAAAATGTCCCGGACGAAACTGCCCCTCCATTACTGTCTCCAGCAGACCGAACTCAAATTTGCGGGTGTCGGGAACGGGATAGATCTCAGTGACCGAAGGGCAAATTATATAATCACACTTTACGGCACCCAACAAAGCCATATCGGAATCGAGTGTTCTGGGATAATTGGCAAGATCGGTTTTATCATTAAATTGGTTCGGGTTCACAAAAATGGAAACAACAACAATATCAGACATCTCACCGGCTCTTTCCACCAGTGATAAATGACCCTTGTGCAGCGCTCCCATAGTGGGTACAAAACCAATTTTAAACCCCTTTGCCCGTTCTCCTTTCAGAGCCTCCTGCAATGATGAAATCGTGGTATAAAGTTTCATTGATAATTAAAAACAGAGTGCAAAGTAACAAAATATATGAACATGTTGAAAGGTTAGAGATTATTCAACAATAATACAATCGGGCTAATGATTGAATATTCAGTATTTTTTATATATTTTTGCAAAATATTTAAGTTGTGGCAATGGAAAAAATGAAGGTTTTATTTATCTCGCAGGAAATCGCTCCTTACTTACCTGAATCGGAGATTTCTGAGATCGGGAGGTACCTTCCGCAGGGCATTCAGGAACGGGGGAAAGAGATCCGAACCTTTATGCCCAGATTTGGATGCGTGAACGAGCGGCGCAATCAACTCCATGAGGTGATTCGTCTTTCAGGAATGAACCTTGTAATCAATGACAACGATCATCCGTTAATCATAAAGGTTGCATCGATACAGGCAGCACGAATGCAGGTCTACTTTATTGATAATGAAGATTATTTTCAGCGTAAATTTGCGACTGTCAATGACGAGGGTGCAGAATTTGAGGATAACGATGAACGTGCGATCTTCTTCGCCCGTGGAGTTCTGGAAACTGTGATTAAATTGAGGTGGTCTCCCGATATTATTCATTGTCATGGCTGGTTTACCGGCATGGTCCCGCTGTTTGTAAAGAATACCTACAAAGACAACCCCCTGTTTGCCAATGCCAAAATCATCTATTCAGTCTATAATGATCAGTTTAATACTCCGCTGAATTCAAACATGGCGGCGAAAATAGCTGAAGACGGAATTGATATTAATGAGATTTCGGTAATTAACGAGCCCACCTTTGTAAATCTCAGTAAACTGGCAATTGACTATTCGGATGCAACGATAAAAGGGAGCGAAACGATCAACCCTGATCTGGAAGAATATATGAAAGGTTCAAAAAAACCGTATCTTGATTTCCAGACCAAGGAAAACTACATCGACTCTTACTTTGATTTTTACAATACTTTTTAATAAATCAGTTTGGCAAATAAAATACTCCTCCTGATCGTCATTATTATCGGATACCTCTCTTTCTTTACCTCGTGTGCAAATATTGGTATGCCTTCCGGTGGTTTGAAAGATACGATCCCTCCGTACGTCTTGTATAGTATACCGGCCTTTAATCAGATAAATTTCACGGATCAGAAGGTTAAGCTAACCTTTAATGAATTTGTCATTTTTGAGGGCCTTAATGAAAAATTCATTGTATCACCACCTACTTCCAAGAAACCAATAATCAGGACGAAAGGTAAATCGCTTGTAGTTGATCTGAATGAGAAATTAAAACCGAATACCACCTATTCACTAGATTTTAAAGATGGGGTGGCAGACAATAATGAAAAAAATCCGTTACGCAATTTAAGATTGGCCTTTTCTACCGGACCAACCCTCGATACACTCCGGATTGTGGGGTTTGTGAAAGATGCTTTCACGCTGGAACCGGTCCCAAATTCCTTTATTTTGCTTTATCGAGGCACCTCTGATACCTTAGTCTATAAAACAAAACCTGACTTCGTTGCCAAGACCGATAAACAAGGTTTCTTTGCCGTAACGAATCTTCCGGCTGACAGTTTCCAGGTTTATGCACTAAGTAGCTCATCGGGGAATCTTAAATTTACCCCAGGTGTTGACTCCATTGCCTTTTATAATAAACGGATTCTCCCTTCAGCAAAGTTTATTCCGGCAAGTGACACCATCTTTTCCCCATCAGATACCCTTGTCGTATCAGGTCGGGTAAGATTTTCGCCCGATCCCCTTTATCTTCTTAATTTCGGGGAATTTTATTTCGACCTTCGGCTTGATAAATACCTGCATACCAATCGCAAATATGTCGATCTGATATTTACACAGTCGGTTGCTGATACGTTTAACATCGAACCGTTGAATTTTAAGGCAAAGGATGGCTGGAGATATACCGAAATATCTCCAAAATCGGATTCCGTAAGAATCTGGCTGACCGATTCGATGGCCTATAAAAAAGATACATTGATGTTTAAAATATCTTATTTACAACAAGATACTCTAAAACAATTCTACACTAAAAATGATACCATTCGTCTCTATTATAACGATGTCGTGGCTCCGACGAAAAATAAACGGAAGGAGCATCATAAAATAGAAAAAGATTTCAAAACGGTTAGTATCATAAACAATCTTAAATCGGGATTTGATGTTTACAGCAAGGTGCTCCTCGAATCACCTGAACCCATCGAATCTTTTGATACAACCAAAATAGCGCTCTTTGAGAAAGTTGATTCCACCTTCCGGCCAATAAGATATAAGCTGACTCCCGATTCACTCAATAAAAGAAGGTACCATCTGGCTCATCCCTGGAAATATGCCACCAATTATAAACTTGTCATAGATTCGGCCGCCATCCAAACAATTTATTGCGCAGATTCCAGGCAATTAAAGGAGCTGTTTAAAACTCAGGAGGAGGAACATTACGGGAAAATAATTCTAAACATAGCCAATGTCACAGTTCCTGCAATTATCCAGCTTCTTGCTGATGATAAAAAAGAAACTGTGCTTCAATCTTACACGCTGACAAAAGATGGCCAGGTCACTTTTAAATTTCTCGAACCTAAAAAATATCTGCTGAAATGTGTTTTTGACAGAAACAACAATGGGAAATGGGACTCTGGAAACCTTAAAAAGCGAATCCCACCGGAGGAAGTTATGTATTATTTAAGTGTCGTAAAAGTTAGATCCAATTGGGATATAAAAGACAACTGGACATTGCCGACACAGCAATTATTCAGTAAAAAGATTATTGACGAGGAACTTGAAGCACAGAAGCTGAAAGATAAATTAAAGAAAAGAAAGAAAACCACTGCCTTTTAGTAAGCGGAGGGATTTATTGCCGTAAATCAGCCGTTTAAGATTACAGATCAGTAAATTGAGGGGGTATTGAAGACAATATCTAATAAATTGTAAATCCATGGCTCGTCCAGGAAATAAGGATTAATCAACCAGGCCGTTAAAGCACCGCCGGCCCTGCACAAAAGAGAGGTGCCTAAACTAAACGAATCATAATTATGGCAAATGTACGACGTTTAAAAAAAGAGATTGAGTTCATGTCATCTCAGCTTATCGGTGATTGTATTGACTTTCTTGAGACTTTTGACGACAAAGAAGAAACCTCCCTTTTGTCGATCATTGAGGAAGCCGTTCTGCTAAATAATGCAATGCTAGACCGTGTCTGTCATCCCGATGGAAAGGATAATCCGAAGTTGGTAAAACAACATTACAGGCAAATACAAATAGATTTTATCAGGGGGCTTGATCAGGCTTACGCGAAGCTGGAAGGATTAGTTAAAAAATAAGTAGTTATCCCTGAACGGGTTCCAAACCCTGTCAGGGGTGGATTCAAATCGTATGCTGGATAAAAATCCGGATTCCAATTGCAATCAGAATAATTCCTCCTATCAATTCAACTTTAGGTCCGAAGGTATCTCCAACGTCCTTTCCTATTCGAATTCCAAGCATTGCAAAAAAGAAAGTAACTGCCCCAATAATTAAGGCCCCGCTCAGAATGTTGGTAGTAGAGGCAAGTGCATAGGAGAAGCCTACAACCAGGGCATCAATACTGGTTGCAATAGAGAGGGTAATAATGTGTTTCCAGGAATAGATATCTGAAGTATTTTCGTGGCCCGCGGGCTTGAACGATTGCGCAATCATTTTACCACCAAGAAAAAGAAGGAGAATTACCGCTATCCAATGGTCAACACTCTCAACATATTCCCGAATCTCAGTCCCCATATACCATCCGAGAAGCGGCAAGAATCCCTGAAAAAAAGCGAGAGAGAAGGAGATTTTGGATGCATGCCCGAACGAAATTTTCTGTTCTGCCAATCCGCAACCTACTGACACCGCAAAACTATCCATCGAAAGCCCAATAGCGAGAATAAATACTGTAAGAAAATCCATCTGGAAGTTTTAGCTGTAAAAATAAAACCGGTTAATTCGTCTTATCCTTACGTGTGGTAGCTAAAACCATCTTCATCTCCACTTTGCTTCCAATTTGCAAAACATCGACTAAAGCCTGAACCGGAATTGTGTTATCACACCGAACAATGGCATGAACTTCTGTATTTTCCAGTTTTTCTTTTCGCAACGCCGGTTCAATATCCAGGAACTGGACCTGCTTATTATTGATGTAATACTTTAAATCTTTAGTCACCGAAACCGCAATCTCCTTAGGTGGTTTATTCATTGATTGCGTCTGATTGGCCTGCGGAAGAATCAATTTAATTGTACCCGGGGTAATCATTGTGGAGGCGATCAAAAAAAACAACATCAGGAAAAACATGATATCGCTGAACGAATTTGAGAATATCTCAAAGGGGTGTTTCCTTGAACTTCTTAAATTCATTGTTAATTATTATTAATCAAATCAATAAACCTGACACTCTGATATTC
>Ga0118677_10015407_pt1 | contig 10627 bp, 11 predicted proteins | sample AliMusrvi5mmetaG_FD_86154 | JGI IMG/M metagenome (GOLD analysis project Ga0118677, IMG submission 86154)
CCGCCACCTGCTGAACAACAAACAGTTGTTAAGTACGTTGCCCCAGTTATTGTTGACTCTGTGAAAGTCGAAGATCAAAGTAAATTGCTGATTTCCGATGAACAGGTCTCAACAACCGTCAACAAGGAGGTAGTGGAAGTCGTAGAGGAAAAACACGAAGAGGTACAGGAAAAGGAGGAACAGCAAGTATTTGTTGTGGTTGAGGAGATGCCGGAATTCCCCGGCGGTGAACTAGCCCTCCGAACTTACATAGCCAAGGCCATTGTATATCCAACTGTAGCTCAGGAAAACGGTATCCAGGGAAAAGTTTTCGTCACCTTTGTTGTAAACAAGGACGGATCCGTTTCAAATGCCAAGATTGCCCGAGGTGTGGATGCATCTCTCGATCAGGAAGCTTTGCGTGTAGTTTCTACACTGCCCAAATGGAAACCCGGTAAACAACGTGGTGTACCTGTTAGGGTATCCTATACCGTTCCTATCAGTTTCAAACTGCAATAAATTCAGGATTATCCTGTATTGGATGATAAAAAAGAGGCCGTTCACAACCATGTGAACGGCCTTCTTTTTTAATCACTTCCAATATAATCTTTGGATTTGAATCGTGTACTCAATCAATACCTCTATTCTGCAGTTACCGGATCAATGATTGTTGATACCTCGCTAACTGAATTAGCTGGAAAACCTCCCTGCCGCGCATGCTCACGAACCATTTCCTCGTTTGGTGCATTATAGATGCAATAGATTTTATCCGCTGTCACATAACTTTGTACCCATTGGATCTGAGGACCTAAATTACTTAAAACGCCACAAGAGGTTTGCGATATGGCCTTTAATTGTTCGGACGTCAGTTTTCCTGCTCCCGGAATTTCTCTTTCAATTACATATTTAGGCATAATGTGAATTTTATTTTCCCTACTCATTTGGCTTTTCGGAGACGCCTCGTTTATAATGTGGTTTCTGATCTCCACTTTCGCATTAATTAATTCACAACTCATCTCTTTCTCCTGAATTCAGGGGCGCTATTGGCCTTCAACTGGAAATCCGGATGCCCGCATTGCCACATCACAAAGGCAAACTGGTCGGCAAAATTGGCAAATGTAACATCTTTGTCTTCCGTGAAATGACCATTGTCGTAATTAACTTTCAGCAGCACCGGCTTATCTGAAACCGATGAGTTTTGCAGGGCTGCTGCAAATTTACCAGGTTGCCAGGCAATTACCCGCGGGTCATTCCAACCGGTAACACAAATTACGGCCGGGTATTTTGTTTTATCCACGACGTGTTGCATGCCATCCATGACATAAAGCGCCTTGCACTCAACACTATCCTTTACGGTACCGAATTCTGGGATGTTTACTGGCCCATTGGCGCCAAATTCAAGCCTGAGCGCGTTGGCACACCCAACATTGCAAATAGCCGCTGCAAACAGATCAGGCCGCTCCGTAATGGCTCTGCTGATCAGAATACCTCCGGCACTTGTACCCGTTCCAGCTAGTTTGGAAGAGGAAGTATAGCCGTTGGCAATCAGATATTCTGCACAACTGATAAAATCCTTCCAGGTATTCGGTTTGGTTGTCTTAAATCCTGCTTTGTACCAATCTTCGCCCTTTTCACTGCCCCCGCGTACATGAGGAATGGCAACTACGACCCCTTTCACGGCCAATGAGTTTTCCCTGACATTGAAATAAGGTGTCATGCTGTAACCATAAGCTCCATAACTGTCCAAAAGGCAAACATTGGAACCGTCTTTCTTCAATCCTTTTTTATAAATGATGGAAAGAGGAATCATGGCACCATCATGACCCTTTACTTCAGTTTCTTCGACAACAAGATCCTTGTAGGCATCCGGATATACAGGCGGTTGATTGAATTTGCTTGGTGCAAACTTATCTGTTGCTGCATCATAGGCATATTCCGTGAAGGGTTTGTTCCATGAGGTAATGTTGCAAAGACAGTCATTGGTTTTGGTATCCAGGCAGGTTATGGATGCTGAACCGGAGAATGGCAACTTTATTTCCGTGATCTTTTCATCTTTGAGGTTGAATTTATACAAATGGCTGTTGATTCCATCACTGTAGGTAAGAATCAGATAATCTTTGCTGTGCGTAATGGTTTCGAGCGTTTGTTTCTTTTCTGCAGCCACGGTTTTCGCGTTTTTCCAGTCCGGCTTCTTCAGATCCGTTGATACCAGCTTGTAGTTTTTCGCTCCGTTGTAGGTAACAGCATAGACTTTATCTCCGATGATTTCCATACCCCTCACAAGCTTATCATCGGTCGTGCACAAGACTTTCCAGTTGATTTTTCCGGAGTTGAATTCAGAGATCGGGGCATAATACAGTTTCATTTCATTTTGTACGCTGCTCTCTCCTGCAAAAATATAATTCCTGGAATCTCTGCTCAGCGAGGCAAAAGGATAGACACTCGGATCAATTTTCAGGGATGGATAACTGGCATTACTGAAGAAATCAATGTCCTTCTTTGTATCTGTCCCGACCAGGTGAAGTTTGGTCTTGGTATTGAGACGTGCGGTAGGATCAGCATTATCTGCAGATTTTAACCAGATGTAAAGCAAGGCTTTGTTATCGAAAGTCCAGCCGTTTACACCGGCTGTCGGATAGATCGAATCCTGCAGGAATTTTTTGGTCTCTACATTCAATACCTTGATGATGGAAACCTCAGCGCCACTTTCTGAATAGGAAATAGCCAATTTTTTTCCATCAAAACTGGGAACCAGCTGCTGAACAGACAATGTCCTGCCTTTGATATAATTCAGCGGATCAAATAGCAGTTGTTCAGCAGCATCCTTATTTTCCCTGTAGTACACTTTACTTACCTTTTCTCCCGGCATTCTCTTCTGGTAAAAAACCCTGCCATTTTCTATCAGCGGGGCATAAAATACCGGAGGCTGCAACTTGTCAAGCTTCTTCCACTCAGCAATTAATTCATCACGTCCAGATATACTATTCATCACGGAATTGGTAAGATCTGACTGTTTTTTAAACCACTTGACTACACTTGAGTCCTTCATTTCTTCGAGCCACCGGTAGGGATCCTTGTAGGTCGTACCCCAATAGGTGTCGCTGACTTCAATTTTTTTGGTTGCAGGATATTTGAACTGGGCAACAGCAAATAAACTGCAAGTCACAAATGCAAAAAAAAGGATTGATTTTTTCATTTTGTTAATTTAAGTTGTTGATAATCCGGTTTGTCTTTACATGCATCCGTTCAGCAAAAAAAAAAGAACGACTCACGAATGAGCCGTTCTTCCAGCTGAATTGACATCTATTTGAGGGCTTTCACATATAAATCGTTTGAACGTTCCCAATTTACTACATTCCAGTAGGCATCAGTATAATCGGCACGTTTGTTCTGGTATTTCAGGTAGTAGGCATGTTCCCAAACATCCAGACTAAGAACCGGAATGCCTTTTGCCTCTGAAACGGGCATCAGGGGATTATCCTGATTTGGGGTAGACTGTATCACAAGTTTGCCGTTGTTGACGCTTAGCCACACCCATCCTGATCCGAAACGGCCAAGTGCAGCCTTCTTGAATTCTTCCTTGAAGTGATCAAAACTTCCCCAGGTGGCTTTGATATCTTCGCCAAGTTTACCCTTGGGCTCACCGCCTGCCTTCGGAGCCATGCCGTTGAAGAAGAAAGTGTGATTCCAGACTCCTCCTCCGTTGTTACGAATTGGGGCAGGTGTTTCGGCGGTAATTGATTTTTGTAAATCCAGAAGCGACATTTTTTCCTGAGGCGCTCCAACTACAGCCTTGTTCAGATTGTCGACATAGGCTTTGTGGTGACGGCCATAATGTATTTCCATGGTCGCTTTGTCAATCGAAGGTTCGAGAGCATCGAAGGCGTATGGTAAAGGTTCCTGGGTAAACTGCGCAAATGCTGTGTTTTCCATAACTAATAGAATTAAAATAAGAAGTAAATTTTTCATGTTGAAATTATTTAGAATGAATATAAACATTCATAGTTTAATACGAGGGAGTTACAAATTTGTTACTCCTATAAACAATAATTATTTCTATTTTTAACCCATGATATTCAACAAACGACTCTCCGGAGTTTTACTCCACCCCTCTTCCCTGCCGGGAAAATACGGAATTGGTTCACTGGGAGCCGAAGCATACAAATTTGTAGATTGGCTCAACCTGGCAGGTCAGAAGGTATGGCAAATCCTGCCATTAGGTCCGACTGATTGGAGCCATTCACCTTATCAGGCCTATTCCGCATTTGCGGGAAATCCAGACCTGATCGACCTGGACTTTTTAGTCAGGGATGGGTGGCTATCGAAAATAAAATTGTCTGTTCCAAAAGATTTCCAAGCCGATAAAATCAACTTTAAAACTGTTATTCCTTTTAGGGAGAAAGTGCTGAAATCAGCATACGATAGTTTTTCTGCCTCAGGAGGATTTGATTCAAAAGACTATTGTCAGTTCTGGAACTGGAACTGGTGGTGGCTAGAATCCTGGTCGCTTTTCGATGCTTGCAGGACTCACCTGCCGGGAGCCAACTGGAGCGAGTGGGAAGAATCTTTAAAACTGCGCGAAGAAACAGCTGTTCTGACCAATTATACCCTTTACAGGGAAACAGTAGATTTTAACCGCTACCTTCAATACATCTTTTTCAAGCAATGGTTTGCCTTGAAAAAATACGCCAACAGCAAGGACATCAAAATCTTTGGGGATATACCGCTATATGTTTCCTACAATAGTTCAGATGTTTGGAGCAACCAAAAACTGTTTTTACTTGATGACCAGCAACGACCTACACTTGTTGGAGGAGTTCCGCCCGACTATTTCAGCAAAACGGGTCAACTATGGGGCAATCCTCTGTTCGACTGGAACCGCATGAAGCAGCAGGGTTATGAATGGTGGATGGCGCGTTTACACTTCAACCTGCAGATGTACGACCTTGTCAGGATTGATCACTTCCGTGGACTTGAATCATTCTGGGCTATACCTGCAAAAGAAAAAACAGCCATCAACGGAAACTGGATGAAAGCCAACGGGGATGAAATGCTTCAGAAACTTCAGCAACAATTGGGTTCCTTGCCCATCGTAGCCGAAGATCTTGGTTTGATAACGGAAGAAGTCGGTGAGTTGAGGAATAAATATGACCTTCCGGGGATGAAGGTGCTCCAGTTTGCTTTTTCGGATGGAGCAAAGAACACCCACCTGCCACACAATTACTCCTCCAATTTTGTGGCATACACAGGTACACATGACAACAATACGGCCAACGGATGGTTGCAATCGCTCAAAAAGAGTGAATACAAAAAAGTACAAGCCTACCTGGGAACCGAAAAACCTGACAGTTGGGACCTTATCAGGAAGACGGAAGAGTCAGTTGCCCAAATGGCAATCATCCCGATGCAGGACATCCTCGGATTGGCTGCCACAGCCAGAATGAATATACCCGGCACCATCAAAGGCAACTGGCTTTGGAGGATGAATCCGGCGCTATTGGATAAAATCCACGGCAGTAAACTGCTTGAACTGACAAAATTATTTGGAAGAAACGATTAAAAAAGAAACCACATTCCTCTCCCAATCGTAAAATGGCAATAAATATTTTTGCCATGGCTCGTACTTGTACCTATTTGAATTTCACAAATAAATCTGAGGAGGCCTTCCTGTTCTACCAATCCATTTTCGGAGGTGAATTTACAGGAGGTGGTATATCGCGTTTCAAGGATATCCCTGCCTCAGAAGGAATGCCGCCAATGTCTGATGAAGTCAAGAATCTGGTTATGCACATTGAACTGCCTATATTGGGGGGCCATATCCTTATGGCCACTGATGCCCCCGAATTCATGGGATTTAAATTGAATATCGGCGACAATGTCCATCTCTGTCTGGAACCTGATACCCGGAAAGATACCAAAAGCCTTTTTGATGCATTGGCTGAAGGGGGTCAGGTTACCATGGAACTCCAGGATACGTTTTGGGGTGCCTATTGCGGTAAACTGACTGATCAATTTGGTGTGCAGTGGATGTTTAATTATGTATCAAAACAATAATCGTACGTTCATGAAGCCAATCTTTTTAACCATTGAAACTACAGTTGAAGTTTCTGTTGACAAGGTATGGAAACTTTGGACAACCCCTGAAGATATTGTCAAGTGGAATTTTGCATCCGCCGACTGGCACACCACGAAGGCAGAAAATAATCCTGTGCCAGGAGGTCATTTCTCTTCCAGAATGGAGGCCAAAGACGGGAGTTTCGGATTTGATTTCTACGGCATATATGACCAGGTTGAAGCATGCAAACTCATCGAGTACACCCTTGGGGACCACAGAAAGGTGAAAATAGTCTTTGAGTCTATTGACGGGCAGACAAAAATCACTGAAACATTTGAAGCCGAAACATCCAACCCGATTGAATTACAGCAGGCGGGCTGGCAGGCAATTATGGACAATTTCAAAAAATATGCCGAATCCGGAAATCATGACTGGGTTTATGTTTAGAAGATTGATGAACGAGTTTGAGAATCTGTCAAGGGTGATGATGCAAAAGATACTTTTATAAAAAAATATCTAATTTTAGCATTCAATCGTAAGGCTACGGTTTAAGTTAAAAGATGAAAATATGAAAGCAAACACCTATTCTCTGCAGAAAAAGCATTTTTACCTGATCATCACCTTGATTCTTTTGACTTTTTCAGGAATAGGTCAAACCGAAAAAAAAACAATGAAAACAGCCTTGCTGATAGTTGATATTCAAAATTTCTATTTCCCGGGAGAAGGGCCGGGTCTCGTTCATGCAGAAGAAGCAAGTCTGGCCGCCAAAGAGGTTCTTCAAATCTTCAGGGAAAAGAAACAACTGGTGGTTCATGTCCGCCACAAATCGAAAAAAGGATTTGAAATACATGCCAATGTGGCTCCGATTGCCGGAGAGAGAGTCATTACGAAGGAAGATGTCAATAGTTTTAAAAAGACAGATCTGCTTGAATACCTGCAAAGCAACAAGGTCGAAAGGCTTGTTGTGATCGGAATGCAAACCCAGATGTGCCTCGAAGGGGCCGTACGTGCGGCCCACGATTATGGATTTGAATGCATAGTTGTCGGAGATGCCTGTGCAACCCGGGATTTAAAATTCGGCGACAAAACCATCAAGGCAGAAGATGTTCAGACTGCAGTTCTTGCCACCATCACAGACGGCCGGTATGGAAAGGTAATTACCCTCAGGGAATTTAAGGAGAACCCAGAAAACTACATGTTTTGAATCGTATGCTGTTAATCCGATACTGAGCTTTATTGCTGAAAAGAAAATTCTGGAATTGCAAACGAATCCAGCCTTCGCCAAACATGAAAATCATCAATTACCTCGCCGACTTATTGTTCCGCTACCAGAGGAATCTGGGAATACTTGCTATTTTTCTTCTCTGCATGACTGTCAGTTTCCGCTTCACAAATTCAACGACAGAGTGGATATGGAAAGACAATGTGCATCTTGCAATCATCCTGGTACTTCTATTAATCGTGATTGCCCTGATATGGGTCCAGATAGAAAAAAAGAAGACATTCAATCTGATACAGCGAATAAAAGACGAGACGACCGCAAACCAGGAAAATACAGAAAGTCATTTGGAAGAACTGTCGTCAAGACAAAGAGAGGTTTTTGACTTAATCATGAAAGGAAAGACCAACAAGGAAATCATGAACGAATTAAACATTGAATTGAGCACACTTAAGACTCACATCAATAAACTTTACAAAACCTTAAGAGTCGATACACGAAAGCAGCTGAAACGATTTAACGACCTGAATAATCACAAGTAACCTCAAATCCGTAGAAATTATCCACCCTTTTTCAACCCTTTTTCAACCTTCCTCCACCCTGAAAGCTCAAATAAACAGGAGATCTTTGCAGTTCACTTTAAAATCAAAAAAATGAAAACCAGAAATCTGTTTATGTCGGCAACAATTATGTGTGCACTCTTCTCGGTAGCCTTTACCTTTAAAATTGAACAGGTGACCTGGCTATGGCACGACCATCAACTGGCAGGAATTATTTTAGTAATATTGGCTTTCGTTTTTGGAACCCAATGGTACAGGTATCAAAGGCAATTAAAAAAAGATAAGATAGAAACTTTTAAAATGAGATAAATGAGATTAGCAGATAATACAATATTGATTACGGGTGGTGCAACGGGCATCGGTCTCGGTTTAACAGAACGGTTTGTTCAGGAAGGCAATAAAGTCATCATTTGCGGCAGAAGGGCCGATGTACTGGAGGAGGTAAAACTAAAATTGCCTTCCGTGATCACCCGGCAGGCAGATCTGGAGAATGAAGCTGAAAGGGTTTCACTCTTCGAATGGATCAGGGATAACCACAAGGATTTGAATGTTTTGATCAACAACGCCGGAATCCAGCAACGGACCGTAGTGGCGGAAGATGATTTCTTCCGGAAAGCCAAACAGGAAATAGCCATCAATGTTGAGGCGCCCCTCCATCTGACCTCACTGTTTCTAAAGCTTGACAATCTGGATACGATCATGAATGTAACTTCGGGTTTAGCCTTTGTTCCTATGGTTCGTATGCCTGTTTATTGTGCCACCAAATCCTTTCTTCACTCCTTTACAACTTCCCTCCGGAAAATACTACAGAAGCGGAATATTGAAGTCATTGAAATCATACCACCTGCTTTGAACACCGATCTGGGTGGAAAAGGACTGCACGACGGTTATCCACCGGTCTCTGAATTCATCGAATCCATCTTTACGCAACTCAGTGAGAGAAAGACCAAACTGACTTTCGGAATGAGCGCTATGATGGTAAAAGCCAGTCAGGAAGAGATGGAGAATGCTTTCAACAGGATGAATCCGTAGCTTTTAAAATGAAACAATAATTACTTACGGAAATACTTCAATAACTTTTCCCTTTATCGAAGTGTATTATCTCTACCAGGATTGTAAATCAATCAGCTTTCAATATAAGTTTGTCATAAATCTCTTCAAAATAAGATCAACATACATAATAATTACATTGAGTAATTTTTATCTTTAGCCTAACGATGATCTAATCTATTAATACGTTTAGAAAAACCAGTTCTTTTTTGGTTCACATTAGCCTAAAATTATGCCTAAAAGTAATATGTTCAATATTGTAGTCGTTGATGATGAGATTGACGCCATTGAAGTTGTTACTAAACTCATTAGGGATTTCACTTCTCTTTCAGTTAAAATCTGTGGTACAACAAACAATCTCGAAACTGGTGTTGAATTAATTCAGAAAACCAAACCAGACATAGTTCTTCTGGACATCGAAATGCCTGGGCAGAATGGATTGGCAATCTTTGATTACTTCAAGGAACCCGAATTCAAAGTCATTTTTATCACCGCTTATGAAAAGTATGCGATTGAGGCAATAAAGAAATCAGCATCAGATTACCTTCTTAAACCATATAATATCATTGAGTTAAGGGAGACACTACAGAAAGTAATCAAACAGATTGAAAAAGAACGGCAACTTGATGTACTTCAAGACAGAATAAAATTTCTTACCAACATTGAAATTGATGGACAAGACATTATTATTGATGTTGAAGGGGGATTTGTAATGGAAAATACGGGTAATATTGAGTATTGCTATGCATGCCAAGCATACTCAACTGTTGTAACGAACACGAAACAAGAAATAGTTTTTACAAAATCCTTAGTACAGTTAGAGCAAATCTTACCTTCATCTCAGTTTTACCGAACACACAAATCATATTTAGTTAATATTCACTACATTAAAAAGTTTGTAAGAAGTACCGAAAGTTATGTTATTCTACAGAGTGGTACAAGAGTCCCGGTCTCTTCCAGAAAAACATTGAAAATTAGTTCAGAAATAGAGCAATTACTGTTATTGTGATTAGAACCGCCTTTATTTATATTTCACTTATCTTTTCCCTTTTACCATTTTCTTTGTGGTCTCAGGAGAAGCCGGTTATTTCCTATACTGAGGATGATGGGCTTGCAAATAATAATGTTCGGGATGTAAATAAGGATGAACAAGGTTACCTATGGATTGCCACAGATAACGGACTATCAAAATTCGATGGGGACAAATTTGTTAATTTCCATACTTCAGATGGATTACCTGGCAACATGGTCTGGGCGGTTGCTCATGATGAAAAGAACAGGATTTATGTTGGCTGCTATAGGTCTGGCCTGGCAATTATGGAGGACAATAAAATAGTTAAAGTATTGCATATTAAAGCTCCAAGTGATGATTGCATTCGGAAACTTTACTACAGTATAAAACATCATCTTCTTTTAGTCGGAACAGATTATGGTATTTATGCCCTAAAAGATTCAACGTTACAATTGATTTGTCATCCCAGTGCCCCTAAAGCTAAATCATCTATTCTTTCTATTAAGGAATGCAATGATATTATTTATTTTACCGTACATACTGATTTAGGTAGCATAGCTGGGTGTGGTTTTTACAAAATTGCAGTCAACGATAAGGATATCAGCAAATCAATAATAACCAACATATTTAGTAATGAAGCTGGATTTGCAATTGAACCTTTTGATAAAGGGATTTTGGTCAGTTTACGATTCCAAATCTGTAACTATTTACCTGAAACAGGCAGGCTTGAAAAATTTGCTCAAGCAGATTCT
>Ga0118677_10015410_pt1 | contig 10627 bp, 5 predicted proteins | sample AliMusrvi5mmetaG_FD_86154 | JGI IMG/M metagenome (GOLD analysis project Ga0118677, IMG submission 86154)
AATCACGGCAGGCATCGACCAACTCCCGGGTGACATCGCGTTTGAACGGCGTGGCGTCGGCGACGTTGTAGGGCGTCAGGCTGGACTGGAACATGCTGAAGCCGTCGTGGTGTTTGGTGGTTAGGACCATATACTTCATGCCGGCTTTCCTGGCGATCCCGGCCCATGCCTTGGCGTCGAACTTAACCGGGTTGAACTTGTCGGCCAGTTTCGCATACTCTTTGGCGGGGATTTTCTCTCCGAACATGATCCATTCGGAGTAGCCGCTGGCATGCACCTTGTCCTTCCAGGTGCCACCGGGGACCGCATACAAGCCCCAATGGATGAACATGCCGAATCTGGCGTCGCGAAACCATTGAATGCGCTGCTCGCGGGCTTCCTTGGTTTCGGTTGGGGGGACGGAAGAGGAATCTTCCAGCTTGCCGGAATTGGCTGCGGCGGCGCGTTCCGGCACCACCTTGTTGATCTCGCGGTCATAAGTCAGCAAGCCGTTGCATTCGGTTTCCACGTCGGTGAGCTGGGTGTAAATCACGGCGGAAAGTCCGGCGGTGGAATTCAACTCCCGGGCTTTGCCCAGCAGTTTTTCATAGGCGCTGGTCAGGTCCTCTATGTTTTTGGTGCCCTCGTAGCCCCAGGTTTTTTTGGTCCAGGTGTGGCCGTCCACCGGCAAACCAAGTCCGCCGAATTCGCCTAACACCGCCGCGCGCTGCTCCTCCGGTTTGGGTGACTCGGGACCGGGATAACTGTGCTTGTCGATCACGTCACCACAGTTCTTGTCATCATTGCCGCTGGCGTTGTTGACCAACCGTGAAGGATCGAGGGCCTTGACTTCCGCCACCAGCGCCTCCGTGTCGTGCTGGCCTTGGTTCTCATTGAAAACCACCCACATGATGATGGATGGATGGTTCCAATGTTTTTTCACCATGCTCACCAGTTCGGATTTGAACTGCGGTTTGTCGATCGGTTGCGGCTTGTCGGTGTAGGAATTGCCGCAGGGCATGTCCTGCCAGACTAACAGCCCTAGCTTGTCACACCAGTAATACCAGCGGTCCGGTTCGACCTTGACGTGCTTGCGGGTGACATTGAAGCCGAGCCGCTTGGTTTCCACGATGTCAAAGCGCAAAGCCTCATCGGTCGGCGCGGTGTAGATGCCATCCGGCCAGAATCCCTGGTCGAGCGGGCCGACCTGGAAGACCGGCTTGCCGTTGAACATGATGCGGGTGACACCCTTGTCGTCCTTGCCCAGTGCGATCTTGCGCATGCCGAAGTAGCTGGTGACCGCATCCACCGTTTTGTCGCCGGATTTCAGCGCCACGCGCAGGTCATACAAATGCGGCGAGTCCGGCAACCACAGTTTCGGGTTGGAAATGGAGAGTTTGAGTTCGCTGCCGGCCTCACCGGCGACTTGGGCGACATCCTTGCCATCGTCGCTCGCGACCGCCTCGACCGAGCCGCTGCCAACCACCGTTAGACGCAGGCAGCCACCATCCACATCCGGGACGATCTTCAGCGATTCGATGTGCGTGGGCGAGACCGGCTCCAACCACACCGTCTGCCAGATGCCGGTGGTCGCGGTATACATGATGCTGCCGGGCTTGAGTTTCTGTTTGCCGCGCGGTTGGCCGCCCAGATCGGTCGGGTCAAACACCTCAACCGTGATTTCCTGGGCCCCCTCTTTTTTCAGCGCTTCGGTGATGTCGAAACTGAAGGCGTCATAGCCGCCGCGGTGCACGCCGAGTTTTTTACCGTTGAGAGACACCGTGGTTTCCCAATCCACCGCATCGAAATGAAGCAACACCTGCTGCCCGCTCCAACCCTTGGGGATCTCAAAGCTCCGGCGATATGTCACGCGGTCCACGTGTTTCATCACGCCCGACAACGCCGACTCGATCGCAAACGGCACCAGGATTTTTGACTCCGTGCCGTCGCCAAGCTTGATGTCCCAAACACCGTTGAGGTTCAGCCAATCCTTGCGCACCATCTGCGGCCGCGGATACTCAGGCAGGGCATGGTCGGGTGCCACGTCCTTCGCCCAGCGCGTCTTGAGCGGACCCGCGGCAGGCTGCCAGTCCGCGGCCAGAGCGGCCGGCACGAACCATAGTGAGGACAAAACGGTAAGAACGGAAGATAGTCGTTTCATGATAATTTTTGTTAGGTTGTTGGTTGGAATGAGGGAATTTGTTAAATCCGTTTGTATCACGGTTGTATCTTGTTTTTCATTGGTGACCGATGATGAAGCACGAACGAATGGGACCCAGTGACAATTTGACCCGGGTTACCGGCTGGCCGTCTTCGACTGAGTGCGTGAATTCCGGCACGGAGAACGCCCCGCTGTGCGGATCCCACAACTCAGGGCTGCATTTCCCCCGCAGGCGAACCGTGGCCTCCGCCAGCCGGTCGTCAAGGTTGGCGAAGAAATATACCTCAGAGTCGTCCTTCACCCGATGGATGTAGCGCAGTTTCCATGGGCCCGTAATGTCCACGTCATAGACTCGGAGCGCCTGGTCCAGCGCCTGGCGCAGGCTGGACTCGTTGGGTGAGTTCAGATAGATGGAGCGGCCGCCCTGGTCGTTCTGCTGCACCACCAGGGCATCGCTATGGGCCAGGTTGGGACCGTCATCCAAATGGACTTCCAACTCGCGGATCGCGGGACGTCCGGAGGAAACACCTTTGATCGCGAGCCGGATCCGGGATGCGGTGACACGCTTGAACTTGTCCACCTTGTCGGCACCGAGCGAGGTGCCGGATGCACAAGTCATCCAGGCGCCCCCATTCCAGTATTCAATTCCATAGGCAGTCACGCGGTTGGATTCCTCGCGAATACGGGTTGAATTGAAGGTGACAGAGGTGTCGAAGTTCACTTCCAGCCACCACTCCTTCGCGTCTTCTTCCGACGGTGCCCAGTGAGTGTCCAATGAAGAAAGGTGAAATCGCGGCACACCTTGGTGGACAGCAGTTCGCCAAGATAGATGTAATCCGCTTCAGGGATGTTCACTCCCCCGGCATAGGGAATGAGCGGTCCGTCAAAATGATACCCCGCCTGCAGGGTGGAGATCGGATAAAGCACCGCGATGTCGGCCACATGCCGGCCCGGCGCCTGCAGCAACACATTGAGCCTTCCGATATAGGTGTTATAGGCAGGCAGCCCGTCCGCATAGAGCGGATTGCGGTGGGAGAGTTCGGGCAGATAGTTGATTTTGTCGGTGTCATACCAGACTCCGTGCGGAATGATGTTGTTGATGCCCTTGGCATATTGCTCCATCACCACGGCATAGAGTCTGTCCCAGCTCAAATTGCCCATGGCGCCGTAGGTTTCGGTCATGGCCTGGGCCTTGTCCCAATTATAGGCCACCGAGGAAACGATTTTGTAATAACCTTCGGGGTCGTTGTCCCAGCCGATCTTGTCAATCCCCGGGACGTCCTGATACCTGTAGGATTTCATCAGATCCCCCGAGACACCAACCGGATTCTTGATGTTTTCCTGATCCTGATGCCCGAGCAGGTGCACCCCGCCATGCGCGGCGCACCAGTCCTGGATGGTTTTGGCATAACCTGCGGCATACAACTCGGAGCGGCAACCGAACAGATAATTCCTGGCAGCCTGGGTTTCCGGTCCGATGTCATACCACAGCGCCGGGTAATACGGCGTCGGGCTGAACCCGTGGGCAGCCTGGAATTTCTCGTTGAAGCGATCCGTCCAGGTCCTGCCTTGCGCCCGGTAGAGTGTGGGTTCGTCGTAAAACGCGCCGCCGATGGTGGCACCAAAGTCCTTGCCGAACATGTCATAATACGGCTGATAGACCAGGCTGATGTATTTGGCGATTTGCTCCGGTTCGAGGTAATCCACATTCGGGTCGCCGTCCAACACGCAGACGAAGGTCATGATTTTCCAGGACCCTGCGGGAACATTCCAGGTAATGGTGCCGCCGCTGGTCTTGGCGGTGAGGTCCACACGTTCCAAAGTGGTGGTGTTCATGGCCACCACGCTCATCAGGGTGCCTGCGGGAAGCGGCTTGGCATAGGCGGCAGGGCCGTTGACGGTGTCCTCATGTTTATCAAGGCGGCGCAGGGTGGCATCAGGATACTTGTCTTTGAAGCGTGGGATGCCGTCCCCCATGTTGGCTCCGCCGCTGCCACTGGGAAAACCGTATTCGTCATAAATCGTGATGAACATTCCCAGTTTCTTGGCTTGTTTGACGGTCTCACCATAGAGTTCGAAATATTCCTTGCTGAGATATTTCGGGGTGAACTTGGGACCAAACGGCAACGGTGCCAAGCCGCCATATCCGGCGCGGTCACGGCATGCTAGCAACTGCTCCCCGATCCCGGCGGAGGTCACCGCTGTATTATTCCAGAACCACAGAGGCCTGGCCCTGAATTGGAGCGGCGGCTTGACGAAATCCCCTTTGACGTCGGCCAGGCACGGCATGGCGGTCAGGGCGGCGCCCAACATATAGGTTAGAACGAGCAGTGGCTTGAACCTGACCGCTGTGGCGGCCAGAGACGGTTGGCGAGGATCGCATGACGGGTGGATTGGAGGATTCATGTTCACATGGGGGTTGGGGTTGATTCACTTTTCAGTGGCGGCGACTGGCACCACGACCAGCGGTCGTAACATCACCGGACCCAGCAAGCCCGAAGGCAGCAGTTGCGAGTCCTTGCGCCAGTGATGCCAGGTGGTGAAAGTCACACGCTGCGGCACCGGCCGCGGCGTGCCGTTGAGCAACCAGTCCGGCCAGCGTTTGAGTGGCAAGCCGGCCCACTCGATGTCCTCGGGCAATTGTTCGTCGCCGATCAGGCGGTTGGGCCACAGATTGGTGACCTCGATTTCCAATTCGTTGCCGCCCGCCCGCGCTACGTTTGTTAGATCCACCCGATAAGGGGCCTTCCACAGGATGCCCAGGTTGCGACCGTTGAGCCGCACTTCGGCCATCACCTGGACCCGCCCGAGGTCAAGGTGCAATTCCTTGCCCGGCCCCAACAGTTCCGCGGGGATATCCAGATTGCGCCGATAGGTGGCGGTGCCGGAGAAATACCTGATGCCGGCATCCGCGTGCTCAGGCCATGCGAGCAAATGGTCAAAGACGCACATGGCTGGCGCGCTGCGACCGGCTTGGAACGATACATTCCACGGGCCGGTGACCGCCAGCGGTTCCGGCAGTTTGATAGATCGGACGATTTCCTCGCCGCCCGCACCGGGTGTCATCACATAGCGGCCCGCATCCCAGGCGCGCAAAACGGTGCCTGCGGAATTGACCGTCAAGGTTGGCGCGGGTGGCAGATAACTCGCGGGATGCTCTGGCAGACGCAGTTCGTTGCCATCGTCGAGCACCAGGTTTCCAAACACTCCATCAACGGCAAACCGCAACCATAGTTTCTTGGGCTTTCCAGGTGCGGGATCCACACCCGCCAGATCCTTGTCAACCCGCACCGCGATTTGGCCATCATGAACCTTCTGAGCGACGCGGGCGGTGATATCCGCCAGCGCGGGCGGCAATGCCTCAACTTTCGCCGGAATGACTCCGCCATAAATGCCGCGCACGATGCGCAGTTCACCCGGGCCATCTATCGCTTGCGGCAGTTGCAGGATCTGATGTTCCGTCACGGTCACCGTATAGGCCTGATCCCCGACGGTATAATCCACCCGCAGGTTTTTTGCCATGTTAGGTGCCGGATCTCCGGCGAAATCGCGGTAATTGATGGTTTCCAGACGTCCATCGCGAATCAGCCGTCGCAACGGTTCGGTGACATCCGCCAATCCTGGTCCGCATTGCAACGAGCCATAAGTAGCGGAATAGATCTCCAGCACGGGAATGTGAAACGGCGCGCGGGCCGGCGGCGCGGTGAAGGATTTCACCCGGGATGCGGTTGCGCTCACCGGACGGCGGAATACCACGAACACCGAACCGGATTGATCGAGGTCGAGGGTCACACGAGTGCGCCCGTTTTCAATGGACCAACACGCGGCATCCGCGATGGCTGCCGTCTCCGCATCCCATAACTCCGGCTGGCGCCCGGCAACGCGGAAGGTGCACTCGACACGGCGGGCCCGGGCCTCCTGGTTAGAGACGAGGTAAACCTCGGCGTTGTCGATGCGGCGATGAACGAACGGCAAGGGCGCACCATCCCCGGCGGCCACACAGTCCGGTGCCAACGCCAGTTGTTCGAGCGCCTCCTCGACCGGGCGTCCGGCAAGCACGCGCCCCGCGCCGAAAACGTGCTCGCCTGTGCCCTCGCCCCAGACCTCGTCGGCGATTTTTGCAACTTCCGCATCACAGTCCGGGAATCCTGCTAGACCCGGTGATTTCCGCGGCTTGGAAGCCATCACCGTGGCCCCCTTCCTCACCAGGTCGCGCACGATGCGCGCCAGGGCCGGAGTCATCCACGGAGTTTCTGGCAGCACCAAGAGGCGGTAGCCGGTACCCGCCGGGGTCACGATGCGGCCGTCTCTGACTGTTAGACCCGGCAGCAGGTCGGTGCCGCAGGCGTCGTAATCATAGCCCTTGGCCTTGAGGTCGGGGCGGTGGACGCCGCCGCCGGGTGACGTTTCGCCGCCGAAAAACAACACATCCGCCACGGGTTGTCCCTGTTGCAACAGGGATTGACCGCGGGCCATATAGGTCAGCCAGGCACGGGATTGTTCCCACCAGGTGTTGGTCCGGCCAAAGTGGGTTCCCCAGCGGCCCATGGTCATGCCGGGAATCTGTTTCAGCCACGGTTGGTGCGCATAACAATGCAGGATGAAACGGTTCACGCCGCCGCACCATTGCAGGTCGCCCAGCGCCTTGAGCGATCCCGGATGGTTCAACCACTTGCCGTTCATTTGATCCGCGGTGAAGGACTCCGCGCCAACGATTCGCATGCCATGAGTATGTGCGACCGAGGATGCCAGCTTGACCGAATCCGCCTCACCTCTGTCGGAATCCGCCCAGAACTCGCCCATGAGAATATCGGCCTTGGCACCGACCTGCAGGCATTCGAACGGGCCGTTGTAGGGCTCGATGGATGCCATCATGCCGTTGTTACGGCATATCTCGCTGAAATATCCATAGTAGTTCTCGAAAAACAAATCGCCGATGGTGCGGCGGAAGTCCCACAGGAAACGCTCGGTGATCTCGCCGCCGTCCACATAACGTCCGGCAAGCACCGGCAGGAACGGGATGGGATCATAACCGCGCCGTTTGATGAACTCGTCGCGGAAACGCGGTGTCCAGTTGTTACTGCCGACCTCATAACTGTCGATGACGACATGTCTGACCGCCAGGCCCGCCAGCGGCCCGAGCTTGCTGAGGATGGGGGCCACTCCGCCGGCCCAGAAAGCGTCGAATGCCTCACGACTGAGCTTATCCACCTCCAAGCCGCGACCCGCTGCAGGAGCCGGGCTGTTGATGGCACCGGTGGGCGTGTGGCCGATGCGCAGCAACGTCCACTCCCCGGCCGGAACCTCCCAGACCAACCGGCCATCGGCCCCCTGTTTTCCTGATAGATCGATGATATTTCCGCGCTGCACCACAACCTCCGCGGGGACCACCGCCGTGGCCGGTTGCTGGTCATAGGCGCTGGCACCGCTGAGGGACTTGCGTGCCAGCTGGGTGATCGTCACTTGCCTGGCAGGTGTCGGATACGCCAGCAGCGCGATATCACGGTAATGATCATGGGTGGATTCAGGCATGGGCAGCACGGCGTCGAAGCGCGCTGGTCCCTTGACCCGTGTTTCACATGTCACCACGGTTTGCATGGCGTGTTCGGGTTTCACCCATGGTCCGCCGCTCGACGACCAACCGGCACAGTTATGGAAACCAAGCTCCATATGCAAGCGCTGCGCCTCAGCCGCCGCATGGTGGAATAATTCCAGCCATTGCGGCGACATGAACGGTGCCTGACCTGCGGGGATCTCCTCGTCCACGTTGAAGATCTGCGCGCCATTGATGCCGACGCGTTTCATCGCCTCCAGGTCGGCGGTGATGCCGTCCTTGGTGATATTGCCGTTCATCCAGTGCCACCATGCGTGAGGCATGGCGGAGTCCGGCGGACGGAGGAACGATTCAACCAGATCATCCTCCCGTGCCCGTGCCATCAGGCAAAGCGAGCACAACGCCAACAGGCTGATAAGTTTGTTTTTCATCATCGATCACATGGTGAAATTCTTCCGGTTCTGGAATGCATGAAAAGATAGCGGATTGAGGTTAGTGCAGTAGATTGGCGGACGGCAACTCGGCGAATGACCGCGTGATCGCCCGCTGGCGCAGGTGCAGATCCGCAAAATCCAGAATAGCATCCCAGTCCTCCGCAGCCAGAAGGTGGCCACCGGCGCGGAATGAGATGCCGAGATGATCAGGCACTCCTAACAGGGCGTAGACCGGCATTGCTGCCTGATACGCCCTGGCCAGGGCATTGCCATTGGTACACCCGTCGTCCAGGCCATCGGCCGGAATACAGAGACGCGGCGCCACCAGCGCCAGCAACCAGTGCTGGTCGAAGGGCAGCTTTTCCACCTGATTGCAAAATCCGGGCATCTGTGGCCCGAACCACTGGGGAAAATTCCTGATCGCATCCTCCAATCCTTCCTTGCCTCCGCGATTTTTGCCATTGAAGCGATAGGCACCCGTGCCGCCGCAGCCGGAACCCGCCGGCGCTGTCAAGGCGAAGCGTTCATCAAAGGCGCCGGCGACCAGGGTCGCCTTGCCGAGGCGTGAATGTCCGACAGCGAGGATCTTGGTCCGGTCGGCAAACGGCTGTGTTTGCAGGTAGTCAGCGCAGCGAGACATGCCCCAGGCCCAGGCGGCCAGATCACCCCAGTCGTAATCCGGATACGCGGGAAAGAAGCCCGTCTGCCGGTAACCCACCTGTCTATCAGCGCCACACTGCTGGTACCAGAAAGCCATGACGGCCATGCCGCGCTGGAGTGGTTGCGCAAAGTTTTTTGCAATATCGTTCAAGACATTCGCCGTCTGGTCCTTGGCGAGATTGGCATCAAACGATGGATGCACGATAACCGGAAACGGCACCTTGTGCGCCGCTGTTTCGGCGGGAATGAACAACAACGCGCGAAAGCCGAGCTGTGCATCCGGCCCGAACGCCAGTTGCACCACCCGACAGGTCGCGGTACCGTCCAGCACCGTGTGCACCGCCAGTTGCTTGCCGGTCACCACGCCAGGAGGAGGTGGCATGCGACCCAGGGCGTAATGCTGGATGACGGCCTTCATTCGCTCGCGTTGGACAGCCCATTGCGCGGCCGTGGTGATCGCCTGGCCATCGGCGCCGATGAGCGGGTCCGGCAATTCCGCCTGCACGGGCAGATCACCAGCCGCCGGGAATCCGGAGGGGGGCTCGGCAGTCAGGCCCGTTGCCGGCACTGACAACACGCATGCTAACAGGGTGATCGTGACAAGAAGGAGAAGTGTCGGTCGGGTCATCATGGGTGTTATATTTTCCTTCATGGCTGCAAGGTGACGAGACTTTCGGCCGGGATCGGCTGGGAGCAAATCAGGTTGCGGTTCCACATGGCGTCTCGCGCACCACCAAAGAACAACCGCGCATGGCGGCCAGGCGCGTCGCTCCACAGGAACGGGGTCACCTGCCCGTGGCCGTCCAACGGCGTGCCGGAGTTCCGTAGCAGAAACCCGCGTGCTGTCCAGCGCAATCCATCCGCACTCACCGCGCATTGGGTTCCCTGGTGCGATTCGTAAACCATCAGATAGCGTGAACCTATATGCGCCACGTGTACGGCCCCGGCTCCATCCTGAAAGACCGGTTCACGGCCATGTCTTTGCCAACGGACACCATCCGCGGATTCCGCATAACCGACACTGCGCCGGGAGGTGGGTGACTTCGGCACACCGGTTGCCGGGGCGTCAGGCGGAAGATCGGCGCGTCCGTCATACCACATCCTGAACCGGCCGTTTTCCCTTAGCACGGACGGCCGCCCGACCAGCAGGGCATCCCACGCGCCCGGTGCGCCGGGCCGCAGCACAATTCCCCGCTTTTCCCAGACCACTCCGTCGCGAGAAACCGCCAGGGCGATTTCATCCAGAACATCGGTGGCCGCGCAGGTGTAATACATCCACCACTCATTGCCGACGCGGACCACGGATGGGTCGTTGACGTGGTTGGCATCCTTGTCCTCCAGCACCACACCGCGTTTTTCCCAAGTCAGGCCATCCCGTGATTCCGCGAGGTGAATGCGGTCGTGGCCGTCATTGCCTTGGCCGCCATACCACATCCGCCAATGCCCGTCCACGACACAGACATCGGGCGCGTAGACATTCCCCTTTCCATGCACACCGGACTCGGAAGGAGCATCTCCTTGCAGGATCACCAAGGGTTGGTTCGCCACGACGCCGCCGGTCGCCTGCGGAGGCGCGGCGGCAATGGCACTGAGCGTCAGCGCCATCATGAGCAGAATTGACGACACGTAGATTTTCATCCGGTTCTCAGTCTCTCTTCTGTCGTTCATGGCTGTTTCCTCAACCAGGTGGTCACAACACCGCCACTTTGGCCGGCATCGCAATAAGGCACCAGCAAGATTTTGGTTGGGACGCCATCCCCCATGGCATCCACTTGATAGGCTTGCCCACCGATCCAGTCCTTCGGAAGCACGCCTTCCACCTCCTTGAGATGTACGGAT
>Ga0118677_10013832_pt1 | contig 10625 bp, 9 predicted proteins | sample AliMusrvi5mmetaG_FD_86154 | JGI IMG/M metagenome (GOLD analysis project Ga0118677, IMG submission 86154)
ATGTGGCTTTCAGCCATGTGCTGGTGCTATCCGCGGTCTCGGCGTTGGCGCCTCAGTTGGCGTTGCTCTTGGGTCGGAGGCTCCTGCACCTATCCGCGACATTGGCCTCACTCAACCCCATGCACCTGGCGGTGCTGACCGTGATGGCATCGAGCGTTAACGCGCTCCTGCGTGTGGGCATACTCAATTGCCTGGGTAACTCGCAGCCCGTGTTTAACCTCCTGCCGATGTTTGTGGGTGACCTCGTGGGCACGTTCATGATCTTCTACCTGTGCCTCGCCTTGTTGTGGGGCATCAGGCACTGGTTTAGGTTATCTGAACCTGACTAAATTAAATACATTTGGTTAACTATTTGACACACTTTGACATAGATCAATAGATTTAATTAGTATTCATCGGTATAATGAACATAGAAATAAACAAAGGTTTAGGACTTAGGGGTATTGATGTGGCATTGGCGCGGAGGGGTTTCCTAAACGGCGTTAGCGTTCCATGTCAACAGTTTGAGGGCGTTTGTCGGGAGCTTCTCCCATCGCCTGCAGTGGTGGCTTGGTGTAAAATTGATACCAATAAGAAAAGCATAATTAAGGGCTTGCGCGTATTTATTTCACGGTGTGATTGACTTACATTGTATGGGTATATACGTGCATATAGTGGTCAGGTTGATAAGTTGTGTCATGAAAATGTCACAAATAAGCCATAAAATAGACGTTTAAAGTCTTGTGAGGGTGTTGGTAGATGTTTAAAATAATACAGACAAGACAAGACAAGACAAGACAAGACAAGACAAGACAAGACAAGACAATAACCTGCTGGCTTGCTGTCTGAACAATTCGGTCACCATGCGTGTGGTCGCATTCACAATAAAAAAATAGTCTACAAAGGGTGTCTTGATGGGTAATCGTTATGCGGTGATTTTATGTGGGGGTTCCGGTACACGCCTATGGCCGCTATCGCGCTCACTCAAGCCCAAGCACCTGCTGCCCTTGAATGGTGACAGCACGCTACTCCAGCAGACCGCCCAGCGCATCTGCCAGAAAATCCCGGCCAGCCGCCTCATCACCGTCACCCACGAGGGTCACCGCTTTGAGGTCAAGGGCCAGCTCGCTGAAATCCTACCCGATGCCGTCAATGGCGTGATGGCTGAACCCATCGCCAAGAATACGCTGGCCGCCATTGCGATTGCCGTGCGCCGTATCCATGATATTGATCCTAGCGCCATCATTGGCGTCTTCGCCTCAGACCACGCCATCGATAATGAAAAGGCCTTTATTGCCGCCTGGGATGCGGCTGAAATTGCGGCCGAAGCAGGTTATCTCGCACTCTTGGGCATTAAGCCCACGGAGGCCGCGACCGGTTACGGGTATATTAAGCCAGGTGAGTCGCTTAATTTAGATTCTGCCCACCTCGACATCGTCGCCGTCAGCTCCTTTGTGGAGAAGCCGGACCGCGAGAGTGCGGAGCGCTTTGTGAAGAAGGGTTACCTGTGGAACAGCGGCATGTTCGTGTTCCGTGCGGACGTCTTTATGGAGAAGCTAGCACGCTACCAGCCCGACATCTCTGCGGTGATTCTTAATATCACCGACGACAACATCACCCAACAATACGAAAAACTGCCGAGCCTATCCATGGACAACGGCCTGGTTGAGTTGTGCGGCAAGGTTGCGGTGGTGCCGGTGGACATGGCCTGGAGTGATTTAGGGGACTGGGAATCCATCTACCAGCGCCACGCCAAGGACGGTAACAACAACGTGACCCACGGTGAAGTGTTGGCCTCGGATACTAAGGATAGCCTGCTGTGGACCGAGTTGGGTATCTTAACCACCCTTGGAGTAAATAATTTAGTCGTCATCCAGACCGCCGATGCAACCCTCATCTGTGACCGCAGTCGCACCGAGGACATGAAGTTGATCGTGGACCAAGTTAAGACTCGCTACCCACACATGGCCGAGACCCATCTAGTAGTGCAGCGCCCTTGGGGTAGCTATTGTGTGCTAGAAGAGGGTTCGCATTTCAAGATTAAGCGCATCGTCGTGACGCCTGGTGCTAAATTAAGTTTACAGACCCATCAGGGGCGCAGTGAGCACTGGGTGGTGGTATGTGGCACCGCGACGGTGACGCACGGTAACCAAGAGCTTACTGTGTCGACCAACGAGTCGACCTACATCCCCGCGGGCTGCCTGCATCGCTTGAGCAACAATACCGACAAGGACCTCGTGGTGATTGAGGTACAGACGGGCGCTAACTTAAGTGAAGACGATATCGTGCGCCATGGCGATGTCTACGGCAGGGTTTGATGGGAATGACGTTGTCTACAAAGAAACTTGGTACTAAAACCTTACGTATCAGCCCAGAACATGGCATCATTGTGACAATTGCTCACAATATACAGGTTAGCCATGCATCACCCCTCACCCTCTTTTCAGAAAAATCCGCTTAATGCTTAATGTGCTCAAGAGCCTGTGGGCTTACCGTGGGTTTATTTTAGGGAGCGTTAAGCGCGAGTTCCAGTCTAAGTATCGAAATTCTCTACTGGGTGCAGCGTGGACGGTAATTATTCCGCTGGCGATGATCCTAATCTATACGGTCATCTTCTCTCAGGTGATGCGTGCAAGGCTCCCTGGTGTTGATAGCACCTTTGCCTACAGCATTTATCTTTGTGCGGGGGTTCTCACCTGGGGCCTCTTCGCGGAGATTACTGGACGTGCGCAGGGGATGTTTATTGATAACGCCAACCTCATTAAAAAGCTGAGCTTTCCGCGCCTATGTTTACCGGTGACATTGGTGCTCAATGCGCTACTTAATTTTAGTATCGTATTCGGGTTATTCTTAATGTTTTTATTAGTGTCAGGAAACTTCCCTGGGTGGGTGTTTATCGCGCTCTTGCCCCTGTTACTGATTCTGGTAATGTTTGCCATTGGTTTAGGGATTACGTTGGGCGTGATGAACGTGTTCTTTAGGGACGTGGGTCAATTCTTTGGGATCTTTATTCAGTTCTGGTTCTGGTTGACCCCCATTGTGTATTCCGCTAAAACCTTGCCTGAGTTTATACAGCCATGGTTGGCGGTCAACCCCATGTCTAGCCTAATGGCAGCCTTCCAGACTATTTTAGTGATGGGGCAGTGGCCGAATTGGCTAACCCTCTGGCCAATCACGTTACTATCATTATTGTTATGTTTCACGAGCTTTAGGTTATTCCGCAACCACTCCGGTGAAATGGTGGACGAACTCTGATGGGCACGATTACCGTTAACAACCTAGGCAAGGCCTACAAGCAGTTCCCAACGCGTTGGGGTCGCTTGGCCGAGTGGATACTTCCGTTTGCTAAGCCTCGCCACACGCTTAAGTGGGTAATGCAGGGCGTGAGCTTTACCGTTAACCCTGGCGAAGCAGTAGGTATCGTAGGTATGAATGGTGCAGGCAAGAGTACTTTGCTTAAAATGATTACTGGGACAACGCAACCTACTACCGGTAGCGTGAACATCACAGGGCGAGTTTCTGCCATGCTAGAGCTGGGTATGGGCTTCCACCCAGACTTTACAGGCAGGCAGAATGCCTTTATGACGGGGCAGTTGCTCGGCATGAGTGTTGAAGAGATCACCAATCTAATGCCAGAAATTGAGGCGTTTGCCGAGATTGGAGACTATATGGACCAACCTGTGCGCGTCTACTCAAGTGGAATGCAGATGCGTGTGGCCTTTAGTGTAGCCACGGCAAGACGACCGGACGTTCTTATTGTTGATGAGGCGTTATCGGTTGGAGATGCCTATTTCCAGCACAAAAGCTTTGACCGTATTCGAGAGTTTCGTAAACAAGGCACCACTTTATTAATTGTTTCTCATGATAAGGGCGCCATTCAGTCTATCTGTGACCGTGCCATCTTGCTTAATGCTGGGATGCTCTCAATGCAAGGGAAGCCAGAGGCAGTGATGGATTTCTATAATGCTATGTTGGCAGACCATCAAAATCAGAACATTAAACAGGAAGTTACCGATGACGGTAAGGTTCAAACTATATCCGGCACTGGCGAGGCAACAGTAACTGCTATTGCACTAGTTGATGAGAATGGACAAGTCATTGAGGTGGTTGATGTTGGTCAATCCGTTCGACTTCGTATAGAGGTGCATGCACATACTGCCATTAATCGTTTGGTCTTAGGCTATGGAATCAAAGACAGGCTCGGTCAGGTTATATATGGTACGAATACCGACTTAAAAAAACAGCCGCTACTCAATGTAATGGCTGGTGAGCTATATCTTTTTGATATTGTATTTCCCGCTAACTTGGGCCACGGCACCTATTCCATCCAAACGGCTTTGACCAGTTCCGATACGCATTTGGAAAATAATTACGAATGGCGTGATTTGGCACTGGTTTTTAACGTGGTCAACATCAACAAACCCCATTTTGAAGGCTGCGCATGGATTGACCCGCAAATTAAGATTGTATCCCTATGACCTTTATTTCATACGCCCAAAACTTTGAAGACGTTATGCTTTGGCGGGCGCTCAAGTATGTTGAAAAGGGTTTTTACATTGATGTTGGGGCTAACGACCCTTCAATCGACTCTGTAACGAAAGCATTTTATGCGCGCGGTTGGCATGGAATCAACATCGAGCCATTGGCCACGTATCATGCAAATCTGTTAGAAGAAAGGCCGCAAGACATTAATTTACAGTGCGCAGCTGGTGCAACGAACGGCGAGATTGAAATTTGGGAATCCGATGTCCGTGGTTGGGCAACGCTATCACTGAAAGTTGTCGCTCAGCATACAGCGAATGGATTTACTGGGACTTTTCACAAGGTGCCTATTTCTCGACTCTCAGATATTTGTGAACAACATGTCTCTGGTGAAATCCATTTCTTGAAAATTGATGTTGAAGGTTTTGAGAAGTCAGTAATTGACGGTATGGATTTTTCACGCTTCCGTCCATGGATATTAGTGATTGAGGCGACGAAGCCTAATTCAACTGAGGAAATTCACGACGAATGGGAAGGTGACATTCTCTCGGCTGACTATTTGCTTGCCTATACCGATGGCATTAATCGTTTTTATGTTTCCAAAGAGCAATCCGAGTTACTGAGCTTACTTCGTTATCCACCTAATGTGTTTGATGGGTTCGTTCGACAGGAACAGATGGGTTCTGAATTAAGAGCCGAGCAGGCCGAAGCCAAAGCCGAGCAGGCCGAAGCCAAAGCCGAGCAGGCCGAAGCCAAAGTCGAGCAGGCCGAAGCCAAAGCCGAGCAGGCCGAAGCCAAAGTCGAGCAGGCCGAAGCTACATCAAATCAATATTTGATGCAGTTGCGTGCTGTCTACGCTAGCACTTCTTGGCGCATTACTACACCGTTTAGAAAGTTGCTCGATGCGAAGAGGGCTTTTTTACCATCGCCTAAATTTGCTAAGTCAGCGTTAAAAACGAAAATAAAATTGCTGTTAGCTCACGTTAAACTTTATATCAACCGGCGCCCAAAACTTCAACTAGCTGTAATGCGTGTACTGGCAAAATTTCCAAATTTAAATGCACGTTTAAAACATGCTAGCTTTAATAGCTATTCACCACAAACAACTGAACCTAACATCTCGACCAAGTTGGCACAGCTCACCCCACGCGCGCGTCAGATATACGAAGATTTAAAAAATGTTATCCAGAAAAGCCAAGAGGAGAGAAGCTAATGCGTATTGTGATTGATATGCAGGGTGCGCAAAGCGTCGGTTCAAAGAGTCGTGGAGTAGGGCGTTATACGTTAGATATGGCAAAGGCTTTTGTTTTAGAGGCAATCCAAAAACATGAAATTTTTTTAGTACTAAATGGAGCTTTTCCAGACAGTATTGAAGAGATTCGTGAGCAGTTTAAAGGCTATATTCCAAGAAAAAACATAAAATGTTGGCAGCAGTATGCCAATCCAGTGTCAGGCATTGATGGAAACGAATGGCGGCGATGCTCTGCAGAATTGATTCGTGAATGGTATATTAATCAACTCAATGCCGACATAGTTTGGTCAACTAATTTACAAGAAGGTTGGGTCGATAATGCGGTAACAAGCACTAAATTAATGGATGGGAAGGAATTAATTTGTTCTACATTGCATGATGTAATTCCGCTTTTATATCCTGAGAAATATTTATCCAGCCATATTAGAAATTGGTATGAAGATAAAATTAAGCATGCCAAAAATTCAGATTTAATACTGACCGTTTCGGAATATTCCAAAAAAGAAATATGTAGGTTACTAGAGATTGATGAAAGTAAAGTTTTCGTTGCATTGAATGGGTATGATAATAATATTTTTTCAAAAGGGATTGGTTCAGATGTTGAGCGCGTAGCAAAGCACATCAATTTAAAACCCCAGTCTTATTTATTTTATGCAGGTGGAGTAGATGATCATAAAAATTTAAATCGCTTATTACGGGCATTTGGAAGTCTGCCAGTTGCATTAAAGATGAAATATTACATAGTCATGGCAGGCAAAGATGCGCAAGCAATTGAATCGCATCTTAAGTTCATTGCATCTAATGTTGGCATTGATACAAACCAGTTAATTTTTACCGGGTTTGTGCCTGATCTTGAACTTGCAACCTTGTATAGAAATTGTGCTGCCTTTGTTTACCCGTCATATAGTGAAGGTTTCGGGCTTCCAGTTTTGGAGGCAATGGCCTCAGGATGTCCTGTATTGGCCGCAAATGCAGCAAGTATTCCAGAAATAATTAACTATAATGAAGCTCTTTTTGATCCATTTAATGAAGCTGATATGGCGTCCAAAATAGAGGATTTACTGACTAATGAAAGCCTTCGTAACAGCTTGGTAGAAAAAGGGTTAAAAAGAGCTAGTGACTTTTCTTGGGGCGCAAGCGCGAAGCAAATTCTTGGTGCCTTTGAATCCTTGCATGAGAAGCAGACTTCAGCAAAAGTAAATTCTAATTCTTACCAAGCACTTATTAATAAAATTTCGTGTATTTCTGCAGAGCCATCTTCGGTTGATTTAATACAAACAGCACAATCAATTGCAGACAACTTAATACAGTCAAATTTGGATAGAACTTGTTATCTTGATCTAAGTTGTATTGTTCATTTTGATCATGCCACAGGAATTCAGAGAGTAGTGCGTGCAATTTCAAATGAACTATTAAAAAACGTTGATAGCACATATAAATTTTCTCCTGTTTTTTCCTATAGTAATCATAATAATTTTTATCACATAGCACAAAAAGAAAGTGGTTATGATTCAGTTAAAGACTGTGATTTATCAAAAAATATTGTTGATTTTAAGGATGGCGACATTCTTTTGTTTCTCGATTTAAATCCAGGTAGTGCAATCACTAAATCATTACAACTGCAAAAACTAAGAAACAGGGGGGTGCTGGTTTATTTTGTTGTATATGATTTACTTCCGGTTTCTCACCCTCAATATTTTGTGCCTGAGTTAGGCGCAGAATTTGCAGAATGGTTAAAAACTGTAATCAAATCAGATGGTGCGATGTGCATTTCTGCCGATGTGATGAATAAATTTCATGAATGGATAAAGAAAAATTCTTTAGTACCATCTACCAACTTTGAAATTAAGCATTTTCATCTTGGTGCTGATTTAAAGAACTCTTTACCTTCAACGGGATTGCCTTTTTCAGCAGAGCAGGTCATCAGTAAAATCAGAGATAATAAATCTTTCCTAATGGTCGGAACTGTTGAGCCACGTAAAGGGTATGCCTTTGTTCTGGATGCTTTTGAATCGTTGTGGGCAAATGGAGAAGATTGCATTTTGGTTATTGTCGGTAAAGAAGGTTGGAGGAACGAACATACCGTTAATAGATTAAGGAATAGCCCAGAATATATGAAACGCCTTTTTTGGCTAGAAGGTATCAGTGACGAATATTTAGAAAAAGTATACGCCACCAGTACCTGTCTTATTGCTGCATCTGAGGGTGAAGGGTTTGGTCTGCCACTCATTGAATCTGCGCAACATAATTTGCCAATCATCGCGCGTGACTTATCAGTGTTCCGTGAAGTCGCAGGTGAATATGCTTTTTATTTTAATGGACTTGAATCAGTGTTCTTGGTTGATGCCATCACCGAATGGCTGGAATTATACAAAAATAATATACATCCAAAGTCAGAATTTATGCATTACCTTTCTTGGCGAGAAAGTGCTTTGCAACTGAAAAAACAATTAAATTTAACTTTGGTTTTTTAAACTTTAAACACCGTGTTCAACACGCGCCAGTGCCTGAGGTAACGCCAAACCCAGCAAATCTGTATCGTGGGATTTACGTTAGTGTGTTAGAGCCACAAGATCTTAAAAACACACAGTTGTTGATTCAACGCTACGAAGATGACCAAAAGTTAGACGACGCATACTTGTATCTTGGTTTTCAGCGACGTGTACGTCGCTTAGCAACGGAACAAAAAACTGACTCTTTCCTAGGATCAGATTTGATGATTGAGGATTTTGAGGGTTATAACGGCCGTGTTGCCGACATGAAATGGAGCTATAAAGGCACCAAAAATATCATGTTGCCATTTTATAACCATAACGAAATGAAGCTATCCGATGACTTTAAAGAAGGCGACGGTTACAAATACGTTGATTTCGTTGGTCAAGGTGGTTGCTTTCCAGACGTAACCTGGCAGCTACGTAAAGTGTTCGTACTCGAAGCGACCCCAGTGGGCTCAAGCCCAATCGGCAAACGTGTCTTCCATATGGATGCGCAGGCTAATAGTATTAACCGCACACTGGTTTACGATCGTAAGGGTGAGTTGTGGAAATCTTGGACTATTGGAAAATCACATCCTGATAGCCATCTTCCAATCAACAAAGGCACAGGTATATCCATTGATGACTCTTTCTCAATGGTGGATATGCAAGCTAAACACTGTACAACTGGTCAGTTCAAGGGCCAGGTAGATCCTAAAAAAGTATCGCCAGCAATGTTCCAAGTGCAATACATGCGAGGTGGTAACTAAAGATAATTGAGAAGTCTCAGCACGCCGCCTAATTCATTGGCGGCGTGTTGATACAGCCTTAATTGTGTGTCTATTTTCCGCTTTAGATATATTGCGTTCGCTGTTAATTCAATAAGTAGATAAATCAGTCTAGTTATGCAATTTCAGTATTAATCAACAAAAAATAAGTATTTCACAAAATAACTGACGCACACTAATATCATCAATAACAACAAGAGAAACTAAAGGTTACAAGCGTATGACCATGCAGCATTACACGGAGCAATGGCAAGTTACTACCGAAACAGCCCTTCGTGCAGTAAGAGGTGCAGTAGAGCAGGCGGCGGAGCTAGGCATCAAAATTAATGTTGCGGTCTGTGATGCTAGCGGTACACAAATGGCGTTTTTGCGCATGAATGACGCTTACCTACATTCTATTTCCATTAGTGAAGATAAGGCATACACGGCTGTTAGCTTTGGCCTACCTACAAGCCAATGGGCGCAGATATTAAGTGCGCATTCAGATGGCGTTAGACTTGGTTTGCCAACGCGCCCACGTTTTGTCCAATTTGGCGGGGGACTGCCAATATGTATCAACGGAAAAGTGGTTGGCGGAATAGGCGTATCTGGAGGCTCTGAAGAACAGGATGAAGAATGCGCTCGGTTTGGCTTGATTGCGGCAGAGATTGAACCTTGATTTTACAAAATTAACACCGAATTTTTTATTGGATATGACTGTGTCAGAAGCTGTTAAAAAGGAACTGGAAGTGAAAGAGATAACAAACTTCATCAATGGCGAATTTGTTGCCACACCCAATTGGTTTGAAAAACGCTCACCCTACGATGGCAAAGTCATCGCACGCGTTGCAGCAGCTGGCCGCGCAGAAGTAGATGCGGCTGTGAATGCCGCGCATATGGCGTTAGAAGGCCCTTGGGGTAAGCTTGCCGTGACCGACCGGGTGGCGATGTTGTATGAGGTTGCCAATGAAATAGAGCGTCGATTTGAAGATTTTTGCGATGCTGAAATGACCGATATTGGACAGCCTGCGCATTTCATTCGTCATGTTGATGTCCCGCGTGGTGCTGCAAACTTCAGGGTATTTGCTGATGTTGTAAAAAACGTGCCTTCAGAATTTTTTGAGATGTCAACACCAGATGGCCGTGGTGCAATTAATTATTCTACACGCCGCCCAGTAGGGGTTGTGGCGGTGATTTGCCCATGGAATTTACCATTTTTGTTGATGACATGGAAGTTGGGTCCTGCAATGGCCTGCGGTAACACTGTTGTAGTAAAGCCATCTGAAGAAACACCACAAACAGCTTATTTGCTTGGCGAAGTGATGAATGCAGTGGGCGTACCAAAAGGTGTGTTTAACGTTGTAAACGGTTTTGGCCCTGATGCGGCGGGTGAATTTTTAACTACACACCCCAAAGTAAGTGCAATTACCTTTACGGGTGAAACGCGCACTGGCGCAGCGATTATGAAAGCCGCTGCAGATGGAGCGCGTCCTGTTTCTCTGGAAATGGGAGGCAAGAATGCTGCGATAGTCTTTGCTGATTGCGATATGGATGCCGCGATTGAAGGAACGCTTCGTTCTTCTTTTGCTAACTGTGGACAAGTATGTCTTGGTACAGAGCGTATTTACGTTGAGCGACCGATCTTTGAAGAGTTTGTAAAACGCCTAAAAG
>Ga0118677_10015413_pt1 | contig 10625 bp, 10 predicted proteins | sample AliMusrvi5mmetaG_FD_86154 | JGI IMG/M metagenome (GOLD analysis project Ga0118677, IMG submission 86154)
GCCGGGATGGGCACCGATCATCGTCGCCAACGGCGGCATGGAGCCGAACGACAACAGCGTCTTCGCCAAGTATGGGTTTTACGTGAAGCTCACCGTGGTGGACGACCCGGTCAAAAACCGCGACCTCTACGCGAGCGGCCAGTCGCCGATCATGTGGTCCACGCTCGACATGGTCGCGCTCTTCGCCCCGGAATTGTCGAAGGACAGCCGAACGATCCCGAACGTCCCGATGCAGATCGACTATTCGGCGGGCGGCGACGGCGTGGTCGCGCGCAACAATGTCAAAAACATCAACGACCTGCGCCAGGTCAACGGCGTGAAGATCGCCTTCAAAGATGATGACAAGCGAAAACACCAGCCCGAAACCCAGCGCCATATTGTGTATTTCCGCCCACTGGGAAACGCGCGGTACCTTTGTGACCGCCATGGAAAAACCCATGACCATTCACGACTTTGGCGGATTTCCCCAGCGATTGTTCGAAGTGGAATATCCTGCACCGGGAAGTCCTGAACTGGCAGCCGAAACCAAAAAGATCGTTGCCAAAACGGAGGTGGGACTCGACATGAAATGGGGACTCGACCATGGCTGCTGGAGTGTGGTGAAACACCTTTATCCTGCTGCCGATGTCCCGGTCATTCAAATGAGTCTGGATTACTACCAAACGCCACAGTTTCATTACGACCTGGCAAAAGAACTTGCGTCCCTGCGCAAAAAGGGAGTCTTGATTGTAGGCAGCGGGAACCTGGTTCACAACCTTGGCCGTGTTGCCTGGGACAAGCTGAACGAAATTGGTTTCGCCTTCGACTGGGCCACTGAAGCGGATGAAAAAATGAAGAAATTTATCCTGGAGGGGGACCATAAGCAGTTGATTGATTACAAGTCCCAGGGTAGAGCCTTCGATCTTGCAATACCCACACCGGAACATTTTTTGCCGTTGCTTTACATCCTGGCATTGAAAGAGGAGCACGAAACTGTCAGCATTTTTAATGACAAGGCCGTGGCAGGTTCATTGACCATGACCTCTGTAAAAATAGGCACATGAACCTACCAAAGGAAAGGTCTGAAAATATAACAGTCTGATAAGAACTGTTTCAAATTGAAATAATGTTTATCTTTGTAAAAAGCATGCCACAAAATGGACCTTTCAGCCGAAAAATTGGATATTATTCAAAGAATTTGTGAGATTCAAGATAATGACCTGATTGATCTCATAAAGAATATTGTAGATATTCCTAAATCTTCCAAATCAGATTGGTGGGATCAAATTACTCCTGACGAGAAAGAATCTGTAAATCGTGGTATTGATGATCTTCAACAAGGGAAAGTCTATCCCCACGATCAGATAAGAAAAAAATATGAAAAGTGGCTTAAAGATTAGGTGGACAGAAGAAGCCTCAAAAAATCTTGAAAGTATTATTGTTTACCTTGAAGCCAACTGGACTTCAAAAGAGTTAGGAAACTTCTTTCAAAAGCTGGAAAAACAGCTTCTTCTTTTATCAAACTTCCCTGAAGCATATCCACTCTCTTTGAAAAAGAAGAAAATCCATCGTTGTGTATTCACAAAGAATCTAACAATATATTATACTGTTGGGGAAGAAATTATTGTCCTGCTTTCAATTTTTGACACACGGCAGAACCCGTCTAAAGTAAAGATTTAAATCTCAGCGATTTGCATGACGAGTATTACCCCTATAATTAGCCCACCCACCGATTCTCATCCAAATAAGCGTCGCATCCGCATTGCTGTTGCGCTGGTTTATTTCAGTATGGGACTCTGTTTTTCCTCCTGGGCAAGCCGGATACCCGACATCAAAACGGCCCTTCATCTGAACGACGCGATGTTTGGAACCATCCTGTTTGCTCTGCCTGTCGGTCAGTTCCTGATGATGCCATTTTCAGGAAAATTGGTCACAAGGTTTGGGAGTTACAGGATCATACCATTGGCGCTTCCCGCATACACCATCTGCTTGAGTTTCCTGGGTTTGGTACAGTCGGGCTGGCAACTGGCCCTGGCATTGTTCCTTTTCGGAATTTGCGGAAATGCCTGCAATATTTCGATCAACACCCAGGGAGTGGCGGCTGAAAAGATCTACAGGCGCTCCATCATGTCCTCTTTTCATGGAGGGTGGAGTCTGGCAGGATTTACGGGTGCCTTGATCGGCATCGCCATGATTAATCTTCATGTTTCTCCGTTTCATCATTTTGCAACCATCATTTTGGTCGTCTGGATGATCGTCTGGATCAATTACCCATTTCTTGTGCGCAGCAAGCACAGGGCCGGGCAGGATGAGCCCAGGCGCAAATTCTTTGGCAGGCCGGATACCTCCCTCCTGCAACTTGGAATAATCGGCTTCTGCAGCATGGCAAGCGAAGGCGCCATGTTCGACTGGAGCGGCATTTACTTCAAGGATGTTGTACACGCCCCTGCATCGCTGGTTGTACTGGGGTATACCTCTTTCATGATCATGATGGCCTCAGGCCGTTTTGTAGCCGATTACTTTGTTTCAAAGATCGGAAGGAAAAGGCTGATGCAGATTTGCGGACTGATGATTTCGGCAGGATTGTTTACAGCCGTTTTCTTCCCGTATCTGATTTCCTGTACCATCGCATTCATGCTGGTCGGATTGGGGGTTTCAAGCATGGTTCCCTCTGTGTACAGTGCTGCCGGCCGACACTCAAAAATTCCTACCGGGATTGCACTGGCAACAGTTTCCAGCGTGAGCTTCCTTGGTTTCCTGATGGGTCCGCCTCTGATTGGATATATCTCCCAGGCCGCAGGATTACGCTATTCATTCGCAGTGATTGGGGTTTTTGGCATTGGCATCACTCTTCTTGTTTCAAGAGTTAAAGCATTACAGAGTTAGTATTTAACCACGAAGGGCACGAAGGGATTACACAAAGGACACAAAGTCTACACACAAATTTCTTTGTGTCCTTTGTGCATCCTTTGAGTCCTTAGTGGTTAAATGTCATGGCAAATAAATTTCTTTTACCTTTGCATTTCAATGTTAATTAGAACTTCCAGTATATGACCCATCCTAATTCCGTCGTGGTAACAGATCAGCTCGAAAGTGTTCTGGGGGAAGTGATTTCCAAATTTCCTGAAGACAAGCTGTTCCTGGTCATGGATGAGAATAGTCAGCGATATTGCCTTCCTCTTTTAGGTAATGTTCCATCCGTCGAAAAGTTCAGACACAATATCATCCCAAGCGGGGAGGAGAACAAATCACTTTCGTCCGTCGAAAAAATATGGCTTTTTCTGAGTCAAAACGGCGCAGACCGCAAGTCGCTTGTCGTCAACCTTGGCGGAGGAATGGTAACCGACCTCGGTAGTTTTGCCGCCTCTACATTCAAGCGCGGAGTCGAATTTGTCAACATTCCGACCACACTTCTGTCGCAGGTAGATGCATCGGTTGGAGGTAAAACCGGCTTCAACTTCAATGGTCTGAAAAATGAAATAGGAGTGATCAATCAACCGCTTCAGGTCATTATTGATACCCGTTTCCTGGTAAGTATTGATCACGAAAATTTCATTTCCGGCTTTGCTGAGATGATCAAGCACGGACTGATTTATTCGCCGGATCACCTGGATGAACTCAGGAAATTTGATCTGGATAAACCAGATTACAAGGAACTTCAGGTACTTATTTCCCATTCTGTGGCAATCAAGGAGTATTTTGTCGAGAAGGATCCACATGAAAAAAATATACGCAAGGCGCTTAATTTTGGGCACACGGTCGGCCATGCCTTCGAGAGCTACTCCCTGAAGAAATCTTTCCCCCTGCTGCATGGGCATGCAGTGGCATTCGGCATGCTTGCCGAGCTATATCTTTCAGGGTTGCATTGCGGATTTCCTGACGAGACCCTGCATCATCTTTCAAAATGGATCAGTACGGTTTACGGGAATTTCAGCATTTCTGTCGATGACTATGAAGCACTGTATGAATTGATGGGTCACGACAAAAAGAACGATGGCAAACGGATTAACTTCACCCTGATCAAATCTGTTGGAGAGGTTGAGATAAACTGCAATTGTTCGAAAGAGCAGATTTTCGAAGCGCTGGACTATTTCCGCACTATCAACAAAGCCTGAAGCCATGAAGTACCTTCTGACCAAACAGGATTCACGAATAGTTGGCGAAATCACCCTCCCGGCATCCAAGAGTATCAGCAACAGGGTGCTCATCATCAATGCACTGAGTTATTCTTCGTATCCTGTCAAGAATCTTTCCGACTGTGACGACTCCATCGTCATGGACAAGGTGCTTCAATCCAACTCCAATCGTTTTGACATCGGTCATGCCGGAACCGCCATGCGATTTTTGACAGCCTATTTATCCAAAATCGTGGGAGAATGGCATTTGACAGGTTCTGAGAGGATGCAGCAACGGCCCATTTCCATTCTGGTTGACGCGCTCAGGAAAATGGGAGCGCAGATTGAATATAAAGGAGTGGAAGGATTTCCGCCACTCAAGATCACAGGCACCGCGCTCAAGGGAGATGTTATCGAACTCGACGGAAGCATCAGCAGCCAGTACATTTCCGCTTTGCTGATGATTGCTCCGACAGTCCAGGGAGGATTAACGCTTCGCCTGAAGAACAACATCACCTCCAGTACCTACATCGAAATGACCCTTCACCTGATGAAGAAATTTGGAATCAAATATCAGTGGAACGGGAATGAAATACGAATTGAATCGCAATCCTACAAACCTGTTCCCTGTTCCGTGGAAGCCGACTGGTCGGGGGCATCCTACTGGTATGCACTTGCAGCCTTGTCAGACCAATGCGACCTTCATCTGAAAGGATTGTACCTGAATAGCCTGCAGGGAGATGCTGTTCAGGCCACCTGGTTTAAGAAATATTTCGGAATCAAATCAAGGCAGGAGGGTGAGTCTGTTCGCCTAACGAAGGACAAGCAGGGAGCACTGAAAAAGCTGAACCTAAATTTTATCGAAAACCCGGATATTGCCCAGACTTTTGTAGTACTTGCAATCGGGAAGAAACTTCCCTTCCATTTTTCCGGCTTGAAGACCCTGAAAATTAAGGAAACAGATCGTATCGCTGCACTGAAAACCGAGTGTGCAAAATTTGGTGTAGTCCTAACCGAGCCGGCTGAAGGGGAACTTGCCTGGGACGGGTTAATAACCGATGCCCTGGTCCATAAGAATCCGGTAGTGGAAACATACCATGACCACCGAATGGCACTGGCATTTGCACCATTGGCTATGTTTAACGGTTCAGTCACCATCGCAGATGCGATGGTGGTAACCAAGTCGTACCCAACTTTTTACGAGGACCTGAAGACAGTTGGTTTTAAAGTGGAAACCGTTATTCCTTAATAACCTCAATTTTCATCCGGATATTCTCCAGCGGACGGTCAGCTTTCCCGGTAGGCTGCGCCGCAATGGAATCAATGACAGCCATCCCTTCCACTACTTCCCCAAAAACAGTATAGGCTCCGTCGAGATGCGGAATGCCACCCAGGGTCGTATAAGTTTCTATTTGTTGCTTGGTCAGTTTGATCGGATTTTGAGCCACTTGATTTTCAGCCTGCTGCCTGATCTTGGCAAGAACTTTGTCGTAGCCTGCCTGATTCCTGGCCATCTGGAACAACATCAGGGTATCAATTTTTTCGGCTTTCAGTTTCAGGAATAGTGATTCGACTGCCCTGCCATTCAGGTTTTGCTCGATCGCTGGAACATCGTCCAGTTTATAGACTTTCCCCTGTGCCAGGTAAAACTGGGTGGCAGATGAGCGACGCTCGGGGTTCTCTTCGTCTCCGTTACGGGCGGCGGCGATTACCCCTTTCTTGTGGATGATACCCGGCCTGATTTCCGCAGGGACTGTGTAATTGAGATCTCCATCACCAAGTAACTGATCTTTGGTGGCACGTTTTGAATTGGGATCTCCACCCTGGACCATAAATCCTTTGATAACGCGGTGAAAAATCAGGCTGTCAAATACCTTCTCCTTCGTCAGTTTCATGAAATTGTCGCGGTGCAGCGGTGTTTCGTTGTACAACACCACTTTCATGTCGCCATATTTTGTCTTGATCAGCACCATCGGACCTTCGGGTACCGGTTTGTTTTGGGAGAAGGAGCAGGAGGAGATTAAGGCAATGGTGAGGAACAGGAATACTTTTGTCAACAAATTTTTCATGGCAAAATGCTGGGTTTCATTAATTCTATTGTATCAGTTATATCGTTTAATTGATGTTTTGTTCAGTTTTACTTTGTGTTCCTTCGTGCGAACCTTTGCGTCCTTTGTGGTGAGATTTTAAAACTTTACCACAAAGGACTCAAAGTTTAAAACAAAGATACACAAAGGATATAGTCTACAAACTATATCTTTTGGTTGGTCATAATCCAAGTAAATTAGCGATATCCTCCCGTTTAACAGAAGTAAGTTCACCACGCTTTGCCTCTCCAATTGAATGATCCAAGCGATCAGTTATTTCCTGTTCAACGATATATTTGACTTTTTCATCGATTGGTATGAGAACATAAGATTTGTTTTTACCCCGTTGCACGATAATCTGTTCTTTTTGATCAATCAAGTCAAAATATTTTTTCTGATTCTCCCTGAACTCTCTACTGCTAATGACCAACATATGATTATTTTTTATACCAATTACTTAAATTCAAAGATAACACAACAGTACCAATTTGGTACACAGAAGATGAATTTATTCTAATTTACTGAATTGATTTTGAGTTAGTGGTAGGCGACATTTAAAACATATGTGCCTGATTTCAGCCAATAAATACTAATTTTGTGTTTCGAACGCTTCAATTCAAGACCATGGAAAAGTTATCGCTGTACAACACGCTGACCCGCAAAAAAGAGCTTTTTGTCCCGATCCTGAAGGATCATGTCGGGATGTATGTCTGCGGGCCTACGGTTTATGGCAAGGCACATCTTGGCCATGCCCGGTCGGCAATTACTTTTGACCTGCTTTTCCGCTATCTTCTTCATATAGGTTACAAGGTGCGGTATGTTCGAAACATCACAGATGTTGGACACCTGGTGAACGATGCAGACGAAGGCGAAGACAAGGTGGCCAAAAAAGCAAGGGTGGAGGAGTTGGAGCCCATGGAAATCGTTCAGATTTATACCAACAGCTACCATAAAAATATGGAACAGCTAAATCTGCTTCCTCCCAGCATTGAGCCCACTGCATCAGGCCATATCATAGAGCAGATTGAGGCCATCAAAAAAATGATTGAAGCCGGTTATGCTTATGAAACCAACGGTTCCGTTTATTTTGACGTGGAAGCTTACGCGAGGAAACATTCTTATGGCATCCTTTCTGGCAGAAAAATTGAGGATCTTTATACCAATACCCGCGATCTGGATGGCCAGAGCGAGAAAAAGTCGGGACTTGATTTTGCACTGTGGAAGAATGCTCTTCCGGAACATATCATGCGCTGGCCCTCACCCTGGGGAAATGGCTTTCCCGGCTGGCACACAGAATGTACCGCTATGAGTACCAAATATCTCGGAGAAACCTTCGACATCCATGGAGGAGGACTGGATCTGCTTTTCCCGCATCACGAAGCGGAAATTGCCCAGGGAGTGGCTTGTTTCGGTCATCAGACAGTCCATTACTGGATTCACAACAACATGATTACCATCAACGGCCAGAAGATGGGAAAATCACTTGGAAATTTCATTCAGCTTGACGATTTTTTTACGGGTAAACATCCTTTGCTCGAGAAAGCCTATGATCCGATGACCATTCGGTTCTTCATGCTGCAGGCGCATTACCGCAGTCCGCTGGATTTCTCCAACGAAGCGCTGCAGGCTGCAGAGAAAGGATTCGAAAGACTGAGGAATGCCATGGCTTTGCTGACCGATCTCAAGACAGCGGGCACTTCTACCATTGATGTGGATAAGCTGAGAAACGATTGTTACGAGGCGCTGAACGACGATCTGAACAGTCCGATCCTGATTGCGCACCTCTTCGACGGAGCCAAAATGATCAATTCCGTCAACGACGGGAATGCCACCATCACCGTTGACGATCTCGCCAAACTGCAGCAGCTTTACAATGGATTGGTAAATGATGTTCTTGGACTGCAAAACACAGCGGGAGGACAGGATTCTGCAGGCGGTGAACTCTTCGGACAAGTTGTAGATTTACTGCTCACCCTTCGGCAGGAGGCCAAATTAAAGAAAGACTGGGCCACTTCGGATCAGATTCGTAACCGACTGACTGAAATAGGTTTCGAAATCAAGGATACGAAAGAAGGTGCCGACTGGAAGCTGAAAAACTGACAATTCAGATTTTCTATAACCGTTTGGCGAAAAATCGCTTTGTGTCCTTCGTGCATCCCTTCGCGTCCTTTGTGGTTAATTTTTTTTACCACAAAGGTCACTAAGGATAACTCAAAGGACACAAAGGAATTCCGACTAATCAACTAATTTTTATCCCTTTTCACGTAAGTTGTGTGAAGCAATTCATGAGAAAGATGACCGAGCGGGTGGCCGAGAAAATCCTTGTACAAGGCCATTACATCCTTATTCTGATGTGACTTGCGCAATTGTTTCCCTTCATCTTCGCGGTAGATGGCCTGCATGCGTTTCATACGAACAGAATCATCCACCGGACGGGGTTGGCCTCCGCCACTTATGCATCCGCCGGGGCACCCCATCACTTCAATGAAATGGTACGGACTCGTACCCAAACGAATCTCTTCCATCAGTTTGGATGCTCCCTTCAATCCGCTTGTTACGGCGACCTTCACGGTTACGCCATCCAGGAATGAGTATGCTTCAACAGGATTTTCAATTTTCAGGTCGGCAGTTTTGACCTGTTTCAGACCTACCAAAGGTTGAACGTGCAATGCTTCCATGGGTAGTTCTCGACCGGTAACCAGTTCATATACAGTTCTTATCGCTGCTTCCATTACACCGCCTGTTGTGCCGAAAATATCAGCGGCACCGGATGAGAGTCCAAGTGGTGAATCAAATTCTGAATCAGGAAGCTGGGCAAAATCGATACCCGCATCCTTGATCATCCTGGCCAGTTCGCGGGTCGTCAGAACGGCATCAACATCCCTGACTCCATTGGATTCCATTTCAGGACGTGTGATTTCAAATTTCTTGGCGGTACAGGGCATGACTGAGACCACGAAAATATCCTTCGGGTCAATGTTTATCTTTTCGGCAAAATAGGTCTTGATGAGCGCCCCAAGCATCATGTGGGGCGATTTGCAGCTGGAGAGATGACCGAGGTGGTCAGGATACTGATGTTCGACATATTTGATCCAGCCCGGACTGCAACTGGTGATCATTGGAAGTACAGCGGGTTCAGCAGTTGTGAAGGTCTCTGTCACCCTTTTCAGAAACTCTGATCCTTCTTCAAGGATGGTCAGGTCGGCAGCGAAATTGGTATCAAAGACGTAGTTGAAACCCAGTTCCCTCAAGGAGGTTGCCATTTTACCTGTAACAAGTGTGCCTGGTTCGAATCCGAATTTTTCGCCCAACGCCACCCGGACTGCCGGAGCGGTCTGGACGATCACAGTTTTGGATTTATCGAGCAAGGCATCCCAGACGAGTTGTGTCGAGTCTTTTTCCTTTAGGGCGCCAACCGGACAGACCACGATGCACTGACCGCAGTTGGTACAGATGGAATGGCCGAGGCTTTCATCTTCCGATGGACCAATAAAGGTGGCAAAGCCGCGGTGGTGTGCATTCATCACCCCTACGCCCTGGATCTCGTTGCAAACCGTAACGCACCTGCGGCAGAGAATGCATTTGGAGCTATCCCTGACGATGGATGCACTGGTGCTGTCGACGATGTCCTTCGACTTGACCCCTTCGAACCTGAATCCGTCGATCTGGATTTGTTCGCCCAGGTCCTGAAGTTCACAGTTCTGGTTGCGGTGGCATCCCAGGCAATTTTTTGGATGATCCGAAAGAATCAGTTCGTAAAGAACCTTTCGTACCTTCCTGACTTTGGATGTGTTGGTGTGGACTACCATCCCTTCCCTGACCTCCGTCACACAGGATGCCATCAGGTTCCTTGCCCCATCGACCTCGACCACGCATATTCTGCATGATCCCATCTGATGGACATTCTCCAGATAGCAAAAATGGGGGATCAGGATGTTGTTCTGCTTGGCTGCTTCGAAAATGGTGGTACCTTCTTCGGCCTGGATGGTTTTATCGTTGATTGAAAGTGTTACGAGTGACATAATTTCAAAATTAACGGGTTAGTGTTTTGAACATTGCAGGCAACGCATGGCTTCCGCGATGGCATTGAGCTTATGGAATCCCTGTGCAACTTCCTCGAAACTGGTGCGGCGTTTGTCGTCCTCGAGATATCTCATCGGAAAGCGTTCGTGCTCGATGGTATTGGCCTCGTCCGGGCGAAGGTGGGGTATTTCAATCGGTTCGCCGGTATTCAGAATTCCCTTACCTCCGAGATATTTATCGATCGATTTGGCAGCAACTTTTCCGTCGGCGATGGCAGTGATCACTACATCCGAACCTCTTGCAACATCTCCACCTGCAAAAACACCTTTTTGAGTGGTCATTTGCGTCGTATTGTCCACCACAAAGGTGCCCCAGTCTGTCAATTCCACATCCTGACGTGTCACAAACGGAAGGTCTGAAT
>Ga0118677_10015414_pt1 | contig 10624 bp, 9 predicted proteins | sample AliMusrvi5mmetaG_FD_86154 | JGI IMG/M metagenome (GOLD analysis project Ga0118677, IMG submission 86154)
GATGCCGTCGGTGACGTGCAGGTCCCCCGCCTTGCCGACGATGCAGACGGCGGCGCACCCGGAGTCGAGCAGCGTTCGCAGGCCGGGATCGTCGGCGGCCGCAAGGGCGCGGCGTCTGGTGGACCCGAACGCCGTCACGATCGCCTGCTTCAGGTCCAGAGAACGGACGCGCTCGAAGAACTCGCTGTCCTTGGGGTTGGAGCCCGGGAAGCCGCCCTCGATGTAGTGCACGCCGAGGTCGTCGAGCCGCTGCACGATGCGCAGCTTGTCCTCGACCGAGAGGGACATCCCCTCCCGCTGTGTCCCGTCGCGCAACGTGGTGTCGTAAAGGGTGATCATCTCGTTGCCCCTAGACGCGCTCGAGCCAGTAGTCGTACTCGTCGTCCCGGCCGCGCACGACGTTGAAGTAGGCCTCCTGCAGGGCGAGCGTGACGGGGCCCGGCTCCCCGATCGCGCGATGGTCGACCGAGCGGATGGGAACGACTTCCGCGGCCGTGCCGCAGAAGAAGACCTCGTCCGCTGCGTAGAGGTCCGTGCGCGTGAGGGAGGCCTCGATCACGTCCATGCCGAGGTCCTCGGCGAGCGCGACGATCGTGTCTCGGGTGATCCCATCCAGGATCCCGTCGGAGACGGGCGGCGTCATGATGAGCTCGTCGCGCACGACGAAGATGTTCTCGCCGGTGCCCTCGCACACATACCCCGCCTCGTTGAGAAGGATCGCCTCGGCGTAGCCGTGGTCGTTGGCCTCCATCCGCGCGAACGACGAGTTCAGGTAGTTGCCCGTGGCCTTGATCTGCGGCGGCATCGAGTTGTTCGCGCGCTGTCGCCACGACGAGATACCGGCGTCGACGCCGCTCTTGAGCGCCTCCTCCCCCAGGTAGCTCTCCCACGGCCACATCAGCGGGCGGATGTAGCAGGACGGCAGCTTGTTGGCGCGGATCAGTTCCAGCGTCGCCTCCACGAGCTGCTCCGGCGAGTACGGCGCGTCCATCCTCAGCATCTTCGCCGAGCGCCCGAGACGCTGCATGTGCTCGGTGAGGCGGAACACGGCCGGCCCGGACGGCGTCTCGTAGCAGCGGATCCCTTCGAAGACGCCGGACCCGTAGTGGAGCGCGTGGCTCAGGACGTGGACCTTCGCGTCGTCCCAGTCGACGAGCTCGCCGTCCATCCAGATCTTGTCGACCGTCTCGAGTGCCGGCATCTCTTCACGCCCTTTCTCGCCTTCGGCGCCCCGGGGGCGCCCATCGGTCCGCGCTACAGTCGTGCCACGACCTGGTCGCCCATCTCGGCCGTGCCCATCAGGAGCTCGGGCGGTGTGTCGTCCGCCGCGATGTCCGCGGTTCGGAACCCGGCGCCCAGCGTCTCGGCGATCGCCGCCGAGAGGTCGTCGGCGGCCGCGTCCATGTCGAGCGACATCCGCAGCATGAGCTCCACCGACAGCAGCATGGCGAGCGGGTTCGCCACTCCGCGGCCGGCGATATCCGGCGCGGAGCCGTGACTCGGCTCGTACAGGGCGGTGCCCTCCCCGAGCGACGCGCTCGCGAGCATCCCGAGAGAGCCGGTGAGCATCGACGCCTCATCGGAGAGGATGTCGCCGAACATGTTCTCGGTCACCATGACGTCGAACTGCGCCGGGCGGCGCACGAGCTGCATCGCGGCGTTGTCCACGAGCATGTCGACCAGCGCCACGTCGGGATAGTCTGCGGCGACGGCATGGACCACCTCGCGCCACAGGCGCGAGGTCTCGAGCACGTTGGCCTTGTCCACGGAGTGCACGAGCCGGCGGCGGCCCCGCGCGGCCTCGAAAGCAGTGCGGGCGATCCGCTCTATCTCGAACTCATCGTAGACGCAGGTGTCGTACGCACGCATCCCGGCGCGGCCCGGGCCGCCCGCGTCCGCCACCTCGCGCTCCCTGGCCCTCTCCCCGAAGTACAGGCCGCCCGTGAGCTCGCGCACGATGAGCATGTCCACGCCGTCGATGACATCGGGCCTCAGCGTGGATGCATCGGCGAGCGGCGCGAAGATGCGCACCGGTCGCAGGTTCGCGAACAGGCCGAGTTCCTTGCGCAGCCCGAGAAGGCCCTGCTCCGGGCGGGGCCTGTCCGGATCGGTGGTGTCCCACGCTGGACCGCCGATGGCGGCGAGCAGCACCGCGTCGGCCGCCCGCGCTTCTGCGAGCGTGCGATCTGGTAGTGCCGAGCCGGTCTGGTCTATGGCCGCGCCGCCGAGCAGTGCCTCGTGCAGGTCGAACACGACACCGTGTCGCTCGCCGAGGGCGAGCAGGACCTTGACCGCCTCGTCGGTGATCTCGGGGCCGATGCCGTCACCCGGCAGGAGGCATATGCGGACGGCCCGGCTCACTTGCCCACCTGCTCCCTCACCGACTCGATCAGGCCACCCTTCTCGACGATCCGCTTGATGAAGGGCGGGAACGGCTGCGCGTGGAACACCGCACCTGTCGTGAGATCGGTGATGGTCCCTTCGTCGGCATCGACCGCCACGCGCTCACCATCGAGGATCGCCTCGGCCGCCTCGGGTGACTCCATGATGGGCAGTCCGGTGTTGATCGCGTTGCGATAGAAGATCCGGGCGAAGCTCTTGGCGATGACCACGGAAACGCCCGATTCCTTGATCGCGATGGGGGCGTGCTCACGGCTCGAGCCGCACCCGAAGTTCTCCTGGGCCACGATGATGTCGCCCGGCTGCACCTTCTCCACGAAGGTCGGGTCGAGGTCCTCCATGCAGTGCGAAGCCAGTTCGGCGGGGTCCGACGTGTTGAGATAGCGCGCCGGGATGATGACGTCGGTGTCCACGTCGCGTCCGTAACGATGTGCGGTGCCTTCGAAACGCATCCTGCCACCCTCTCCTCGTCCCGCCACCCGGGCCTGACGTGCGCCCGACCCACGGGGGTCGCCTATCCTACACCGGCGTCTGTGGCGCCGCGTCCGCGCTAGTCCAGGTCGTCGGGGAGGGCGATCCGCCCCGCCACCGCCGTGGCCGCGGCCACGGCCGGGGAGGCAAGGTAGACCTCGGAGCCGGTGTGACCCATCCTGCCCACGAAGTTGCGATTGGTCGTCGCGACCGCACGCTCGCCTGCCGCCAGCACGCCCATGTGCCCGCCCAGGCAGGGGCCGCAGGTGGGCGTCGAGACGGCCGCGCCGGCATCCACGAACACGTCGAAGAGCCCCTCGTGCATCGCCTGGGTCCAGATCGCCTGAGTGGCCGGGATGACGATGAGCCGCACCCGCGGGTCGACGTGCCTGCCGCGAAGGACCTCGGCGGCGATACGCAGGTCCTCGATCCGCCCGTTGGTGCAGGACCCGATGACCACTTGGTCGACCGTGACGTCGCGCGCCTCCCGCACGGGGCGCGTGTTGGAGGGCAGGTGCGGGAACGCGACCGTCGGCTCGATCGCCGAGGCGTCGATCTCCACGGTCCTCGCATAGTCGGCGTCCTCGTCGGAGGCGTAGCGCGTCCACTCCCTCTCGGTCCGACCCTCCACGTAGGCGCGCGTCGTCTCGTCGAAGCCGATGATCCCGCTCTTGCCGCCCGCCTCGATCGCCATGTTGCAGATGGTGAAGCGGTCGTCCATGCCGAGGCCGCCGATGGTGTCTCCCGTGAACTCCATCGCCTGATACAGGGCGCCGTCCACGCCGATCATGCCGATCACGTGCAGGATGATGTCCTTGCCGCTCACCCAGGGCTGTAGTTCGCCGGTCAGCTGGAATCGGATCGAGGCCGGCACCTTGAACCAGGCGGTGCCCACCGCCATGCCCACAGCGGCGTCCGTCGACCCGACGCCTGTGGCGAAGGCCGCGAGCGCCCCGTAGGTGCAGGTGTGCGAGTCGGCGCCGATGATGAGATCGCCGGGACCGACGACGCCCTGCTCCGGCAGGAGCGCGTGCTCGATGCCCATGCAGCCGACCTCGTAGAAGTGCGTGATCCCCTGCTCCCGTGCGAAGTCGCGGATGATCTTGGCCTGCTCCGCCGACTTGATGTCCTTGTTCGGGACGTAGTGGTCGGGCACCAGCGCGATGGCCTCGGGATCGAAGACACGGTCGACCCCGATGCGGGCGAACTCGCGGATGGCGATCGGCGCGGTGATGTCGTTGGCCAGCACGATGTCGACCGAGCACTCGATGAGCTGCCCGGGCGTGACCTCGTCGAGGCCCGCGTGCGCGGCAAGTGTCTTCTCTGTGATGGTCATGGGACGCGGCATGTGGTCCTTAGCCCTTCTTCGACGGAGTGCAGGGTGCGGTCTCCTCGCGTCACATCTCTTCGGCGACACTCGGCTTCACGCTCACGATGAGCCGGTTGAGCGCGTTCACATACGCCTTCGCGCTCGCCACGATGATGTCGGTGTGAGCGCCGCGGCCGGTGAAGATGCGGCCGTCCTCGCTCCGGACGCGGATGGTCACCTCGCCTTGGGCGTCGATGCCGCGCGTCACCGCCTTCACCGCGAACTCGATCAACTCCGCGGGTTCGGGCACGATGCGGCTGATCGCCATGTAGACCGCATCGACCGGGCCGGTGCCGTGCGCCGCATCCACCAGGTGCTGGCCGTCCGGGGCGAGCAGTTCCACGGTCGCGGTGGGGATCCCCGGCTCGCCGCAGCTCACGTGCACCTGCTCGAGGTGGTAGACCTCCTCGCCGCGACGTTCCCGGTCCGCCATGAGCGCCTCGAGGTCCTCGTCGAAGACCTCCTTCTTGCGGTCGGCAAGGTCGAGGAAGTCCTCGTAGACGCCGTCGAACTCGGCCTCGACCCACTCGTAGCCGAGCTCGGCGAGACGGTGCGAGAGGGCGTGGCGCCCGGATCTGGCTGTGAGCACGATCGCGGAGCCCGCCAGCCCGACGTCCGCCGGATCGATGATCTCGTAGGTGGAGCGCTCCTTGAGCACGCCGTCCTGGTGGATGCCGCTGCTGTGCGCGAACGCGTTGGAGCCCACGATGGCCTTGTTGGGCTGCACGGCGATGCCGGTGATCGTGCTCACCAGCCGTGAGGTCCGGGTGATCTCCCGAGTGACGATCCCGGTGTCGACCCCGAAGTAGGTCCTGCGCTGCCGCAGGGCCATCACCACCTCCTCGAGCGAGGTGTTGCCGGCGCGCTCGCCGATGCCGTTGATGGTGCACTCCACCTGTCGGGCGCCCGCCTTCACACCGGCGAGTGCGTTGGCGGTGGCCATCCCCAGGTCGTTGTGGCAGTGCACCGCGACGACCACGTCGTCGATGCCGTCCACCGAGGAGCGGAGATCGGCGATGAGTGCGCCGAACTCCTCGGGATACGTGTAGCCGGTCGTGTCCGGGATGTTGACGGTGGTCGCGCCTGCCGCGATGGCCGCCTCGATCATCTGATGCAGGAAGAGCGGATCGGCCCTGCCGGCGTCCTCGGCGTAGAACTCGACCTCGTCGACGAACGTGCGGGCGAGGCGCACCGCCGCGACGGCGCGCTCCACCGCCGTGTCCCTTGAGATGCGAAGCTTGTCCGCCAGGTGGGACTCGCTCACACCGATGCCGGTGTGGATCCTCGGGCGCTTCGCGGTGGAGAGCGCCGCCGCCGCGACCTCGATGTCCTTCGGGACCGCGCGCGACAGCGCGCACACGACGGCCGCGTCGCCGACCTCGAGCCCGATGCGCTGCACCGACTCGAAGTCACCCGGGCTTGAGACGGGGAAGCCGGCCTCTATCACGTCCACGCCGAGACGCACGAGTTGCCTCGCGATCTCCAGCTTCTCGGCCGTGTTCATGCTCGCGCCCGGCGATTGCTCGCCGTCGCGCAGAGTCGTGTCGAAGATGAGGACCCTGTCTGCCGCCATCGCCTTCAGTCCCCTCTAGAGGTCGACGCTCCATGCGTCCTGCATGGCCGCTTCCTCGCGGATACGCGAGACGATCTCGGGCGTGAGCGGCGTGTCGACCGTGATGCCCATGAGCGCCATGCCGCCCGCCTCGTGACGCCCCACCTGCATCGAGCCGATGTTCACCCCCGCGTTCCCCAGGACGGTCCCGACCTTGCCGATCATGCCGGGGCGGTCCGGATAGCGGAAGAACGCCATGTGCCGGTCCGGCGCCATGTCAAGGTCGTAGCCGAACAGCGAGACCAGGCGCGGCTCGTTGCGCTTGCCGATGAGGGCCGCGGCCACGTCGACCTCCTCGCCGGCGGAGATGGCCTTCACCACGATCATGGAGACGTAGTCGTGCGTCTCCGGCCTCTTCGTCTCGGCGACGTGGATGCCGCGCTGCTCGGCGAAGAGGTCCGCGTTCACGAAGTTCACCGGCTGGTCTGTGGCGAGCCCGAGCATCCCCTTGAGGACCGCGGTCCGAAGGATGCGGGTGTCCGTGTCGGCGAGCCCTCCGATGGTCACGACCTCCACCTCGTCGATCCCGCTCTTCGTGAGCTGGGCGACCATCGCGCCCTGGGCCTCTGCGAGCGCGAGGTACGGGCCGACCTTGTCCATGACGTCGGGCGGCACGGCCGCGATGTTGACCGCGGTCGGCACCATCTCCCCGCGGAGACCGGCCGCGACGAGGTCGGCGATCTGCTCGCCGGCGCGGTCCTGCGCCTCTTCGGTGGAAGCGCCGAGGTGCGGCGTGACGATCACGTTGTCCAGTTCGAACAGCGGCGAGTCGGTGGTGGGCTCCACCTCGAACACGTCGATGGCCGCCGAGGCGACCTTCCCGCTGCGCAGCGCGTCCACCAGCGCCTCGGTCTGGTAGATCCCGCCGCGCGCGGTGTTCACCAGCCGGACCCCATCCTTCATCCGCGCGAACTGATCGGCGCCGAACATGCCGATCGTCTCCTTGGTCTTGGGCAGGTGCACGGTGATGAAGTCCGCCTGCGGCAACAGCTCGTCCACGGAGGCGAAGAGCTCCACGCCGAGGGACGCGGCGCGCTCCTCGGAGATATAGGGGTCGTAGCCGATCAGCCGCATCTGGAAGCCGCGGGCACGCTCGGCGATCAGGGTCCCGATCCTACCGAGCCCCACGATCGCGAGCGTCTTCTGGAACAGCTCCTCGCCCGTGAAGCGGCTCCGCTCCCACTTGCCGGACTTCAGCGAGGCGTTGGCCTGGCAGATCATGCGCGACTGCGCCATGAGCAACGCCCACGTGTGCTCCGCCGCGGACACGACGTTGCTCGTCGGTGCGTTGCACACGACGATCCCGCGCTCGGTGGCGGCGGTCACGTCGACGTTGTCGATGCCCACGCCCGCGCGGCCGATGATGCGAAGGCAGTCAGCGGCCTCGATGACGCGCCTGGTGGCGCGGGTCGCCGAACGGACGACGAGTCCCTCGTAGGGGCCGATCACGGCGACGAGCTCGTCCTCGGAGAGTCCGGTGCGCACGTCCGCCTCATGTCCCGCCTCGCGCAGCTTCTCGATGCCCGAGTCGGCGATCTTGTCGGCTATCAGTACCTTGGCCATCGGTTCACTCCCCCATGAATACGGCTTCGGCGGCTTTGATCCCGCTGCCTCGCTCGAACGGGTAGCCGAGCTCCGCGAGCGTCATCTCGAGCGCCGCGAGCGTGGTGATGATGTCGAACTCGCCGAAGTAGCCGAGGTGCCCCACGCGGAAGATACGGCCGGCGTAGTCGTCCTGACCGCCCGCGATGGTCACCCCGTACTTGTTCTTCATGATGCTGACGATCTTCTTGCCGTCGACGCCCTCGGGCACCCAGACGGGGGTGACCGCGCTGCCGCGGCCCTCGGGCGGGGCGAAGAGCTTCATGCCGAGCGCCTCGCAGCCGCGGCGGGTCGCCTCGGCGAGGCGGCTGTGGCGGGAGATGATGTTCTCGAGGCCCTCCTCGCGCATCATCCGCAGCGCCTCCACGAGCCCCACCACCAGCGACACCGCGGGCGTGAACGGGGTCGTCTGCTTCTCGATGTTGGACTTGTAGCGCTTCCAGTCGAAGTAGAACTTCGGCAGTGTCGAGCGCTGGTAGGCCTTCCACGCCTTCTTGCTGACAGTGCAGGCAGCAAGCCCCGGCGGGAGCATGAGTCCCTTCTGTGAGCCGGTCATCACCACGTCGAGCTTCCACTCGTCGGTCCTGCAGGGGACGGCGCCGATGCCCGTGATCGAGTCGACGATGAACACGCACTCGGGGTACTCCGCGACGATCCTCCCGATGGCTTCGACGTCGTTCAGCACGCCTGACGACGTCTCCGACTGCACGACCACGACGCCGCGGGCCGAAGGGTGCTCCTTCAGCGCGGAGGCGATGTCCGCGGGCTTCACGACCTCGGTCCACTCGTAGGGCAGATCGACCACCACGAGCCCGTACGTCTTTGCCAGCGAGACCATGCGGTCGCCGAACTTCCCGTTGCGGGCCACGATCACCTCGTCGCCGGCGCAGAAGCAGTTGGCGAACGAGGACTCCATCGCGCCCGTCCCGGAGCACGCGAGGATGAGCACGTCGTTCGCGGTCTGGAAGATGTACTTCAGTCCCTCGACGCACTCCATCAGCATCGCCGAGAAATCCGGCGTCCTGTGGTGGATCATCGGCCGGGCCTGCGCCAGCAGGACCTCCGCCGGCACGGGTGTGGGACCCGGCGTCATAAGGTACTTCTTCTGCATCGCCTGCTCGCTCCTCGATAGGTCTTGAAGCCGCCCTTGCATCCGCGCGAGTGCGCGGCTTCCGTCTACTCCTTGTCTTTGCGCAGCCAGCTGAACATGCCGCGCAGGTCCCCGCCGACCTCCTCGATGTAGGACGCCGCGTTGATGCGCCTCATCGCCTTGAAGTGGGGCTGGCCGGCCTTGTTCTCCAGGATCCAGTCACGTGCGAACTTGCCGGACTGGATGTCCCACAGCGCCTCGGCCATCGCCTCGCGGGTCTCGTCGGTCACGATCTTCGGACCCGTCACGTAGTCGCCGTACTCGGCGGTGTTGCTGATCGAGTCGCGCATCTTCGCCATGCCGCCCTCGTACATCAGGTCGACGATGAGCTTGAGCTCGTGGAAGCATTCGAAGTAGGCGATCTCCGGCTGGTAACCCGCCTCGACCAGCGTGTTGAACGCGGACTCGACCAGATGGGTCACACCGCCGCACAGCACGACCTGCTCGCCGAACAGGTCGGTCTCGGTCTCCTCGGCGAACGTGGTCTCGATCACGCCGGCCCTGGCCCCGCCGATGCCCGCGGCCCATGCGAGCGCGAGCTCCTTCGCCTTCCCGCTCGCGTCCTGATACACGGCGATGACATTGGGCACCCCAGAGCCCTCGACGAAGACACGCCGCACCATGTGACCGGGACCCTTCGGCGCGATCATGATGACGTCGACGTCGGCGGGCGGGACCACCTGGTCGAAGTGGATGTTGAACCCGTGGGCCCAGGCCAGAGCCTTGCCGGCGGTCATGGACTCGTGGATCTCCGAGTAGTAGACGTGGGCGGCGAGCTCGTCGGGGACCAGCATCATGACGATGTCGGCCTCCTGCGCGGCCTCCCTCGGCGTCATCACCCGCAGCCCGTCCGACTTCACCTTGTCCCAGGTCTTGGACCCCGATCGGAGGCCGACTCGGACGTCACAACCGGAGTCGTGAAGGTTGAGCGCGTGCGCGTGCCCCTGGCTCCCGTAACCGATCACGGCGATCTTCCGTGACCTCAGCAGGTCCAGGTCGGTGTCCTTCTCGTAGTAGACGTGAGCCATCTTCTTGCTCCATCTCCCCTGCGGTCGGCTGCTGTTCTTCTGACGCGTGGTCGCTGTGCTTGCATCTCTCGTCGTGCGGCCCGTCTAGGCGGGGCCTTCCCTCAAACCCCTGGAGAGCGCGATCTTGCCCGTGCGGGCGAGCTCCTTGATGCCGTACGCCCGCAGCAGGTCCTCCATCGCCTCCAGCTTGTCGGCGGCGCCCGTCGCCTCGATGGTGACGGAGTTCTTGCCCACGTCGACGATCTTTGTCCGGAAGACGTTGGCGATCTCGATGATCTCGTGGCGGCGGTCGGGCGGCGCGCTCACCTTGAAGAGCACCAGCTCGCGGTCGACCATGGAGCCAGCGTCTAGGTCCTGGATCTTGATGACGTTGATGAGCTTGTGCAGCTGCTTGGTGACCTGCTCGATGGGTGTGTCGTCGCCGCCGACCACGATCGTGATCCGCGACAGAGTCGGGTCCTCGGTGACGCCGACCGCGAGCGAGTCGATGTTGAATCCGCGGCGCGCGAAGAGCGACGTGACCCGGGTGAGCACGCCGGGCTTGTTCTCCACGAGCACAGAGAGGGTGTGCTGGGCCATCACTCCCACACCTCCGTCAGCAGTTCGCCGTCGAGCATCTCGGAGACGGGCCCGCCGGGTATGCCTCCGAGCATCTCGTCGATCGAGCCGCCGGGAGCGACCATCGGGTAGACGTTCTCTTCGCCCGACACCCGGCAGTCCACTATCGCCGGCCCGTCGTGATCGAATGCGCGGCCCAGCGCTCCGTCGAGATCGTCGGGGCAGGTCACGCGCTCTCCGTGCCACCCGTAGGCCTCCCCGAGCTTGACGAAGTCCGGGCAGTCCTGTGCGAGCACCGAGGACGCGTAGCGGTGCTCGTAGAAGAGCTCCTGCCACTGTCGCACCATGCCCAGGAACCCGTTGTTGAGCACGACGACCTTCACGGGCAGCTTCTCGATGGACGCCGTGGCCATCTCCTGCGAGTTCATCTGGAT
>Ga0118677_10015415_pt1 | contig 10624 bp, 5 predicted proteins | sample AliMusrvi5mmetaG_FD_86154 | JGI IMG/M metagenome (GOLD analysis project Ga0118677, IMG submission 86154)
CTCCTCGCTCGCCGATCCTTCATCGAAAATAGCGCGGTGACTCCCATGGCCCTCGATTCCCTTCCGCCGGATCGGAATCGAGGGCCATGGGAGTCACCGCGCTATTTTCGATGAAGGATCGGCGAGCGAGGAGCGTTGAAGAGGGAGAGACCGTGCGATAGCAGTTGGGTGCCAGGCCGTCTGGCGCGAGGGAGCCGTCTATGAAAAGCATCAGTATGTGGGGGTTTTGGGGCGTGGCGCTGGCGGTTGCGAGCACAGCGTGGGCGGCGGCACCGCTGGCACCCGACGGTCAGGGGCGAAGCGGGCAGCGCCAGTCGGCTGCCAGGCTTATGAAGGACGGGAACTTCAAGGACGCCTATGACCGTTACTCGGCGTTGGCGACGGATCCCACAGACGACGCCCAAGGCGTATGCACGGATCTGGAGTCAGCCGTTTCCTGTCTCCAGAAATTGGGTCGGATCGGGGAAGCGGATGCATTCAGGGAAAAGGTGATTCAGGCACAGGCCGGCAACTGGCGCCTGCTCTGGACGGCCGCCAAGAGCTACTTCGAGCTCGACCATTACGGCGTCATCGTGGGCGGCAAGTTCATGCGCGGCCCGAATCGCTCCGGCACGGGCCGTTATGTGAACACGGAAGAACGGGACCGTGTCCGTGCGCTTCAGCTCATGGAGAGGGCGCGCGGCAGGGCTGGGGAGGCCGCGGCGGCACCGGGGACGGCAAATGCCCCCTCGGGCTACGACGTGGGCGCGCTGTACATGGACCTTGCGCGCATGCTGGTCGGGTATCGCGGGTTCGACGGCGCGTGGCGATTGCAGTACCTGACCGATCTCTCGCAACTGCCGGATTTCGACGAGGGGAATCGGTTCGGCTACGGCGGCCAACGTGGCGCACCGGTCGATGAGGCCGGCAACCCCGTGTTCCACCGGGTGCCGGCCCGGTATGAGGATGCGGCCACGGATGGCGAACGCTGGCGCAAAAGCCTGGAGTCGGCCGCGCAGGCCGACAAGAACCGCCTTGGGGAGACGACGTACCAGTTCGCCCAGTTCCTGAACAATCAGTTCGGCGTGCAGACCATGGCCGACTATGGCTGGGCGTTCAGCCGCGCCGAGGATGACGATCAGGCGGCCGGCAAGACGTTTGCGATCCACACGCTCGCCGGGGATGAAACCATGGCGAGGTTGGCCACGGGCATCAAGCGTTTCCGGATGCCCGACGAGTTCAATTTTCTGCGCCTGTATCGAACACTGGCAGACGGCTCCAAGTCAGGGTACAGCGAGTCAGCCATCAATGACCTGGCCGGGATTTACGAGAACCGTCGCCAATACTCCCTGGCGGCCGAGTGCTGGCAGCGCAGCATCAAGGATCACGGGCCTGGCAACGACAACTGGAAGCAGAAGCGCCTCGATCAGATCCTCGGCAACTGGGGCCGGTTCGAGCCGTGCGCGACACACCCCGCCGGCAGCGAAGCGGAGGTCGGGTACCGTTACCGCAACGCCCGGCAGGTGACGTTTGCTGCCGTCGAAATCGATGTCCGGTTGTTGCTCGCCGACATCAAGGATTACCTCAAATCCAACCCACGCGAGCTTGAGTGGGATCGGCTGCAACTCGGCAACATCGGCTACTCGCTGGTTGAGAAGAACCAGACAAAGTATCTGGGCAAGGAGGCGGCGCGTTGGACGGTGAAGCTCGATCCGCGGCCGAATCACTTCGATCGTATCGCGACGGTCTCTACGCCTCTCAAGAAGGCGGGTGCCTATCTGCTGACCGCAACGGTCGAGGGCGGGAACACCAGTCGAATTGTGATCTGGATCAACGACACCGTGCTCGTGCGCAAACCCATGGATCAGCAGGCGTGGTTCTACGTGGCCGACGCGGTCACGGGCGAGCCGGTGGCCAAGGCGAACGTCGATTTCTTCGGCTATCGCCAGGACCCGGTCAAGTCGGTCGGGCGGCACTACAACGTGCTGGTGAGCCAGTTCGCCGAGTTGTCCGATGCCGACGGGCAGGTGTTGCCGCAGGCCAAGGATTTCGATACTCGCTACTCGTGGCTGGTGACAGCCAGCACGGACGCCGGCCGGCTCGCCTATCTCGGCTTCACGGGCGTGTGGTACGGTCACTACTACGATGCCGAGTACAACGCGACAAAGGTGTACGGTATTACAGATCGCCCCGTGTATCGGCCTGATCAGCCCGTGCGTTTCAAGTTCTGGCTTCGCAAAGCGCAATACGATCAGGAAGACTCATCTCCGTATGCCGGCCAGGCCATGGCGGTGATCGTGAAGAATCCCAAAGGCGACAAGGTATTCGAGAAGACCTACACGGCCGACGAGTTTGCCGGTGTGAACGGCGAATTCACGTTGCCGAAAGATGCCGCGCTCGGCCAGTACTATGCCTATGTCTGGAAAGACGGAGCAAGCCAGGGCGGCGTCAATTTCCGGGTGGAGGAGTACAAGAAGCCGGAATTCGAGGTCAGCGTCGAAGCGCCAACCGAACCGGTCATGCTGGGCGAGACGATCAAAGCCACGATCAAGGCGAAGTACTATTTCGGCGCGCCAGTCAAGAAGGGCAAGGTCAAGTACACGGTCAAGCGGTCGGGCTACCGGGCCGATTGGTACCCGCTCGGGCGATGGGATTGGTTCTATGGGCCCGGCTACTGGTGGTTCGCTTCCGACTGCCTCTGGTACCCCGGGTGGCGCGAATGGGGCTGCCCTGCGCCGCTGTGCTGGTGGTGGCCGGTTCGCCAGGATCCGCCGGAGCTGGTGGCCGAGAACGAGGTGCCGCTGGGCGACGACGGGACGGTGGCGGTCACGATTGACACGAGCCTGGCCAAGGAGTTGCACGGTGACATCGATCACCGCTATGAAATCGTGGCGGAGGTCACTGACGAATCCCGCCGCACGATCGTGGGGCAGGGCGCCGTGCTGGTGGCCCGCAAGCCGTTCAAGGTCTACGCCTGGGTCGATCGTGGCCACTATCGGGTGGGCGACACGGTGCGGGCGGAGTTTTCGGCGCAAACGCTCGATAACAAGCCGGTCAAGGGAGAGGGTGCGCTGACGCTCTACCGCGTCACCTACCGCAACGGCGAGGCCATCGAGGTCGCTGTGCAGAATTGGCGTCTGGATACTGATGGCGAGGGGCATGCCGCACAGCCGCTCGCGGCCTCCCAGGCTGGGCAGTACCGGCTAGCCTACAAGGTCACGGATGCGCGGCGCCACACGATCGAGGGCGGTTACCTGTTTCTGGTGCGCGGCGATGGATTTGACGGCCGTGAGTTCCGGTTCAACGAGATCGAACTCGTTTCCGACCGGCGCGAGTACGCGCCCGGAGACAAGGTGCGGCTCCTGGTCAATGTCGACAAACCCGGCGCGACCGTGCTGCTGTTCGTGCGTCCGGCCAACGGGTTCTATTTGCCGCCTAAGGTGCTGAGGGTCATGGGCAAGAGCACGGTCGTCGAGTTGGACGTGACGAAGAAGGACATGCCCAACTTTTTCGTCGAAGCCGTTACCATCTATGACGGGAAGCTGCACACGCAGATGCGGGAGCTTATCGTTCCGCCGGAGAAGCGCGTTTTGAATGTCGACGTGCGGACGTCGGCGACAACCTATAAGCCGGGTGAGCAGGCGTCGATAAGACTCAAGGTGACGGACGTTCTGGGCAAGCCCTATGCCGGGTCCCTGGCGTTGAGTGTTTACGACAAGGCGGTGGAATACATCTCCGGTGGCTCGAACGTGGCCGAGATCAAGGCGTTCTTCTGGAAGTGGCGACGGCATCATCAGCCTGCAACGGAGTCCAGCCTGGCCCGTCAGTTTGGCGATCTAGTCAAGTCGGGCGTCGCGGCCATGGAGAACGTGGGCGTGTTCGGGGAGACAAGCGACGACGATCTCGAAGCCGGTGGCAGTGAATGCAGATGGGGAACAGTCGTGAATGGCCGTGCTTCCGGCGTTGTCAGGAAGATGACCAGAATCGGGAGTGGATTCGGCGGGGGGATCGGCGGGGGGATGGCCAACGGCATGGCTGTAGATGCGGTGCTGCCAATGTCCGCAGCCGCACCCTCAGCCGCGCCCATGGAGGAGTCCGCGAGGGCGCGTGATGCACTGGGTGACGTGCAGCACGCATGGGGCTTTGACAAAGACGGTACCGGCGCTGGACCAGCCGAGGTGCAACCGGTCATTCGCAAGGAATTCGCCGATACGGCTTTTTGGACCGGGTTGCTGGCGGCGGATATAAACGGCGAGGCAACGGTGACGTTCAAAATGCCCGAGAACCTTACCGGGTGGAAGATTCGCACCTGGGCCATGGGGCACGGGACAAAGGTCGGGGAGGGGACGGCAGAGGTCGTCACAGCCAAGAATCTGTTGCTGCGTCTGCAAGCCCCCCGGTTCTTCGTGGAGAAGGACGAGGTCGTGCTCTCGGCGAACATCCATAATTACCTGCCTACGGCCAAGTCCGTGCGTGCGGTTTTGGAAATGGAGGGCGGTTGCCTGGAGGCCATCGACAAGCCGGATCAGACAGTGCGGATAGCCGCCGGCAACGAGCAGCGTGTGGACTGGCGCGTCAGGGTTGTCCGGGAAGGACAGGCCGTCGTACGCATGAAGGCGCTGAGTGATGAGGAGTCGGATGCGATGGAAATGCGGTTTCCGGCGTATGTGCACGGGATGTTGAAGACCGACTCCTTCTGCGGCGTCATCCGGCCCGAGGGGAGCAACGCCGCCGTGACGATCATGGTTCCCAGGGAGCGGCGTGTTGAACAGTCCGTGCTGGAGGTGCGTTACTCGCCGACGCTGGCCGGCGCGCTGGTGGATGCGCTGCCGTATCTGGTCGACTACCCGTACGGCTGCACCGAGCAGACACTCGACCGGTTCCTGCCGACCGTGCTGGTGCAGAAGACGCTCAAGGACATGGGTGTCGATCTGAAGACCATCCGTGACAAGCGTACCAACCTCAATGCTCAGGAGATTGGCAACGACAAGGAGCGGGCCGCGCAGTGGAAGCGGACTAATCCGCCGAACCCCGGCGTGGAGGAGCGCAACCCCGTATTCGACGAGGCGGTCGTGACGGACATGGTCAAGCAGGGCATCAAGGCGCTGACCGAGATGCAGGTGGCTGACGGCGGGTGGGGCTGGTTCTCGGGCTTTGGCGAGCAGTCCTGGCCGCACACCACGGCCTATGTCGTGCATGGCCTGCAGGTGGCAAGGCTCAACGGCGTGGCCGTGCCGGCCGGCGTCACCGAGCGTGGCGTCGCGTGGTTGCAGAAATATCAGGAGACGGAACTGCGCAAACTGCGGAACGCAGTCGGCAAACACGACCCGTGGAAGGAGTACGCCGACGACCTGGACGCCTTCGTCTATATGGTGTTGGTTGATGCCGGGAACGATAACGGGGCCATGCGGGACTTCCTTTACCGCGACCGGACGCGGCTGTCGGTCTATGCCAAGGCCATGTTCGGATTGGCGCTCGTCGGGCACGGTCAGGACGAGAAACTGGCTATGGTGCTGCAGAGCCTGCAACAGTACGTGATCCGCGACGCGGAGAATCAGACGGCGTACTTCAACCTTGGCAATCAGGGCTATTGGTGGTGCTGGTACGGCAGCGAGAACGAGGCGCACGCTTACTACCTGAAATTACTGGCGAAGACGGATCCAAAGAGCGCGGATGCCGCGGGGCTGGTGAAGTACCTGCTCAACAACCGCAAGCATGCCTCGTACTGGAACTCAACGCGCGACACGGCGCTGTGCATCGAGGGCATGGCCGAATATCTGAAGGCCAGCGGCGAAGACAAGCCCGACATGACCGTGGAGATCCTGCTCGACGGCCGCAAGGTCAAGGAGGCACGGATTACGGCCGATACACTGTTCGGGTTCGACAACCGGCTCGTGCTTGAAGGCGCGGCCGTGGAAGCCGGCAAGCACACCCTGGAGGTCCGGCGGGTCGGCCGCGGTCCGGTCTATTTCAACGCCTACCTGACAAACTTCACGCTGGAGGATCCGATCGCCAAGGCGGGGCTCGAGATCAAGGTCGAGCGTCGATTTTACAAGCTGACGCCGTCCCGGAAGACGATCAAGGTGGCGGGGGGCCGCGGCCAGGCGTTGGATCAGCGTGTTGAAAAATACGATCGCACGCCACTCGAATCCGGCGCACTGCTCAGGAGCGGGGACTTGGTCGAAGTCGAGCTCGAGATCGCCAGCAAGAACGATTACGAGTATGTTGTCTTTGAGGATATGAAGCCGGCCGGGTTCGAGCCCGTCGAGGTGCGCAGCGGCTACAACGGAAACGACATGGGCGCCTACGTCGAGTTTCACGACGAGCGCGTGTGTTTCTTCAGCAGGGTTCTGGGGCGGGGAGCGCACAGTGTGACTTACCGGCTGCGGGCGGAAATCCCGGGGAGTTTCAGCGCCCTGCCGACGCGTGCCTCGGCGATGTATGCGCCGGAATTGAAGGCAAACTCCGATGAGATGAAGTTGGGAGTGAAGGATTAGCATGGAACGAAAGAGCGGGCTGTGGATAGCCTCGACCGAGAAGACGCCCTGGCAGGTCGGAGGGCCCGTCGGAAGCACGCGCCGGGGGGAAGTGAACCTGACGTTGGATCGACGCCGGGATCAGGTTTGGGATGGGTTTGGCGGCTGCTTTAACGAACTGGGTTGGATCGCGCTCACCGCATTGCGGGGCGCGGACCGGAACCGCATTCTGGACGCGCTATTTGACCCGGAGGACGGCTGTCGTTTCAACATTGCGCGTTTGCCGATCGGAGCGTCCGATTACGCGGCGGAGTGGTACAGTCACAACGAGGTCGACGGCGACCTTGCGATGAAGCACTTTTCCATCGCGCGTGATCGGCAGTACTTATTCCCGTACCTCCGCGAGGCGCTGCAACGTCGGCCGAAGCTCAAGCTGTTTGCCTCGCCGTGGAGCCCGCCCACCTGGATGAAGGAACCCCGCGTCTACAATTACGGGACCCTCAGCGGGAAGCCCGAGATTCTCGAAGCGTATGCCCTGTATCTCGCACGGTTCGTCAAGGCGTACCAGCGCGAGGGCGTGACCATTCACCAGGTCCACGTGCAGAACGAACCGGTTGCCGACCAGAAGTTTCCCAGTTGCGTGTGGACCGGCGCCCAGTTGCGGGATTTCATCCGCGGGCACTTGGGTCCGCGTTTCAGGCGCGAGCGGCTTTCGACGGAGATCTGGCTGGGAACGCTGAACACCGATGACTACAACGGCTACACGCTCACCTGCCTGAGCGATCCCAAGGCGCGCCCCTTCATTGCCGGGGTGGGCTACCAGTGGGCTGGCAAGGGGGCCGTGCAACGCACGCACGCGAGTTGGCCCGACTTGCGCATCTGGCAGACCGAAAACGAGTGCGGCGACGGGCGCAACACCTGGGAATATGCCCGCTACGTTTTCGGACTATTGCAGCACTACATCAGCAACGGCGCCAACGCGTATGTCTACTGGAACATGGTGCTGCAGGAGGGCGGGCGCAGCACCTGGGGATGGAAGCAGAACAGCATGGTGACGGTGGACCCGGCCACGCGCACGTGGCGCTTCACGCCCGAGTATTATGTGATGCGTCATTTCGCCCAGTTCATCGACAAAGATGCGTACCGGCTGAATCTTACGGGTGCGTGGGCCGGCAATGCGGTGGCTTTCCTGAACCCCGACGACAGTCGTGTGCTTGTGGTTCAGAATCCGCACGCTGAGGTCCGACGCATGGTGCTGTCCGACGGCGACCGGATGGTGACGGCCATGCTACCGCCGGACTCGTTCAATAGCATTGTGCTGTGAGGGCGTAAGGGATCAGCGAAGCAAACGCCTCGAACCTTCCGGTTCGAGGCGTTTGTGTGTAACGGACTGTAGAACGTCTAGCGCTTCGAGAACTGGAAGCGTTTGCGGGCGCCGGGCTGACCGTACTTTTTGCGTTCCTTCATGCGGGCATCACGCGTCAGGCAGCCGCTGCCTTTGAGGACGGCGCGCATCGACCCATCCGCCATGCAGAGGGCACGGGCGATCGCATGGCGCAGGGCGCCAGCCTGGCCGACCACGCCACCGCCAACGAGGTTCGCCGCGATATCAAATTTCTCGCGGGTGTCCGTCAGCTTCATGGGTTGCTCGATGAACTTCAGGACTGCTTCAGTCTTGAAGTAATCCTCGGGCGTGCGTTTGTTCACCGACCACTTGCCCGTACCGGGCGTCAACGTTACCCGAGCTGTCGACGTCTTGCGTCGTCCGGTGGCACTATACTTGAGGGCTTTTTCGACCACGTGTACTTCCTCTCTCAATCGAGTTTGATCGTTTTGGGCGTCTGTGCGGCGTGCGGGTGATCGGCGCCGGCATATACTTTCAGGCGTTTGATAATCGTACGGCTCGACGTGTTGCGGGGCAGCATGCCCTTGACCGCGTGCTCGACCATACGTTCAGGGTGCCGTTCGCGGACGATGGCCACCGCCGTGTCCTTGTTGCCGCTCCGGAATCCGGTGAAGCGGTGGTACACCTTTTGTTCGTCCTTGGTGCCGGTCAGTTTCACGGCCCGTGCATTCGTCACGATGACAAAGTCACCCGTGTCGATGTGCGGCGTGAAGATCGGCTTGTTACGACCGCGCAGGATATTGGCGATCTTGACGGCCAGTCGGCCCAGCGGCTTGCCTGTGGCATCCACGACGTACCAGGTACGCTTGATGTCATCCAGACTCGGCAGAGTTGTTTTCGTTGCCATGCGTTCAACCTTTCGACCATGAAAAAGCGGGCCTGTTTACACCATACGAGGGTGCGTGTCAACGCCCCTTTTTGCGGTTACTTTCTATCGACGTTCATTGCGGGGCGCGTCAACTCCGGGTTGGCGTCCCATTTTCGTTCCGTTTCCAAGGCTTTTTCGAAGTCGGCGACAGGGCATCGCAGCAGAACATAAATGTCGTAGAAGCGGACGGCGTTGTCGTCGCCGAACAACCGAGACCAGAGGCCCGGTCGATAGCGCCAGACGGTATAGATGAGTTGCGCTTCTTCAACACCGTGCAGGCGGGTTTGCGAAACGTGAGTGGCCGATGGTTTCCGGCTTTTGCGGGCATCAACCTCTTGCGCTACATCCACGGCTCCGCCATTCATGACGGCTTGGGGAATATTCGGCATTCCTGTTTGTTTGGACTCGCTCTTGTCCCTGCGCTCGGTAAGATAGGTGTCCTCGGCGGCCACCGCGACGCGTTCGACCAGTTTGCGAAGCGCGTCGTGCCGGGCGTCGTTGATGCCGTCTTCGAGCACAACGCAGTAAGTCGAGATGCCGGGTGCGTAGACAAAGGCGGAGGCATCGTAGTTAGTGGCGGTGACAGGATCGAACGCCCATTCCGGCGGGCTGGGACTGCCTTCGATTACGCGGAGCGAACCGCAGCCGGAGACAAGAAGCGCCAGAAATAAGACAAGACCGGCGAGATAGGGCGTTCTTTTCATGATTTTTCCTTTTAGTGCAGCAGATTTCGCCACCACTGTTTGAATTTGGTTGGAGCGGGTTCGGCCAGTCTGCTTTCAGACCAGCCTTTTTGCCATATCCCTTGCGTTTCGGTGGCATCCTTGCGTCGGCGGGTTTCGTCCTCGATCTCCTCTTGCGTGTCCAACACGCGCGGCGTGATGAAGACCACAACTTCCACACGTTTTTCCTCGTCTTTGCTGGAGCGGAAGAGAACGCCAAGCAAAGGTAAATCACCGAGGATTGGGATTTTGGAGTTGCTCTGAACTTTAGATTTATTGACCAGCCCTCCCAGGATGATGGTCTCTCCGCTGCGCACCGCGATGGACGCGCTCATTTCACGTGTGTCGATCGTGGGCCAGCTTGCTGTTGCCCCATTTGGTCCTGAACCAGCAATCTGCTGCGAAGCGCCGAACTCATCGACTTTTTGGTCGATCTCCATGACCACGAATTTCTTCTGGTTGATGTGCGGTGTTACCGTAAGCACTAAGCCAACTTTGGTTAGTTGCACATTGGGCGGTTGAGACTGGTACGCGCCGTTCACATAGATCGGTTGTGGTGTTCCGCCATAGGTATACTCCTGCGAGGAAACGTCGATCTTGGCCAACTTGTTGTCGGTAGTCAGGATCACCGGGGAATCGAGGACGCGCGTGCGTGCGTCGCTCGCCGCCCATTGGACGACTGCGTCCATGTTCAACCCAAAGTGCGTAAAGTAGTAAGTCAGTCCGGCGCCGACTGAGAATGGTGCATTAAACGTCGTGGCATCCGCAGGGTTTGCCGATCCTCCGCCACCGCCGCCGGCAAAGGCAAAGAGCGGGTTGCGCGATCCGTCCGACTTCTTAGAGTACGCGATCAATGATCGCTGCACCCAATCGACGCCGCTTTGCATGGTGTCGTCCAGGTTGACGCTTAGGATCACCGCCTCGATCAGCACCTGCGACAGCATGACGTCCATGGATTTCAAGATATCCAGAAGGGCGGCCATGTCGCTCGCGCTGGCCATGATGATCAGCCCGTTCGACCGTTTGTCGGCGAGGATGCGGATGTTCTCGGCCGACAGTTGTCCGATTTTGGTCTTGGCCTCGCCAGGCCGTGCCGTGGGCGCCTGCGCCGCAGTCTCGCGTTGCTGCCGGAGGTAATCCTCTAGCGGCGAACTCTTGGCGGGCTCGGGGGGTT